>Ga0307426_1000113_pt1 | contig 49934 bp, 46 predicted proteins | sample SalMarWE160340MG_FD_202165 | JGI IMG/M metagenome (GOLD analysis project Ga0307426, IMG submission 202165) | Salt marsh sediment microbial communities from the Plum Island Ecosystem LTER, Massachusetts, United States - WE1603-40 | ecosystem: Environmental > Aquatic > Marine > Intertidal zone >... | reverse complement strand
TCACCCTCGCAGCGGATCGACGGCGAACACATACTCCTCGACGGGCACACCCCCGACGAGGTGCTCGACGATGATCCGCTCCACTACATCGGTGGTCACCGAGTGGTACCAGACACCCTCCGGGTAGACAACGGCGATCGGTCCCTGCTCGCAGATCCGGAAGCAGTCGACCTTGCTGCGGAGCACGGTGCCCTTCCCGCGTGGCGTCTCAAGTTCGACGGTGAGGTCACCCCGCCACGGGGCGGGCGCTGAGGCGATGCCGAGTTCCTTCAGCCGGTGCTTCAGATAGGCCCACACGTCGCCACTCTCCTCATAGGTCGAGCATCGCGGGCTCGACTGCTCGGCACACAAGAAAATGTGGTGTCGGAGTCCCCCTATCGACAAGGCCCCGGCAATCTTGTCGAGACGCGTCATTGCTCCACCGCCCTCCCACTTGTCTCTGCGATGGTCAGCATGGCACCCGCTGCGATCAAGAGAGCAATCCCTGACGCGATGAACCCCATCCAGAACGCACCCGTGTCGGCGATCACCCCAACCAGAAGCGGCCCAATCACGAATCCGAGGTCGCCGGCCATGCGGTACAACCCGACCGCAGAGCCTTCGAGACCTTTCGGCGCGAGATCACCCACCATGGCAGGAGGTGGGATTGATGCGATGCCGGATGCGACTCCGAACACTGCAGACACGACCATCAGCGAGCCGAGCGTGTGAAACGCACCGTACGCGGACGTCGCCGCCGCTGATGCAACGAGCCCCCAGATGGCGACCGGCTTCCTCCCGACACGGTCGACAAGTCGGCCCGCATAGTTGACGATCATCAGGTTGGTGAGTGCCGACACGCTCAGGATGGTGCCGATGGCTCCCGGATCCAGCTTCACGACTTCGCTACCGTAGAGCGGGAAGAGCGTGATGCGCGCGCCAGATCGCATGATGAACAGGGCAACCGCCACCAGCGCCAAGACCCGCATCTCCCTTCTCCCGAACAGCGAGACAACACCCCTCACCACATCGCCAACGGCACGTCCCGATGGAGGGAGGTCGTCGATGAACACCCTCGAGATCGCCGCGACGATGACTCCAAAGACGGCGTACGCCCAGAACGGGGTCCGGAAGTCGCCGATCTGCGCCAGGTACCCACCGGCGAACGGACCCACGGCGAATCCCACGAGCATCCCGGTCTGGTACATCGCCGCCGCCCGCCCGAGCCGCGATCGTTCGGTGATCTGCACGAGGTACTGAAACGCGGACGTGGCGAACAGCGCCGATCCGACCCCTTCGATGAACCGAGACAGCACCAGGAACCAATAGGAGGGGGCGAGGGCGGCCGTCACTCCGGCGACCGCTATCAACAACCCACCCGCCATCGTGACTCGACGGGCCCCCAAACGATCACCGGCTACGCCGCCGATCACGTCGAACGACAGCCGGGCAACAGCGAACGCCGTGATGAGAGCACCCGCGGCCGTGTAGCTGACCCCGAACTCGAGTGCGTAGAGCGGCAGAATCGGCGCGACCAGGCTCGCGCCCATCATGACGAAGCCGACGGCGACCGCAAGCACCCACCCTTGGTGTTCACGGAAGCGCGTGAGGTTCACGTCAGCACGATAGAGGCACAGTCGTCCTCGATGATCCGCCCGATGACCGCCGCTGCGAGTGTGTGCTCGTCGGCCAGTGCGGCTCGCAAGGCATCGAGTCGATCCTGTGCCACGGCGATCAGCATGCCGCCGCTCGTTTGTGCGTCGGCCAGTATGCGAAGCGTCAGCTCATCGATCCCGTCCGCGACGACGGTAGGCCGAACCGCGCGTAGGTTCCGGACGCTCCCACCCGGAAACGAACCAGCTTCGGCGAGCGAACGGAATCCTTCGATCAGAGGAACGGAGGCAGTGCTCACCTCGGCGCCGACCCGGGACGCGATGAGCATTTCCGAGAGATGCCCGAGGAGTCCGAAGCCGGTTACGTCCGTGCCTGCGTGGACTCCGACACGGTTCATGGCTCTCGCGGCACCATCGTTGAGCGTAGTCATGACCTCAATGGCCGCCTCGACAACGGCGTCGGGGGCAGTGCCCTCCTTGATGGAGGTGGCGATCACTCCGGTACCGATCGGCTTGGTGAGGACCAGCGCGTCGCCAGGCTCTGCACCTTGGTTTCTGACGAGCTGCGACTCCTCGACCACCCCTGTGATTGCGAATCCGTACTTCGGCTCCTGATCGTCGATCGAATGCCCTCCGACGAGCACACATCCCGCCCTCTGGAGCACTTCGAGACCTCCGGACACAACCTCGCCGAGGACGTCGAAGGACAATCCATCTCTCGGCCAGCCGATCAGCTGCATGGCCGTGAGCGGTGTTCCTCCCATCGCGTAGATGTCCGATAGCGCGTTGGCCGCGGCGATCCGTCCCCAGTCGAACGGGTCATCGACAATCGGGGTGAAGTAGTCGACGGTCTGCAGGAGCAGCCTGCCGTCAGGCATTCGAAACGCGCCCGCGTCGTCGGAGAGTTCTAACCCGACGACCAGATCGGGGTGTGAGGTCACCGGGTGATTGTGCAGACGGCGCAAGACCTGCGCCAGCTCGTCAGGACTGAGCTTGCATGCTCAACCGCTGCCGTGCGAGTAACCGGTCAGCCGCACCTGGTCACCTCCTCTCGAGATCGGCACCAGTTTCGCACACCTGGGAAAGCTCACAGCTGACAGCACACAGCCGACAGCAGGAGCCTGCCCGAGGTCGTTTTGCTGTTTGATGTTCGCTGTTGGCTGTTGGCTGAGCTCGCTAGCGCCCGGGCTCCATTGGTGCTTCCACCTCGCCGACGCCGGCGCGCTGAACCGCCACCACCGCACCCACCACGATGACCCCTCCCACGACCTGCACCGGGTGGAGAGCCTGCGCGAGAAACACCCAGGCGGTACCGGCAGCGATGACCGGTTCGACGGTCGCGATCACGCCGACGAGTCCTGCGGCAACTCGACGCAACGCAGCCATCTCCAGCAGAAACGGGATCATGGTCCCCCCGACGCCCACCCACACGAGTTCCGTGATGTCGCGCAGTTCGAGGCCGACCGGGAACGTCCACAGCGGTTGGACCACAACCCAGAACGCTGCGGCGACGGCGAATCCGTATGCCAGTGTCGTCACGGCGCCGATCCTCCTCCCCAGTTCCTCTCCCATCACCAGATAGGTCGCGAACGTCACGGCCGAGCCGAGCCCGGCCAGTAGCGCCCATCCGTCGAGGGAAGCCGTCTCCCACGCTCGGGTCACCATGACCAACCCAACGACCGCGGCCACGGCCGCCACCCAGACACCCGTGGAAACGCTGCGCCGTTTCGCGAAGCGCAGCCAGAGGAGCACGAGGATCGGCGCGAGGAACTGGACGGTGACACCAGGCCCAACACCGAGACCCTCCATCGCCCAGTAATAGGTCACGTGTACAGCCGCGAGGACGATGCCAAACACAACGAGCCTGGTCAGATACCCCTGCGTGCGCAACCGACCTCGGACACCCGCGTATGGGATGAGAAACAGGGCCGCTACCAGTGCTCTGACCTCCGCGACGCGGGGCGGGGGAACCTTGTCGAACACGTCGGCCGCGACCGTGCCGCTCACTCCCCACAGCAGCGCCGCGCCTAGCGCGAACCACAACGCCGACCTGCGCAACTGTCGCATCTCGCTATGCTGCCTCGCCATGAGCGGCGACACAATCTGGCTGACGCCCGGCGCGCACCGAAAACTTCTCGAAGAGATCACCTACCTCGAGGGGGAAGGCAGGCTGCACGCGTCCGAGCGCATCGCGGAGGCACGCTCCCACGGTGACATTCGTGAGAATGCCGATTACGACGCCGCCAAGAACGAACAAGGTCTCATGGAGGCCCGAATCCGCAAGATCCGCCAGATCCTCGACCACGCCGAGGTGAAAGAGGCAGATGTCACCGACCAGGCTTTGATCGGATCGCTCGTCACCGTGGTCGACGAGGACGGTGACGAAACCGAGTATCTGATCGCCACTCCCGAGAACAAAGCACCCGGAGTGCTCCTCGCCTCGCCGAGTGGCCCTCTCGGCGCGGCCTTGCTCGGCACCCGCGTCGGAGACGAGGTCTCCTACGAGGCACCCGGCGGTATGTTCAGCGTGACGGTCGCTGGCATCCGGCCTTTTGACGACGCCTGAGCGGCAAGTGCTCCGGCCGGCGACGGTGGTGATGTGCAGGGCGAGGCAGGGGCCCCGATGGCAAGGACGCAGGACACAGACGCACCTGTCGGTACTTCAAGGACGAGGACGCAGCTAGCGGTGTCATCTGGCCGCTCTGAACGCAGCAAACGTTGGTGGTCGGGGCGCTAGCCTCTGCGCGTTGATGGAGAGAAAGAGGCTTCCGCGACCGCGTGAACTTGCGACTCGACTCGCGTCCCTCGCCCGGAGGGAACCCGAGGAGGTCGAGGCGTATCTCGACGCGCATACCGACGAGTGGGTCGAGCTCGCACAAGCCGACCCCCATGACGCGGCGGACATCCTCGAAGAACTCGGTGATGAGGCTGCAGCCGATCTGATCCGGGGGCTCGGGGCGCCCGAAGCGGCAGACGTGCTGGAGGAGATGCAGGACGACCTCGCGGCGGACGTCCTGGAGGAGATGACACCTCCTCGCGCCGCGTCGATGCTCGAAGCGATGGTGCCCGCCGAGGCAGCCGACCTGATCGGAGCGCTCGAACCCGAAGCCAAAGAGGAGATCCTCGCAGCGATGGGTGACGAGGCCGCAGGCTCGGTACGTGAGTTGCTCGCCTATCCGCCCGACTCGGCCGGCGGTCTGATGACAATGCGAGTCGCAGCCCTACCGGTCGGCCTCACGGCAGGCGAGGCCATCGAGCGCATCCGTCAGCTGCACGAGGAGGTCGAACATCTCTCCTACGTCTTCGTCGTGGACGACGCACAGCGTCTAGTCGGCGTCCTCTCGTTCAGAGAACTCGTATTCGCCCGACCCGGCGACGGACTCGACGACGTCATGGTGTCGAACCCGATCAAGGTGACGCCTCTCACCGACCGTGAGGAAGTCACCGAGCTCGCGCGACGCTACAACCTGTTTTCCGTTCCCGTCGTCGACTTCGATGACCGACTCCTCGGCATGGTCACCTCCGACGAGGTCATCGATGCCGTCGAGCAGGAAGCAGGAGAGGACTTCGCCGTCGCCATGGGCGCCAGCGGTGAAGAGACCGTATTCACTCCGGTGCGACGGTCCGTGAGAATGCGCTTTCCCTGGCTGGTGTTCGACCTGGCGTTGTCGAGTTCCGTCTCGCTGGTCGTCGCTTCGTTCCAGGATCAGATCGCTGCGGTTCCTCTGCTTGCCTCGCTCATGCCGCTGGTCGCACGCATCGGTGGAGATAGCGGCGCGATGAGTCTGGCCGTCGTCATCCGAGGTCTCGCGACGCGTGACATCTCGCCCAACAGGAGTCTCCGGGTCATCCTGAGGGAGCTGACGCTCGGCATGTCCAACGGACTCGCGACAGCGATACTCTCGGGGATCATCGCGACGATCCTGCTGGACCCGCACATCGGGCTCGTCGTGTTCATCAGTGTCTTCGCCAACCTGACCGTCGCCGGCTTCGCCGGCGCCGCTCTGCCTCTCTTGCTGAAACGACTCGGGTTCGATCCGGCACTCGGGTCGAACCTGTTCGTCACGACGGTCACCGACCTGACCGGGTTCGGGGGCTTTCTGCTGGTGGCGAGCCTGCTGCTCTAGCCGGCGATCAGCCGAAGCGGCTGGGCGCCTTCTATGACGTGTCCCAGTGCATCCACCGTGTCGGGATCGAAATCCGTTCCCGCGAGCCGTCGCATGGCCGCGAGAGCCTCCTCCTCATCCATACCGTTCTGGTGCGGGCGAGCAGACGTCATCGCGACGAACGCGTCCGCGGTGTGGAGCACTCTCCCAAGCAGAGGGATCTCCTTGCCTTTCGACCCGTTCGGGTACCCGGTCCCGTCCAAGTGTTCGTGATGTGTGAGCACAGCCTGGATGACCTCAGGATGCACCGCTCCCGACAGCAGGCCCACGGTGTCGGTCGGATGACGGCGAACGACCTCCCATTCGGATTCGTCCAGCAGCCCGGGTTTCAACAGGATCGAATCGGGCACGCCGATCATGCCCACGTCGTGGACCATGGCGGCGAGGTGTGCTCGCCCCGCTCGTGCGACGCTCAGACCGAGATCTGAACAGACCGCAGTAGCAACCTCCGCTGCGTTCATCGACCGATCGAAGACCACCGGGGATCGCAGCCGTAGAACGCCGATCAACGCGTCGACAACCGGGGTGAGCGCCGGTCTCGTCCTCAAGATCTCCGTCGGGAAGAGACCTCGACCGGCTGCACGGACGCAGTTCTTACCCTCGTGCTTCGCTTGGTACAACGCCATGTCGGCGGACTCGATCAGTTCTTCCCGATTGTCGGCGTGGGTGGGGAACACGGCCACACCGACGGAGATTGTCACCAGTCCGGCATCAGAGATGCGGAGTTCCTCAACCGACGCACGGAGGCGTTCGGCGACGACCGTCGCACCCTCGAGATCAGTCTCCGGAAACACGAACCCGAACTCCTCGCCTCCGATCCGACAGGCGATGTCGACCTCCCGCAGATCACGAGCGAAGACCTCACCCAGTGAACGCAGCACTCTGTCGCCTGTGAGGTGCCCGTAGGTGTCGTTGACCGCCTTGAACTCATCGATGTCTGCGACGATCACTGACAGCGGTCGGTGGTATCGGTGGGCACGCTCCAGCTCCTCGCTCAGTCGTTCGAAGAAGTATCCGTGGTTCTTGAGACCCGTCAGCGAGTCGGTCACCGACAAAGTCTGAAGCTTGTGGACCGCTCGCTCGAGACGTTCGCTCCTCGTTCGTTCCCGCTCGTACAGCAGTCGGACCTCTCGGAGCACGGGCGCACTCGCCTCGCCCGAGAGGAGGCCCGATCCCTTTGAAACCGATCGAACCGCGCCGACCAGATCGGCCGCCCTTCCTTTGACCACGAACGCAGAGGCGCCTGACAGCACCATCTTCCCGATGTGGTCGACGTTCCCGAAGCCGACGGTGACGACCAGATCCACTCTCGTGTCGATCGAAGCCCGCAACGACGCGGCCAGCTCGAATCCCTTTCGAACGTCTGCGTCGATGACGATGACCGTCGGCTTGACCGCGCGCGCGAGTTCGAGCGCCTCATCGGCGTCCGTAGCCTGACCTACGACCTCGATGCCTGCCTCGGAGAGGACTCGCGAGGAGGCCGCACCACTCAGGAGGTCGCCGTCAACGAGTAGGACTCTCGGTTCGTTCACCTCGCTGATGTATCGTCACTCAGCGTGGTGAAGTTGAGGGGTCAGGAGCCGATGCTCACCGTTCCCGAGGACTCGTAGGGACCCAGGAACTCGAGCTGGTCGCCGATGACCCTGGCGAACTCGTGTTCGTCGAGGATTCGCTGCTGTTCTGCGGTCGGGTTATCGACGAGAACCAGGTCCGCTGCGTCCTGCGAGTCGACGATGTAGAGATCGGAAGGTCCGAATCGATCGATAGCGTCGTCCACGACGTTCCTGAGGTCGATGTCGCTATAGGTGCCGGGCTCCACCAACAACACCAGTGGGGCGTCCGATCCCCCCGCAACGACGCTGTAGCCGGGCAGCGACCCCGTAGTGGTGGTTGCCTCGGTTCCCATCGTGGTCGACGAGGTCGTCGACGACGAAGACGTGGTGGTGCTCTCCGTGACCGGGTTCGTAACGGTCGTCAGGGTCGGTTCGGTTCCTTTGTTGCAGGCGGCCAGTAGCAGCCCGAATGCGAGCACGGTGATGAGTCGTCGCACAGGCCTCTCCTTCCGTCGGATGCCCCAACGGTATCAGTCGGCCACGGATAGTGACGCGACCAGACTCCGATAGCGCTCGGTGAGCTCCTGGGTGATCGGCCCCGGCTCGAACTGCGAGCCGCCCACCCGCACGATCGGCCTGATCTCCCTGACCGTCGACATGGCCATCACCTCGTCCGCGTCCTCAACGCGCGAGAGATCGAAGTGCCCTTCGCGTACCTCAATGCCTGCCTCTGTGGCCTGCCACAACGTCGTCTGGCGGGTGATCGAGGCCAGGATCCCAAGATCGAGTGAAGGTGTCTCCACAACGGAGTCGACGACCCACGCAACGCAGAAGGTTGGACCCTCGAGGATGCGGCCCGACGTGCCGACCAGTAGCGCATCGTCGAAGCCCGCCGACTGAGCGGCACGGCGTGCGGCCATGTTCTGCGCGTAAGAGATCGTCTTGGCACCGCTGAGTTCGGAGGTGCCTCCGTCGGAGTGCCAAGGGGCGGATAGCGGCATCACCGCGAGGGTATCGGGCAGCAGCGGAATCGCTTCCGACAGAACGATGACCCTGGATGGTACCGGCTGCTCCACACCACCTCGTGTCGCGACAATCCGAACCGTGCAGTCGCCGCCGTCTCCGGCGACCTCCGAGATCCAGGACTCCATCCACGAGCGCGGCGGCAGTTCGATGCCCAGCAGCCGAGCGCTGTTGTGTAGGCGGTCGAGATGCTCATTGAGCGCGAACGGTGTGCCTGCATAGGAACGGAGTGCCTCGAAGCAGCCGTCCCCTCGAAGGAGCCCGTGGTCGAACACAGAGATCGAGGCCTCACTCGGATCGAACGGGATACCGTTGATGAGCACGCGCATAGCCAAAGAGGATACTTGGGGCGGGTTGCACCCGCTCGAAGGCATCCAGTTTTCGGTTGTCGGTCATCGGTAAGACACTCGCCCCGATATCCCGCGTCCACTCACGTCGCGCTCCTACCGAGAACGGAGAACCCAAGACTCACGACCAGGTGTTAGGGCTCACTTCCTTCGCCGTTCTCAGTTCTCAGTTGTCGGTCATCGGTAAGACACCCGCCCCGATGCCCCGCGTCCACTCACGTCGCTTACCGAGAACCGAAAACCCAAGACGGCGGGCGAAGCCCGCCTAGCACCTGTAGCAGTTCGTGATCGGCAATCTCCGGTCTTTCCCGAACGCCTTTCGGGTGATCCTGACGCCCGGTGCTGCCTGGCGTCGCTTGTACTCGTTGCGGTCGACCATGCGAGCGATCCTGCCGACCGTCTCGCGCTCGAACCCCTCGGCGACGATCTGGTCGATCGACCAGTCACGCTCCACATACCGTTCGAGGATCGGGTCGAGGATCGAGTAGGGCGGCAACGAGTCCGTGTCTCTCTGATCGGGACGCAACTCGGCCGACGGCGGCTTGTCGATGATCGAACGGGGAATGACCTCGCCGTCTCGGTTGCGCCACTCGGCCAGCCGGTAGACGAGCAGTTTGAACACGTCCTTGAGCACGGCGAATCCACCGGCCATGTCGCCGTACAGGGTCGCGTAACCGACGGCCATCTCCGACTTGTTCCCCGTGGTGATGACCATCTCCCCATGCTTGTTGGAGATACCCATCACGATTGCGCCACGGATCCTCGCCTGAAGGTTCTCTTCCGCCACCCCGAATGGCGTGTTCTCGAAGACGTCGTCGAGAGCGCCCAGGAACTCGGCGAAGATGTCGTGGATCGGGATGAGGTCGAATCGAATTCCGAGCCTCTCCGCGAGCTGCCGAGCATCGGCCACGGATCCTTCGGAACTGAAGCGAGTCGGCATGCCGACACCTCGCACGTTCTCGGGACCGAGTGCGTCGGCCGCGATGGCGGCGGCGACCGCGGAGTCGATGCCACCGGACAGTGCGATGACGACCTTCCCGAACCCGTTCTTGTGCACATAGTCCCGGAGTCCAGTCACGAGCGCCGCGTACACCTCAGCTTCCTCTGGCTCCAACCGCGTCGGGCTCGCAGGCAAGGGCAGCGGCACCCGATCCCGCATGGGTTCTTCTCTCAGCACTCGAGCAACACCCGTCGCCGGCCGGGCAGGTGGCAACGGCACGTCGACGACGAACCGCTCTTCGCGGAACTCGGCGGCCCGATAGAGCAGCTGACCCGCGTGATCGAGAACCATGCTGTCACCTTCGAATACGAGCTCGTCCTGCCCACCGACCAGGTTCACGTAGACAACCGGCACACCCGAACGGCGCGCCTGGGCAGATAGCAGCTCAAACCGTTCCTCGGCTTTGTCCATGTGGTAGGGGGAGGCGTTGATGTTGAGCAGGATCCGAGCTCCCGTTTCGGCCTGACGGGTCGGCGGTCCCTCCGGCACCCAGATGTCCTCGCAGATGGAGATGCCGACTGGAATCCCGGACACCATCCAGATGCCGGTCGAATCGCTGCCTCGGACGAAGTAGCGATCCTCGTCGAACACCGCGTAGTTGGGAAGGAGCACCTTGTGATAGGTGCCTTTGATCTCTCCTTCACAGAGGATTGCGGCAGCGTTGGCGACCTCTCGCGAAACGGCGTCGTCGATCGTGTCTTCATCGGTTGGGTCGACGAACCCCACGATCGTCACGGTTGATCTGGATTGCTTGGCGAGAGATCGCACCGCTTCAACGTTGCGCTGAACGAAATCATCGCGGAGCACGAGGTCCTCCGGCGGGTAGCCGGTCATGGCCAGCTCCGGCAACAGCAACACGTCGGCACGTCGCGATTCCGCCCAGGCCATTGCATCGGCGATTCTCCGTCCATTCCCATCGAGGTCGCCGACGACGAGGTCGAGTTGGGCACCCGCAACCCGCAGGATGTCGGTCATGGCGGAAAGACTAGGGGATCAAGCGGAGTTCCCCCTCCTCCAGATCCCACATCCTTCGGTATCTTCCACTGCGCCTCAGCAGCTCCTCGTGGGTACCCCGAGCGGTGATCCGGCCATCCTCCAACACGAGGATCTCGTCGACGTCCTCGAGCCCCTCCAGCCGGTGAGTGATCAGCAACGTCGTTCTGCCTCGAGTCGCTTCCAGGAACACCTCCATGACCTTCGACGCTGTCGACTCGTCGAGTCCCGCCGTAGGTTCGTCGAGGATCAGAACCGGGAACTCGGCGAGCATCGCCCTTGCCAAAGCGATGCGTCGCTGCTCGCCACCCGACACCACACCTGGGCCGATCATCGTCTCGAGACCGTCGGGTAGGCGTTCGAACCATCCTCCCAGGCCGACGGCGTCGAGCAGTTCGACCAGCCCGACGTCGACGGCATCTGGGCTTCCGACACGCAGATTCTCACCCAGCGTTGCTCTGAACAGGTGGGCGTCATCACTCACCGCCCCGACGACCTCACGGACGTCCTCGGAGAGGCAGCCCCGTGCGTCGATGCCACCGATCGTATAGACACCACACTCGAGGTCCCTGAACCGGACCAGCACGTCGGCGATCGTGGTCTTGCCGGCCCCGCTTTCGCCAACCAGAGCGATCCGCCAACCCTCGTCCAATCGGAGGTTGACGCCTCTCAGCACTTCGTCGGCGTCATAGCGAAGCCACGCATCGTTCAGCTCCAGACCACCCGATGACGGGACCGGCACGGGCTCGGCAGGCTCGACCACAGGCGATGGTGCGTCGATCACCGCAAAGATCCGCTTCGCCGACTCCAAGCTGGCGCCGAGATGCTGGAACGCCTCAGGCAGCCCTGCAACCGCCTCGAAACTCGCCATCATCAGCATGACGACGACGGCCAGATTCACACCGGCAAGCGCACCCGACGCAACGGCGGGGGTGGCGACGGCGAGAGACAGGACGATCGCGACACCTGTCATCAGCTGGACGCCGGCGTTGCCGACTCCCTCGAGCCACGAGGCAAGGCGTTTCCGGCGACTCACTCGCCCCTGCATTTCAGCCAGTCGCTCCAGGAAGTCCTCCTGACGCCCATAGGCGATCACCTCGGCGGCACCGTTCGTGAGATCGACCACCGCAGTGGCCAACGCCGCTCGATCATCTGCCAAACGCCGGTTGGCCACCGCACCGAACCGGCTCACCAGAAGCGGCACGGCGACGCCCGAGAACACGACCGTGATCACCACGACCAGCCCGACTGCCGGCGCGAGCGCCCAGCCGACGGCACCGGCGAGGATCACGACGGGGATCGCGATGATCGGCGGCATGATCACCCTGATGAAGATCTGCTGAAGAGCGTCCACGTCCCTCGTGACCCGTGTCAGTAGGTCACCGGACCGGAACCCTTCGAGACCGGCCGGAGCGATCCGGATCACAGCCTTGGCGATCCTCACCCGAAGATCGGACAGCAGCCGGAAGCTCAGATCGTGCGTGACCAGCCGCTCCCCATACCGGAATCCCGCCCTGGCAAGCGCGAAGAAGCGCACTCCGACGATCGCCACAGTGAGATCGAGAATCGGTGGCTGAAGCGCCGCCTTGGAGATCAGATAGGCGGACGCGGTGAGTAGACCGATGCTCGATGCGATCGTCGCGAAGCCGGCACCGCCGGCAACAACGAGACGTACCTCGTGCCCACGAGTGAGTCCGAGAACGCGTCGCCAGATCACCGCTGTGGCCTCCCCACCTCGACAATGCGGCCTTGCTCGAGGCGCACGACGAGGTCTGCGTCGGCTGCGAGAACGGGACGATGCACGACGGTGACCACCGTCCGCTGCTCGGCGAGGCGATCGAGGACGGCCCTGATGCTCTCCTGCGTGTCGAGGTCCAGGTTGGCGGTGGGTTCGTCGGCTATCAGCAGGGACGCATCACGCACGAATGCTCGAGCGAGCCCGAGCCGACGGCGCTGGCCGGCGCTCAACAACACGCCCCGCTCCCCCACCTCTGCATCGAGGTCCGCGACGAAATCCCCCAAACCCGCGCGCCGGAGCGCCTCCATCACCTCGGCCCGTGAGGCACCGGTGTTACCGATGCGAACGTTGTCACCGATCGTCCCTGCGAAGATCGTGGGATCTTGCGGCACCCAGGCGATAGCTCTGCGCCACTCGTCCGGGTCGATGCCGGCAAGGTCGACACCGCCGGCGGTGATCCTCCCGGACGACGGCTCGAGAAACCGCAGCAGTAGCGATACGATCGTGCTCTTGCCCGATCCACTCCTCCCCACGATTGCCAGCCGGGTGCGGGGTTCGATCGCGAACGACACATCATCGAGCGCCGGCTCGTCCCTGTCCGGATACCGGAATGTGACGGCGTTGAAGTGGACGGGCGCGGGCGCGGGCGCCGGCATCGTGCCACGTCGCGGTTCAGGCAGGTCGAGTACGCCGAAGATCGACCTGGCGGCCGCGATCCCTTCTTTCGCTGCGTGGAACTCGGTCCCGATCCTGCGCAACGGCAGGTATACCTCGGGCGCAAGGATGAGGATCCCGAGACCAGACTCGAACCCGAGCGTTCCCGCGAGCAAACGAAGCCCGATCGTGACGGCAACGAGCGCAGTGCTGATCGCGGCGAGCAGCTCCAGCACCAGCGCGGACAGAAACGCGATACGCAGCGTACCCATCGTCTCTGCCCTGTACTCCTCAGAGACCTCCCCGATGGTCGACAGCCGATCGGTGGCACGTCCGAACACCTTCAGTGTCGTGATCCCTTCGAGAACGTCGAGGAAGTATCCGCCGAGCCTCTGAAGCGCGTTCCAGCGTCGCGAGGTGCGCCGATCGGCCAGCGTGCCAATCAACACCATGAACAGCGGGATGAGAGGGACGGTGACGATGAACACCACTGCCGACACCCAGTCCAATCGGGCCACCCAGACCACGATCACGATCGGAACAAGCGCGCCGAGCGCGAGCTGAGGGAGGTAGCGGGCGAAGAACGGTTCGAGCGCGTCGACACCGTGTCCGACCGCCACGGCGAGCGATCCCGCTCGCACCTGTCCCAGCCGCATGGGACCTACTCGAAGCAGCTTCCCGGCCAGCTCGTGGCGCAGGCCGGAGATGACCGTGGTCGCGCTGCGCTGCGCAAACACCATACTCAGCCACGAAAGGAACGCCCGAGCGAGCACTGCCACGGCGAACAGCCAGAGCGACCCTGCAACCGCAGAAAGGTCGGCACCGTCGAGGAAGACCAACGCCACGACCTTCGCCAACGCCAGGGCTTGCACCACGACCGCCACGGCGGCGAGGGCGCCGAACGCGACCGTCGAGATGAGGTACGGCCGGGTGACCCGGCCGTACCTCAGAAGACGAGTTGTCGGAGACTCAGTGGCTCTGTGCTGCGAGGTCTTCACGCCCGATCCGCTTCCTAAACACCCAGTAGGTCCAACCCTGGTAGAGGAGCACGATAGGCGTGAAGATGATCGCAACAATCGTCATCACCTTCAGCGTCATGTGAGACGCCGACGCGTTGAACACCGTGAGGCTGTACGCCTCGTTGAGGCTCGACGGCATCACGTTCGGATAGAGCGCCGTGAACATGTTCACGACGGTCAGCGCAATGGTGACACCCGTGAACACAAACGCCCACCCGACGAGCTTCTTGCCGACCAACCACGGAACGGTGCCCACCAACGCCAAGACGACGATCGGCACCACACCGGGCACCACCTCACCAGACGCGTGCCCGACGTAGGTCCACACCAAGAACGCGATCATGAACACGAGCGAGATCCAGCCGAGGTTCCGGGCGACACCGCGCGCCCGATCCTCCACGTCGCCCTGAGTCTTGAGCGACAGGAAGAGCGCTCCGTGCAACGTGAACAGCGACAGCGACGCGAGACCCCCGATCAGCGCGTACGGGTTCAAGAGGTTCCAGAACCCCCCGGCATATTCGTGGGCCGCGTCGATCGGCACACCACGCACGATGTTGGCGAACGCGACGCCCCACAGCAGTGCAGGCACGAAGCTCCCGATGAAGATCACCCAGTCCCAACGGTTGCGCCACCCGGGTCGCGCATCCTTGCCTCGATACTCGAACGCGACACCACGGATGATGAGCGCGACGAGGATCAAGAAGAGTGGCAGATAGAAGCCGCTGAACAGCGTCGCGTACCACTCGGGAAACGCAGCGAAGGTCGCTCCACCGGCGACGAGCAACCAGACCTCGTTACCGTCCCACACGGGTCCGATCGAGTTGATGACGACCCGTCGATCCGCATCATCCTTGCTCACGAACGGCAACAGAATGCCGACGCCGAAGTCGAACCCCTCGAGGAAGAAGTAGCCGACCCAAAGGACTGCGATCAACGTGAACCAGAGGGTGTTCAGATTCCAAATACCTTGTTCCATGATCGCCTCCTAGTACGCCAGGGACGGTCCAGAACCGTCCGCCTCGTCGGGTCCTGCCTTGGCGTACTTCATCATCAGATACACCTCGATGGCTGCGAGGACGCCATAGATGACGGTGAATCCGATCATGCTCGTCCACACAAGCCCACTGCTGACGGTCGGAGAGACGCCGTCCGCCGTCTTCAATACCCCGCTCACCGCCCAAGGCTGCCGGCCGATCTCCGTGAAGATCCAGCCGAGGCTGTTCGCGAGGAACGGCAGGGCGATACCCCACAAGGCGATCTTCAGGAACCACCTGGACTCCATGCTCCGTTTGCGCACAAGCGCCCACAGCGCGATTGCGATCATCAGGAAGCCGAAGCCGATCATCAGACGGAACGACCAGTAGGCGATGAACACGTTCGGGATGTAGTTCCCCGCTCCGTAGGTTGCCTCCTCCTGCGCTTGGATGTCGGATATTCCCTTGACCTCGGACGTCAGGTTGTTGTAGGCAAGAAGGCTCAGTGCCTTCGGGATCGTGATGTTGAAGCTGTTGCGGCTGTTCTGAGTATCACCGATCGCAAACAGCGAGAACCCTGCCGGCTGCTCATTCTGCCACAGGGCCTCGGCGGCTGCCATCTTCATCGGCTGCACCTGAACCATCACTTGGCCCTGAAGGTGACCGGTGAATGCAACACCGAGCGAACCGACCAACAGCGCGGCCGCACTGAGTTTCGCCGACATTGCGAAGAACTCCTTCTCATGCGAGCGGAGCAGGTGCCAAGCGGCCACGCCCAGGATCAACGCGGCAGCGGTGGCGAGTGCTGAGAACAACACGTGCGGGAACTCGACCCACAAGGCCTTGTTGCTGACCAGATCCAAGAAGCTCGTCAGTTCTGCGCGCCCCGTCTCGGCGTTGTACGCGTAGCCGACCGGGTTCTGCATCCACGCGTTCGCCAGCAGGATCCAGAAGGCCGACAGGATCGTCCCGATGGAGACCAACCACATCGTGGCGGCGTGCAACCGTGGCGACAGTCTGTTCCAGCCGAAGATCCATAGGCCGAGGAACGTCGACTCCAAGAAGAACGCAAGGAGCCCCTCGATCGCCAGCGGCGCTCCGAAGATGTCACCCACGAACCTCGAGTACGACGACCAGTTCATACCAAACTGGAACTCCTGCACGATGCCCGTCACCACACCAAGGGCGAAGTTGATGAGAAACAGCTTCCCCCAGAACTTCGTCATGCGCAGATAGACCGGCTTCTTGGTGCGAACGTACGCGGTTTCGAGCACGGCCACGAGAAGGGCCATCCCGATGGTCACCGGTACGAAGAAGAAGTGGTAGACGGTCGTGATGCCGAACTGCCATCGGGCCAGCGTGACCGCACCCATAAGAGACCCCTTCGCTCGCGAGTCATCGGGATTCTACGTCGTGATAATCAGCCGCCGCCACTCGGACGAGTATCGCTATCGTCAACGTGTGGAATTCCCCGGCGACTGGCCACTGGAAGGAGTCCGGCTCGCACCCGATGGCCTCGAACGCCTCGGCGCCATCTTCGAGGCGAACCGCGAGTTGGCCACCATGGCACGCGAGGATCCGCTGCTCACCCGTGGAGTCGTTGTCGCGGCGCAAGCCAGCAGGGCGATCACATCGTTCCTGATGGATCATCCGATCCCCTCACCTACCGACCCTCCGACTCCCGAACCGGAGGCCACCGACCCGAACGCGGTGCGACGGTTTGTGGAGGGTCGGTTGGTGCGTACCGCGGTGCGGGACCTGTTGGGGATGGCAGACATGCCGACGGTCGGTAGGGAACTCGCCGACACCGCCGACGCCGCAGCTGCGGCCGCCCTTGCCATCGCCACGACCACCAACCCGGGCCCCGACATCCCGTTCAGTGTCATCGCCATGGGCAAGTGGGGCGCCCAAGAACTCAACTACGCATCCGACATCGACGTCCTGTTCGTCTACGACACCCCCGACGGCACCGACCCCGACATTGCACGCCGCCATGCCAACCACCTCGCCGCAGGATTCATCGCCGCCCTCGCCGACGTCACCACCGAAGGCGTCGCCTACCGAGTCGACGCCGACCTGCGACCAGAAGGACGCAACGGGCCACTCGCACGCAGCATCGACTCCTACGCCGCCTACTACGAACGCTGGGCACACACCTGGGAGTACCAATCGCTCATCAAAGCCCGACCAGCCGCAGGTGACCCCACCCTCGGCACCGCCTTCACCACCCTCATCACCCCCTACATCTACCCCGACACCCTCCCACCAGACGCCATCAGAGACATCCGCACCATGAAAGCCCGCATCGAACACCAACCCCGAGACACCACCTTCCACCTCAAACACGGAACCGGCGGCATCCGGGACGTCGAGTTCGCCGTACAGATCCTCCAGCTGGTGCACGGGCGGTTCGACGGCGCCCTGCGGGCCCGAGGCACGCTCGAGGCTCTCGCCGCTCTCGCCGAGTACGGGTACGTGCGCGAGGAGGACGCAGCAGCACTCGCCGATTCCTACCGCTGGCTTCGCACCGCCGAACATCGTGTCCAGCTCTGGGATCTGCGACAGACACACACGCTCCCCGACGACAAGTCTGCGAGGGAACGCATCTCGAGGTCGATGGGCTACGAACGGCTCGAAGAGTTCGAATCGGATCTGCGCGGGCATCGGAGGGCCGTCAGGGGGATCCACGAGGCCCTCTTCTACCGGCCGCTACTGGAGGCCTTTGCGGCCTCGCCCGCCGTGCGTCTCTCGGCGGATGGAGCTTCCCGGCAACTGTCGGCGCTGGGTTTCCGTGACACCGAAGGGGCCCGAACGGCGGTCGAGCAGCTGACCACGGGCCTCTCACGCAGATCGAGACTGATGCGACAGACACTTCCACTGATGCTCGACTGGCTCTCCGAGACCCCCGACCCCGATCTCGGTGTCGAACAGCTCAGGATGTTCGTGACGGCGATTCCCGACCACGCCGGCCTCGTCGCCACACTCAGGGATACGCCGGTCGTCGCCGAACGACTCTGTCAGCTCTTCGGCTCGAGCCGCCTCCTCGGAACACTCCTCGACCGAATCCCGGAGATCCTCCCGCTCCTGGGCGACGATCACGCATTGGAGGCGGTGGCATCCGTCGAGGATCTCTCCCGACAGGCGACCGAAGCGGTGGCGATGCGCAGAAACGCACCAGAGCAGTTCCGTGCGGTGCGACGGTTTGTGGAGGGTCGGTTGGTGCGTACCGCGGTGCGGGACCTGTTGGGGATGGCAGACATGCCGACGGTCGGTAGGGAACTCGCCGACACCGCCGACGCCGCAGCTGCGGCCGCCCTTGCCATCGCCACGACCACCAACCCGGGCCCCGACATCCCGTTCAGTGTCATCGCCATGGGCAAGTGGGGCGCCCAAGAACTCAACTACGCATCCGACATCGACGTCCTGTTCGTCTACGACACCCCCGACGGCACCGACCCCGACATTGCACGCCGCCATGCCAACCACCTCGCCGCAGGATTCATCGCCGCCCTCGCCGACGTCACCACCGAAGGCGTCGCCTACCGAGTCGACGCCGACCTGCGACCAGAAGGACGCAACGGGCCACTCGCACGCAGCATCGACTCCTACGCCGCCTACTACGAACGCTGGGCACACACCTGGGAGTACCAATCGCTCATCAAAGCCCGACCAGCCGCAGGTGACCCCACCCTCGGCACCGCCTTCACCACCCTCATCACCCCCTACATCTACCCCGACACCCTCCCACCAGACGCCATCAGAGACATCCGCACCATGAAAGCCCGCATCGAACACCAACCCCGAGACACCACCTTCCACCTCAAACACGGACCGGGGGGCCTGTCGGATGTGGAGTTCTTTGCCCAGCTGCTCCAGATGCGACATGGCGGCATCGACGTCTCTCTCCGGGCGCAAGGAACGATCGCCGCGCTGTCAAGGCTCAGCGATGCAGCAACCCTGACCGCCGAACAGGCACGGGACATGATCGACGCCTACCGCTTCTGCGCACACGTTCGCAACCGCCTCTTCCTCCAGCTCGGCAAACCGGCTGACAACATCCCCATCGATGCACTCCAGGGGGCGAGGCTGGCTCGATCCCTCGGCTACCGGGAATCTCCTCGCTCGGCCTTGCGCGAGGACTATCGGCGTATCACGCGTCGAGCGCGCAAGCTGGTGGAGCAAGGATTCTATCGGGACCTCTGAGCTGACAGCCGACAGTACACAGTCAACAGCAAGCACGCGACCACATCAGCAGACCCACCTCGGGGCGGCAGCATGCCTGCTGGCAAGTCGTCTCCGGATACGGGTTCGAAGGCCGAGATCTCGTGCGCTCCCGGGCGCGTTCTGTCAGCTGTCAGCCGTCGGCCATGCCAGTCGCGTGACCACCTTTGCCCCCTAGTAGCATCCCTTGGTCATGCACCCCAACGACCTGAGGTCCGTCGTCGATCATGTCCTCCCCGCGGCGATCGAGACCCGACGCCACCTCCACCGCTTCCCCGAGATCGGACACCAGGAATTCGCAACGACCGGGTACCTCGCGTCCGTTCTCGAGCTGGCTGGCCTCGAGCCGAGGCTGCGCACACCCGGCACCGGCCTCTCGGTGAATGTCGGCTTCGGCTCGCCCAGCGTTGCTTTTCGCGCCGACATCGACGCGCTCCCCGTTCATGAACAGACCGGGCTCTCATTTGCCTCTGAGCGCGCCGGCCTCATGCACGCGTGCGGACACGACGCCCACACCGGGGTCGCCGTCGGCATCGCCCTTGCACTGTCCAGACTCGACATCGAAGGCTCGGTCCGGTTCGTGTTCCAGCATGCGGAGGAGCAGTTCCCGGGAGGGGCACAGGAGCTGGTCGACGAAGGCATCCTCGAGGGAGTCGAACGGATCATCGCGTTTCATGTCGACCCCTCACTCCGCGCCGGCAAGATCGGTCTGCGGGCTGGGCCGATCACGGCGTCCTCTGATCAGCTCTCCATCGATGTCGAAGGCCCCGGCGGACATACTGCCCGTCCCCATCTCTCCGTCGACACCACTTACGCAGCGGGGTTGATCGTCACGCAGCTCCCGGCGCTGCTGAACCGTTTCACGGACCCCCGGGCGCCGCTCGTTCTCGTCTTCGGATCGATCCAGGGTGGCGCGGCGGCCAACGTGATCCCACCCCGCGTCGAGCTGCGAGGAACCGCACGCACCCTCGACGCGGACCTCTGGGACCGGCTTCCCAAGTTGGTCGACCAGCTGGTCCACGAGATCGTCGCTCCAACAGGCGCCACCGTCGCGGTTCACTACGAGAAGGGGATCGCTCCCGTTGTGAACGACGAACAGACGGTCGCCGAGGCGAGATTCGCAATCGGTCATCTGCTGGGACCCTTGGCTACCGGCGCAACACCTCCAAGCATGGGTGCCGAGGACTTCTCGGCATTCCTCCAGGCAGTTCCGGGAGCGATGCTGAGGCTGGGCGTTGGAGACGGTCTCGACCACACCGATCTCCACTCCGCGAGATTCAACATCGACGAGGCTGCCATCGAGACGGGCATACTCGCCGGCGCTGCGACCCTGCTGACGATGCTCGGGTGCGACTGGGACGATTGAGTCTTCAGTCTTCAGTCTTCAGTCAGAGCGCGACCTGGATGCGTTCAACGACCATGGGGCGAGTGTCCTACGGAAAACCGAAAACCGAGGACGGCGAGCGCAGCGAGCCCTCCTACCGACAACCGAAAACCGAGAACCGAGTCCGGCGAACGCAGCGAGCCCTCCTACCGAAGACCGAAAACTGCTCGCACAGTGGGCCGCTACGCGAGCGGCCGTCCGATCGCGTCGGCGAGCTTGCGCACATCGTCCATCAACTCAGCGAACTCCTCCGGTGGCAGCGCCTGGCCCCCATCGACCAGGGCGCGTTCCGGGTGGGGATGCACGTCCACCATGATGCCATCGGCGCCCACCGCGACCGCGGCCCGCGTCAGCGGCGGCACGAGCGACCGTTTCCCAGATGCGTGCGATGGATCAACGAACACCGGAAGGTGACTGAGCGACTGCGCGATCGGAACTGCCGTGATGTCGAGCGTATTGCGCGACGCCGTTTCAAAGGTCCTAATGCCACGCTCGACGAGGATGATCTGGTGATTCCCTTCGCTGTAGATGTACTCGGCTGCGTTGAGCCATTCGTCGATCGTCGAGGTGAATCCTCGCTTGAGCTGCACCGGCTTTGGCTGCCGGCCGACCTCCTGGAGCAGAGGGAAGTTCGCCATGTTGCGGGAACCGATCCGCACGATATCGGCGTACGAGGATACGAGATCAACATCCCTGGGGTCGATCACTTCGGCCACGAAGGGCATCTCGAGGACCTCTCTCGCCTCGGCCAGTAGCTCCAGCCCCTGCCTGCCGAGGCCGCGAAACGCATACGGCGACGTGCGCGGCTTGTACGCGTCTCCTCTCAGAACGTGCGCACCCGCGGCCTTGACGGCCCTACCCGCTTCGAGAAGCTGATCCCGGTCCTCGACAGCACACGGACCTGCGATCACCGTCAGGGTTCCTCCACCGATCCGCAGATCGCCCACCTCGATCACGGTGTCTTCTTGCTGCGCTTCACGGGATACGAAGCGGAGCGGTCCCGTTACCGGCATCATCCGCTCCACGCCGGGCAGAGTGTCCCACGCGACGTCCCGAACGCTGTCGAGGTCACCAACGACGCCGATAACGGTGCGCGTCGAACCTGTGGAGACCCTGGCCGTCGCGCCGAGTTCTTCGAGGTGTCCGGCGACGAGCGCGATCTCTTCCGATAGAGCATCGCTTCTCATGACGATGATCATTCACTCACCCGAGGGTCCGACAACTTCACTCTTCGCACACGATCCTGCACCGCCTTGAGGCCTGCTTCGACCTCGTCGACGGTGTCCGGATCCCAGATGGTAATGATGATCGCGCCCTGCTCGTCCACCCCGACCAGCACCATCGAGCATCGGGCATCCTCGGAGATCTCGTCTGCGAGGACGGCCAGCTCGTCGGCCGGCCCCTGGATGATGATGCCCTCCATGAACGGGATGGTACCCGGGCATTGTGGCCTTTCTACACTCGACATGTGAACGTCATCGTCACCGCAAGCGCGCATGCCCCCGAGATCGCTGCTCGGCTCGGTTTCGCATCACTCGACGAAGCCGCAGGGCTCGCGTTCGCGGCGCGGGTGATCGACGCGAAGCCACGAGTGGTGATCCACCTGGGAAACGAATCGGAGACGCTACTCGGAGCACTCACACGCGTGCCCGACCTTGAACACCTTGTCGTCAGATCCGATCTCGCCGTGCACGGCACAGGGGCGCGAATGCCGTCCATCGTCTCGGCCGAGTCCGTGTCACCAGTCCCGTCGACAAGGATGGGGCGGATGCTACGGCGGATGGAAGCCGACGTTCGGGCTTTCGCGGCGGAGCGACCCGCCGTCACCGTCACCATCCTCCGCCTCGCCCCGATCCTAGGTGATGGCGGCCCCATGAGCCGCTATCTCGCACGGCCTGCGGTGCCATCGATACTCGGTTTCGACCCACGGCTGCAGATGCTCCACATCGATGACGCTGCGAGGGTGTTCGGAGACGCGACGAAGGATCGGAAGAGCGGCACATTCGACGTCGCCGCACAGGGTCAGCTCTACCTCAGCCAGATCGTTCGACTGGGAAAACGAAGACTCCGACCCCTTCCGGAACCCATCTTTCGCCGACTCGCTCCCGACCTCGGACTACCCGATCATCTCGTTGACCTGCTCAAGTATGGCCGTGTCGTGGCGTCCACCTTCGAAGTGGTCCACAGCTGTCGCGACACCCTGATTGACTTCTACGGAACATGGAAGAACTCCTCAATCGACTGACCGTGCCCCAGCTGAGGGCACTGGCCGCCACGCTCGACGTGCCGGGTCGTTCACGCATGCCGAAAGTGGAGTTGGTCGCGGCCGTCGCCGGCATCCTACGAGAAGGTGACAGGGACCAGGCCACAGAACCCGAACCCCGGGCGACCTGCAGGTACGTGGTCAAACCTGGGACCACGTGCGGGCTTCCCGCGATCGAAACCGGTGGTACGTGTGCCCTCCACGGCGGAACGGACGCATCAGACGTCATGGTGCCGGCACTCGGTCGGCTCGGATTCGACACCTGGCCGGCACTCCTGCGCCACCTTCTGGCCGGCACCTACGACATCGACGCCCTCGGTCTCGACCCTGTCATCGCGGAGATGGCCTGGCATATCCTCAACTACCTGTACAGGGACTACTTCCGAGTCGAGGTATCGGGCATCGAGCACGTGCCGATCAGTGGCCCTGCGGTGCTGGCCGCCAACCATGGAGGGGCGGCACTCCCCTATGACGGGCTGATGCTTCCGCTCTGTGTCGCCAACGAGGCTTCCGTTCCCCGACGAGTCCGTGTCGTGGGCACCGAGATCCTCAACATGCTGCCGACGATCTCCCACCTCTACCGAAAAGCAGGTGCCGCCTACGCCGCACCCGAGGATGCCCTCTGGGTACTCCAGCACGGTCATCTCCTCGGCGTCTTTCCCGAGGGAGTGCGTGGCTTCCAGAAGCCTGTGTCTGAGGCCTACCGACTGCGTCGCTTTGGCAGAGGATTCGTTCGTGTTGCGATGCGGACCGGTGCCCCGATCGTGCCCGTCGCGATCGTCGGTTCAGAAGACGTACACCCAGCGCTGTTCACCTCCAAGGCACTTGCTCGACTCGTCCGCATGGTCTTCCCGGAACAGCGCGTCGACGAGATCGGCGTGTGGCTCAACCCTTTGCCGCGACCCGTCAAGTGGTATGTGCACTTCCTTTCTCCGATCACCGCGGGACCGCCCGATCGACTGGCCGTCTTGGAGGTCACGGAGCGTGTCAGATCGGCGATTCAAGAAGAGCTGGACAGGATGCTCGAGGCCCGGGGATCGAACTCCTAGGGAGTTGGATCCCCGGGCGGTGTTTCCTCCCCCAGGGAGCGAAGCGACCGTTGGGGGAGGTGGACTCGGCGAAGCCGAGCACGGAGGGGGTCGTTCCCACCAACATAGCCCGCTCACCACCCCCCTACCCCAGCGGCTCCGCCGCTGCGGTACTTTCCCCCCAACGCTCGGCTCTACGGCCTCGCTTGGGGGACCAACACTCCGTCTCCTCCCCTCGCGAAGCGAACCCTACTGCTTGCTATTGCTAGCACCCGGGCGTAGACTGTTAGCTGTGAGCAAAGACGATCACCGCAGCCTGGACGTAGGTTCATTCATCCGTCAACAGCGTGAACGAGCCAACATCTCTCTCCGGAAGCTTGCCGACAGGGCCGGCATCTCCAACCCGTATCTCTCTCAGATCGAACGGGGGCTGCGAAAGCCCTCGGCGGAGATCCTCAAGTCGATCGCCCGAGGTCTCTCGATCCAGGCCGAGTCGCTCTACCAACGAGCCGGCCTCCTGGACGAAGGCTTCAACCCACCGTCGGTGATCGAAGCGATCGAGTCCGACGCTCAACTCAACCAGCGACAGAAACGCGTACTTCTGGACATCTATCGAACGTATGTCCAGGAAGAGGAGGAAGAATGATTACACAAGCATCCAAGAAGATGCTCTACGCCGCAGTAGGCGCCCCGGTTGTCACCGCTCGCAAGATCGGTGAACGCATCACGGACGCAGGCGACAAAGTTGGCGATCTGCGCGACCGCGTCAGCGAGGAGTTCACCAGGGAACTCAACGCATGGGCTCAGGAAGGCGAGAAGCTGATCCTGAAGATTCGCGAGCGGGAAGGCGTCGAGGAGTTCGTGGAGGACCTCACCGACCGCGTCGACCTGGACCAGATCCAGGAACAGGTCGGGAAACTCCGCGAGCACCTGGACGAGATGCTCCAGTCATGGCGTTCGTCCTTCAAGCCCGCGACCCCCGAGAAGATCGAAGTGGTCGACGAGCCCGCAGCCAAGGCTCCTGCACCCAGGCCGGTCGCAGCAAAGAAGCCTGCAGCAAAGAAGCCCGCAGCCACGGCCAAGAAGCCGACAGCGAGCAAGCCCGCCGCCAAGAAGCCCGCCGCCAAGCCGACAACGTCGGCTGCATAGCGCGACAAGAGGGGGATCCCCGGTGGGTCCCCCTCAGTTCACCGGTTCAATCTCGCCGGCACGGGCGATCCACCCCGTAACCATGCTCTCGGTGGGAAGGCGGCGAACCACCCTGCCGTCGTCGTTGACCTCGGTCATCTTTCGGATCAACGACGCGGCGTTGCGCCTGCGCAGGTCTTTGATCGTGGATACGCCACAGCTCTCGAGCAGGTCGGCGTACTCCCCACCGATCCCCTTGATCCGCAAGATGTCCGCTCTGCTCACCCACTGAGCGATCCGCGCCTCGGTTCTGCCGACCTCGTCAGCGAGTTCCCGACGCCCTTTTCGAGTGGCGCACCGTTTCAGTAGGGCTTCGGTGGTCCGTATCCGGGCCTTCCGGAGGGCTCGGGCGGATGCGACGCTGATCCCACCGAGTTCATCGATCGACGCCACTGTCCATCCTCCTGAGCCGCAAAGAACTCTACTTGTCGACGGTTCCCCGATGCTGGCGCAGCTCAGCCAGGTCCTGTTCGGTGTCGATGTCGCGTGGCATCGACGAAGGGAACCACACCTCTTCTACCCACTCCGGGTGCGCTTGAAGAAGCGTGCGAGCTCCCTGGTCTCCCTCGAGACTCATGACCCTCGACCATAGCGATCGATCGATCAAGACGGGATTCCCACGCTGGTACCGATACTTCGGCACCACCGCCGCCGCTTCGGTCGCCTCATACCGATCGAGAAGTCTCTGGACGACGTCCGGGTCGAGATTGGGCTGATCACCGAGGACGATCAGAGCCGCATCGACATCTCCCGTGCGGGCGATGGTGTCGAGGCCGACCCTGATCGATGAAGCGATCCCCTCCTCCCACTCGGGGTTCTCGATGATTCCCGCATCACCGAATTCTACCGATTCGAGGATCAGCTCGGCAGATGCTCCGATCACGACCCAGGTCGCGTCGACTCCTGTTTCGGTCACGAGTTGGATCACGTGCTGGAGCAGCGTCGAGGACCCCCACGGTTGGAGCTGCTTGGGGCTGCCGAACCGACTCGAGGGCCCCGCCGCGAGGATCAGTGCGTCGACGTGCATAGCTGATTGACTATACGTTCACGGTCGCACGAACGCGGCAACGGTTTCCACATGAAACGTCTGAGGAAACATGTCGACTGGGGCAATCCACCTACATTCGTATCCAGCCGCCCTGAAATGTCGCACGTCCCGGGCGAGCGATGCGGGGTCGCACGACACATACGCAACGGCCCGCGGGCGCGGAGATACGACCACCTCGACGCCTCGTGCTCCGAGACCCGCTCGGGGAGGATCCACGACGGCGATTTCCCACCTCGATTCGAAGCCTTCTTCAAAGCGAGCACAAATGATGTGAGCGTCCATACCCTCCACGTTCTTGACCAGATCCGCGATGGCACGCCTGTCCGACTCGACCGCGACAACGCGCCTGGCGTCACGACCAACCGTCGCCGAGAACAACCCAACGCCCGCATAGCCATCCAACAGCGTCTCGTCTGCGCGAGGTTCGAGTGCCTCGGCCACCAGCCGCACCAGCTCCTCTGCTCCGTCCGTGTTCACCTGGAAGAACGTTCGCCCTGACACGCGAAGGCGGGTGCCGGCGACCTCCTCGTGGAGATACGGCCGACCTATCAGCGGTCGAGACCCCCGCATCACCGAAGCGCCCCACGACCCCGCATGGGAAGGGACCCGCCCTTTGATCACCACCAATGTGTCACCGGTACGGGCGCCCGCTCGGAGCGTGAACTCGGCGACCCCTCTCATGTCGCCCAGTCGGCTGTAGAGCTCCGCGAGCTGAGGCACGAGTAGGAGGCACTCGGGAACGACGACGTGCATGCGGGAACGACGGCGGTACATGGCCGGTGCATCCCCGTCGACCTCGAACGTCATCCGATTCCGGTACCCGAACGCGGGGCCCGGCGTGACCGTGTGCCGAACCTGTGGATCGACCATACCCCCGAGATGCTGCAGCTGGTCAGTGACGATCTGCCGCTTCGCAGAAGCCTGCGTGGCGTAGTCGACGTGCTGCCACTGGCAGCCGCCACACGATCCGAACACCCCACACGGAGGGCTGACACGGTCGGGCGACGCCTCAACCACCTCGACGAGCTCCGCCCTTGACCACGAGGGCTTGTCCACGACCACTCTCGCTCGAACCCGTTCGCCAGGAACGGCATCAGCGACGAACACGGTCTTGCCGTCCACCCTCCCAACGGCCTCCCCACCGTGGGCCCAACGAAGTGGGGTCACCTCGAAGATGTCGCTCACGCCTACTCCGAACTAGGGCCTACAGGACCAATGTCCCCAGGCCCCACCCGAATGCCCGGTCTTGATCGAGTAGTCGGCGAGCCACGCTGCTGCCGCGATGTTGGCCTCGGGATCGAACCTGCTGTACGCGCCGAACCCGGCCCTCGAGCTCGCGATCGCCCACGTTCCCTTGAGGAACTGGAATAGCCCAGTTGCTCCCGAGTATCGATTCACCGCGTCGGGGTTGCCACCGCTCTCGCACTGCATCACCGCCAAGGCCTGCTCCACGAGATCGGCCGGGAAGTACTTGGCCACGAGAGGGCGCCACCGTTGCACGCCCGAGCCGATGCGGATCTTGCGTTGTGCGTCTTCGTAGGCCTTCTGTGCGGTGGAGACGGAGTTGAGGGCGGCCTTGTATTGTCGATCTGCTGAGTCGACCTCGAGGTAGGCCGCCCGAAGCTCGACGTCCGCCTGCATGAAGCGATCTTCGAGATCGCTCACCTGCGCAACCAGATCGTCTTGAAGCGTCTCAAGTCGTGACTGTTCGGTCTCCTGGTCTGAGCGGAGCTCGTCCAGAACGCGCCGTTGGATCGTCAACTCATTCATCTGCGCCAGGTCGTCGCTGCGTTGCGTCTCGATGACATCTTGAAGAATGAAGAGCTGTGTGGCCTTCGAGTTGAGGGCGAGGACACCGATGTCGGTCGACCACCCATTCATGTACGCCTCTACGGCGCGCTCTTCGGCCTGGTCTCTCAAGCTCTTGACGGTCAGCTCCGTGTCCTCGATCTGGCCACGGAGGCGCGCCACGTCGGCGGCAACGGCATCCAGCTCCGCCGTCGTCTGCTGTACCTGATCCTGGCGTGCGAGGAGGTCGGCCTCGATCGCGTCTCTCGTTGCCGCGGCAGTGTTGGCGGCGTTCTGGGCATCACTCAGAGTTCCCTTCGCGCTATTCGCCTCCTGCTGGGCTTTGTCGACATCGCTCTTGGTTTGCGCATACGCGACGCCGCCCGCCGGTAGGGAGGTGATCAACAGCGCGGCCGCGACAGCTACGCCCCCGAGACTTCGAGACATCGACATCGAGCCAAGGGTACCCCCCTTGGCGAAGACGCGAAAGAAGGACACCTATCTCTGTTGAAGGCTTACGTTGGTTTACGTACACTGACACTGCTTCAAAGGAGTACATGGATCCTCTCCGACATCCCGACCTGGTGGAGATCACTCACCGCCTCCGCTCCCAATACGAGCAGATCTTGCAGGCGGAGCAGCAGGCCGCCGTTGTGATGCGGCGGCGCAGGCAGACCCTCCGTGACCTACTGATCGAAGCAGAGGATCGTCATGAACGCATTCGTCTGACCACGAGCGGAGGCGCCACTCTCGAAGGCACGCTGGAAGCGGTAGGTCTCGATCACGTCACGATCGGGACCATCACCGTGGCTCTCTTTCACATCGAAACTGCGGAGTTCGCGTGAGGAGGGCGGCGGTCGCGACGGTACTCACCGCCCACCTATGGGAGGAGGACTTCGTAGCGTTCCTCAGAGATGGTGCGGGCCTCCGTGTTGTCGCGAGGGCCTACGAGCCCGAAGAGGTGATCCGCAGGGCCCCCGACGTGGTCGTGGTCGGTTCCGAAACGTCGTGGATCAGTCCGACGCATATCAGGGCGTGGCGCCGTAGGGGAATCAAGGTGCTCGGCCTGCACCCGGTCGGTGACGGACCCGGGCGGGAGCTCTTCCAGCGCGGCGGGGCCGACGCCATCCTGCCGGAGACAACGTCGATGGTTGGCCTCTTCCGCGCGGTGCAAGCCCTGTCGGTCGTCGAGCCCTCGGTCCTCGCCGAAGGAACACTCGTGGCCGTCACCGGCCCTCGGGGTGCACCGGGGCGGACCGAGATGGCCCTTGCGCTCGCGTTCGGGGCCGCCGACCGACAACGGACCCTTCTCGTTGATCTCGATCCACCATCCATCGGCATTCGACTCGGTCTCGACCCGCATCCAACCCTCCTCGAGGCTCTGGACGAGATCCGGGCCGATGGAGTACCGCCCCCGGTCCGTCGTGTGGGCCCGCTATCGATCCTCGCAGGCGTCGAGGGCGGGCCCCTGGTCGCCCCGCTCAGGTGGGAGCTGGTCCGAGCATCGCTCAACTCCTTTGATCTCGTTGTCGCGGATCTCGGACCGTGGCCCCAGAACGACTCGGTCATCCGAAACGCACGGAGCGCCGTCCTGGTCTGTGACGCCGCACCTACCGGCATGGTGCGAGCATCGGCCATGGTCAACGATTGGGTCGGCCCCCCTCCACGAGTACTCGTCAACCGTGCCATAGACGGCGAACAGACCCGCCGGATGGTTCGTCAAGCGCTTGGGCTCGAACCTGCCGTCGTGATCCCCTATCTGGAGGCGGTTCGATCTGCGTCGCTGAAGGGCGACCAACCCCCTGGACTCCTCATCGGCCAGGTGGCCAGAATGGGACTTTCGGCCCTACCGGCCCAAGCCAACGGTGAGTGATGCAACGTTATAGTGGTGTCTTCTGTGGAGGGACCTTTCATGGGCGACGACGTCAGCCGCCGGAGGTTTCTTAGCCGCGCGGTTGCGGCGATTGGGGCCCTGCTCACCGTCGGATTCGGCGCTCCGGCCGTCGCCTACTTCATCAGCCCGACGAAGCGGGCGGAACGAACCAGCGCGTGGCTGTCGCTCGGATCGAGCTCGAAGGTCGAAATCGGTACGCCCACCCTGTTCAAGACAACGATCGACAGAACGACGGGCTGGGTCACCGACACCGAAGAGGTCTCGTTCTACGTCATCACCGATAATGGTCGCGATTACAAAGCCCTCTCGAACGTGTGTACACACCTGGGCTGTCGGGTGCGATGGGTCGCCGACCAGGGCGAGTTCTTCTGTCCATGCCATGGCGCCGTTTTCTCGAAGGACGGTCAGGTCGTTGCGGGCCCGCCGCCTCGACCCCTCGAGAGCTTCGCCGTACGCGAGACGGATGGAGCGTTGGAGGTGGACTTCAGTGGCTGACCTCGGATCGTGGTTCGACGAACGAACCGGGTGGAAGAAAGTCTGGGAAGCACTGTTCCTACGCAAGATCCCGAAAGTCAACTGGGCCTACACGCTTGGATCGGCGACGCTGTTCGTCGCCATCAACCAGATCGTCACCGGCATCCTCCTGTCCATCTTCTACGTTCCCAGTCCTCAGGATGCCTACGACAGCGTGCGGTACATCACGAACACCGTCACGCTCGGCTGGTTGATCAGGGGCCTTCACCACTGGGGTGCGAGTGCGATGATCGTCCTCGCCGTTGCACACATGCTGCGGGTCATCATTCATGGCGCCTACAAGTACCCCAGGGAGGTCACTTGGGTCACGGGAGTCATACTCCTGCTGATTGTGATCGGCTTCGGGTTCACCGGCTACCTGCTCCCCTGGGACCAGAAGGCCTACTGGGCCACGACCGTCGGGACACGCATCATCGCCGTGTTCCCTCTGATTGGTGACTGGCTGCTCAGACTCCTTCGAGGTGGTCCTGATCTCTCTGGGGTGACGCTCACACGTTTCTTCGGGATGCACGTGTGGGTGCTACCTGCAGCACTGCTCTTGCTCCTGGCCACCCATCTCTACCTCGTGTTCCGCATCGGTATAAGCGCTCCCCCGAAAAAGGGCGACTGAGATGAACAATGAAGAGAAGGCGCGGTACCTCGAGAAGTACGCGGAAGCCAAGAAACGAGGCATTCCGTTCTTCCCGGACGCCATCTTCCAGGATGCCGTCGTCATGCTCATCGTCTTCGTCGTCCTCGCCGTTCTGAGCTACATCTTCGGTTCCCCCTTGGAGGCTCGCGCGAACCCCGCCGACTCCACCTACACGCCACGGCCGGAGTGGTACTTCTTGTTCATCTTCCAGCTCCTGAAGTACTTCCCAGGATCGCTCGAAGTCATCGGTGTTGTCATCATCCCCACGCTTGCGATCCTCGGCCTCGCCGCACTCCCCTACCTCGACCGATCCGACCGCCGGTATCGCACATCGCGGCCATGGGTGATGGGAACAGTCACGTTCTCGGTCATCGGAATCGGAGCGCTCTCGCTGCTGTCCATCCTCTCGCAACCACCTCCGGGCGGACAAACCACCGGCGACCAGGTGGCTGCCTTGTACGCAGACAACTGCGCCGGCTGCCATGGAGCCTCTGTCAGCGCACCCCCGGGAACCGACCTGCACGTTGTCATCGCCCAGGGAACACATGAGGGAATGCCGAGCTGGAGCGGTGATCTGTCCACCGACGAAATCGATGCCCTTGCCGGCTACATCAACTCACCCAACGGAGACCTGGTCTTCCAGGCCGAATGCGCGGCCTGTCACCAGGTCACGGACCTGGCGGGTGGCAATCCCTTCGATCTGAGAGCGGCAATCGCCGGGGATCCCGAGTTCGCGCCACACTCCGGTCTCGACCTCCCCGATTGGCAGACGACACTCAACGACTCGGAGAGGACCAACCTCCTCAACTTCCTCGTCGCTCCTGACGGTCAACGTCTCTACACCGAGAACTGCGCCTCGTGCCACGGCACGGCCGTCGTGTTCTCGGGCACAGAGGAAGAACTGAGAGAAATCATCATCAAGGGCGGCCGACACAGGGCGATGCCGCAGTGGGCGGGGGTGCTGACCGGCGCCCAGATCGACGAGTTGGCTCGCTACGTCGTCGATCCCTCCGCCGAACCGCAGGCAGCCGGACTCTTCTCCGATAGATGTTCAACGTGCCACGGAGCACGCATCCCGGCAACCACCGACGTTGCGGCCGCGACAGAAGCCATCGCCACAGGCGGATCGCATGTCGCGATGCCTGTCTGGGGCGACGTGCTCACCACCGATCAAGTCGATGCCCTCGTTGCCTACACGATGGAGGCAACCGAAGGGACCGGAATCCAGAAGGGCCAGGAGCTGTTCCAGGCGAACTGTGCTCCATGCCACGGCGAGTTCGGCGAGGGAGGCGCTCTGCCTTCGAACCCGGCGCTGGTCCTCGCGCCGATCAGCACCGCCGAGTTCCTGTCGACACGTGATGACGCCACGATCCGGGCGATCATCGCCAAAGGTCAACCGAATCTCGGCATGTCACCGTTCGCCGTGTCAGAAGGCGGAGCCCTGTCGGACGAGGACATCTCGGCACTCGTCACGTTCGTCAGGTCCTGGCAGGCGAATCCGCCAGTCGAGTTCCCGCCGGACATTACGGGTCCACCGCCAATCGGTCAGGACTCCCAAACCGTGTACACAGAGCTGTGCGCCCAGTGCCATGGGGAGAACGGCGAGGGTGGTATCGGACCATCCTTCAACGACCCAACGTTCCAAGCCCAAACCGACGAACAGATCTTCACGACGATCCATGATGGCCACCAGGCAACGGCGATGATCGCGTGGGGCGACCTCCTGCCGACGAGCACGATCGACGACCTCGTCGCACAGCTGAGGAGTTTCGCCGGCCAGGCCAGCGGCGAAGCGACGTTCAAACAGGTCCAGCAGATCTTCGAAGCGCGATGCACCGTCTGCCACGGGACCTCAGGCGGTTGGGACGCGAGCACCTACGCAACGATTATGGAGACCGGGGACCACGCTCCCGTCATCGTTCCTGGTGATCCTGACGCCTCACAGCTCGTCAAGAGATTGAAGGGCACACAGTCCGAAGGCGGACCGATGCCTCCCGGAGGAACCACGCTCTCAGACGCGGACATCGCCTTGATCGTCGACTGGATCGCCTCCGGCGCGAAGCCCTAGACGGGTTTCCAAATGGCCACTATGTGTGGCAGACTCTCGGCCCTATGGGTACACAGCCGACGTGGGTTTCCGACGCCGTCTTCTATCAGATCTTCCCCGACAGATTCGCGAAATCTGAACAGGTACCGAAGCCACGCCATCTCGAAGAATGGGACTCGCCTCCGACGGAACACGGCTACAAAGGTGGGGACCTTCTCGGCATCGTCGAGCACCTCGACTACCTCACCGACCTGGGGATCAACGCCATCTACCTCAACCCGGTCTTCTGGTCGGCCTCGAACCACCGCTACCACACGTACGACTACTACACAGTCGACCCGCTCCTCGGCGGCAACGAAGCGTTCGATACCCTCTTGTCCGAGTGTCATGGCCGCGGAATCCGTGTCGTCATCGACGGCGTCTTCAACCATGCGAGCAGAGGATTCTTCCCATTTCACGATGTTGCCGAGAATGGAGCCTCGTCACCATGGCGGGATTGGTTCTTGATCGATGGCTGGCCGCTTCGTCCCTACGACGAGTCCAGACCGGCCAATTACTCGGCGTGGTGGGGCCTCAGAGGACTCCCGAAGCTCAACACGGACAACCCCGACGTCCGCGAGTACGTCATGACCATTGCAGAGCACTGGATCCAACGAGGGGCCGACGGGTGGCGTCTCGACGTCCCTCAAGAGATCAAGACAAAGGGCTTCTGGGAGGAGTACCGAGCGAGGGTGAAGGACGTCAATCCTGACGCCTACATCGTCGGCGAGATCTGGGATGACGCGTCGGAATGGATCTCAGACGGGAGCCGTTTCGATGGCACAATGAACTACCTGTTCGCCGGGTACACCCTGGCGTTCGCGGCAGGGCATCGCATCGAGCCAGGGCTCGCATCGGGGCAGAACTACCCGTTGAGCCCGGTCCTCGATGCTCCGGCCTACCGCCAGCGCATCGGCGACCTGATCGCCGCCTACCCTCCCGAGGCCGCGGCGGCGAATATGACGCTCCTCGGTTCGCATGACACGTCGAGGGTCCTCACGGTTGCCGGTGGCGACGTGTCATCGGTGGTACTCGCCACCCTCCTCCAGTTCACCTTCCCTGGCGCGCCTTCGATCTACTACGGGGACGAGATCGGACTGACGGGACGAGGCGATCCTGGATCGAGGGCCACGTTCCCATGGATCGAAGACAAGTGGAACACCTCGCTTCGTTCCGAGTTCCGGTCCTTCATCGCTCTTCGCAGCGCCCACTCGGCGCTCCGCCACGGGACGTTCCAATCGCTCCAGGCCCTCAATGGGATGTTCGTCTTCTCCAGAGTCGACGACCAAGAACGCATCGTCGTAGCCGTGAATGCCGGCGACGAGGCGGCGAATGTCGAAGTCCACGGGCCGATCGGGACCTATCACACCATCTGGGGAGCCGGAGGTATCAACCTCGATCACGACACGGTGCGTATCGCTCTTCCCTCTCGCAGCGGAGTCGTCTGGACGGTCAGTTGACGGCCAACAGCTGACAGCAGACAGTCAGAACGCGACCTTCGTTGTCAGAGAACCGAAGGGGGAGTTCCTACCCAGAACCCGAAACCCAGAACGGCCCGCGAAGCGGGCTCACGAGCGCGAGCACCGGCCGATGCCCCACCGACTCTCGTCGGTCGACCGATGCTCGCCCTACGTCCCCGGCCCCACGAGCGCCTCCCATCACCGCGCTCAGTGTGGTGATAGTATCACTATGTGTGACTGCCCGCGAGGTACATACAGGACCCGAACGTAGTAACTAGTCAGGCGGGCTCCGCCCGCCAGTTCTCGGTCATCCGTCGTCAGCAAGAACCCGACCTGAAGTGGTCCCGGACCCCGGGGCGAATCTCCTACCGAAAACCGACAACCGAAGACGGCCTGCGAAACAGGCCCCTACCTGAACACTCGCTTCGCTCACAGTCAGGCGGGCTCCGCCCACCGTACCTGGTACCTGGTACCTGGTACCTGGTACGCAACGTTCTCGCGTTCGCACCGCGGGGCGAGCCGTATCCGCTCTACCCAAGACGCGTTATCCCGACGCGGAGGTACGAGGTACGAGGTACAGGCTCCCGGAGGGAGCCCTCAGGTACGAGGTACGGGCTGAGCGCAGCGAAGCCCTACTTGAACATCCGCTCGGCGAGAATCTGTGAGATGTCCTTGACCGGAAGCTCCTGGCCAAGTTCCTTCACGGCGTCGTCCATCATGATGAAGCAGAACGGACAGGCGACCGCCACCTCGTCGGCGCCGGTTGCGAGCGCCTCCTGTGCCCGTTCGATGCTCACCTTCTTGCCGGTCTTGTCCTCCATCCAGAACTGTGCACCCCCGGCCCCACAGCAGAAGGACGAGCTCTTCGAACGATCCATCTCGATCAGCCCCTCGGCAGATCCGACCACGGCCCTGGGTGCGTCGTAGACGTCGTTGTGACGCCCCAGGTAGCACGGATCGTGGTAGGTCGCGCTCGAATCGCCGGCGTCTACGGACAGACGTCCCTCCTTGAGCAGCGAGTTCAGTAGTTCGCTGTGGTGAATCAACTCGAAGTCGGCCCCGAACTGAACGTACTCGTTCTTCAGAGTGTTGTAGCAGTGGGGGCATTGGGTGACGATCTTGTGGACGCCAAGTGAGGTGAGTGTCTCGATGTTCTCGAGGGCGAGTTGTTGGAACACGTATTCGTTCCCGGACCGCCTCGCCGGATCCCCCGAGCACTTCTCCTTGTTCCCGAGGATCGCGAAGTCGACACCGGCCTCATGGAGCAGTCTCGCGGTGGAGATCGTCACCTTCTGGTTGCGATCGTCGAATGATCCGGCGCACCCGACCCAGTACAGATACTCGGCAGTCACACCCTCTTCGAGGATCTTCACGTCGAAGTCGACGTGCTTGGTCCAGGCAGCCCTGTCCTGTTGTGCCATGCCCCAGGGGTTCCCCTGGTTCTCGAGGGCGACGTAGGTCTTGCCCAATTCTGACGGGAACTCGGACTCCATCAGTGACAGGTAACGGCGCATGTCGAGGATCTTGTCGACGATCTCGATGTTGACCGGGCAGATCTCATCGCAGGCGCGACAGGTGGTGCAAGCCCAGAGCTCCTCCGGGTTGATCCGCTCGAACACCCTGTCGGCCGACACGGTGATTGCCGCGTCTCCCACGACCGTCGAAGACACGGCCGGCGTTCCCGTCGCCGCCGCGACCTCACCGAGTTTCAGGACGATCTCTCTCGGATCGAGTGACTTTCCGGTCATGTTCGCGGGGCACACGGACGTGCACCGTCCACAGACCGTGCACGCGTCGGTATCGAGCAGCTGCTTCCACGTGAAGTCGGAGACCACAGACGCACCGACAGTCTCGATGTCTTCCGCCTCCATGAGGTTGGGCATCTCCCGCATCGCTCCCTTGGGGCGTTCACGGGTCGACAGGACCATGTTCGCCGGCGAGAGAAACAGGTGGCGGAGCTTGGTGGTCGGAAGCACGACGAGGAACGCCGTGAACGATACGACGTGGAGAATCCATAGCGTTCGGTGCCATGCCTGTGCGGTTGCCGCGGAGAACAGCGCGCTGAGCGGGAACCCGACAATCGACCAGACTTCGAAGCTCGGCCGGTCGGCAAGGGCGATCCTGGCCGCCTCGACGAGCAGCCCGGTGATACCGATCATGGCGAGCGTGAAGAGGATCCACGCGTCCTCATCCCTGGTCTTCGAGCGCAACCGCCACGGCCGGACCCCGTAGCGGCGAACGATTGCCCACAGCACCCCTGCCACGAACACGACGCCTGCCACATCGAGGATCAGCGAGTACCCCTCGTAAAACACACCATGGAGGAACTTCAATCCGTCCGGGAGCAGGTGATCGATCTCGAGGGTCGCCGTCCCGAGGAACAGGACGACGAAGCCCCAGTAGATCATCGCGTGCATCCAACCGGCGGCCCGGTCTCTCATCACCGTTCGCATGCGAAGTGCCGAGACGAGTGACTTCACTCTCTCCCTCCAGTGCCCCCGCCGAGAGTCAGGACCGCCCCGCTCCCAGTTGCGAGACCGGAGCGAGAACAGGTAGACGCTCAGCGCGAGGAACGCGGCCATCCCCACATAGAACAGGGCGATCAGCGGATCCGGAATGTCGCCGAATATCTCCCTACCGACCGGGAACTCGACGTGGCCGGGGAGCGTTCCTAGCCACCACAGCAACAACGTCCCGAGGAAAAGAGCGACGGCGACACCTCCAAGGATCCTGCTGACGGTCGGGCGGCGGGGTTCCATGCTGCTCCTAGGACGCTTCAGCGTCGAGTGTACCGAGCCGGAACCTCCCCTCAGACGCGGGTTCGGGGCGGATCATCGCCGCCCCGAACAAAGGTCTGAGTTCAGGCTTCGAGCCCGAGTTCCTTGCGAAGCTCGTCGAGCTTGGCGTCTGCCTGGGTGACCGAGATGGCCTCCCGGAGCTCCGACTCCGCCCCTTCCGGGGTTGCTTCGTGCAGCTCTGCCTGCGCCTTGGCATGGGCGAGACGCTCGTTGATCTTGTCCTCGACCCTGTCGAAGCTCGGCGCCTCTGTCTCCATCGAGGCAGAGATCGACTCGACCGTCTTGTTGACGGCATCCTGCATCTTCGCCTGCTGGAGTTTGCCGACCAGCTCCATCTTCTTGGCGGTCAGCTCCTGGAGGCGCATAGCGTTCTGCTCGACCGCCCTTTTGGCGTCTTCGGCCTGAGTGACCGCAACCGAGTACTGCTCTTTGAAACCGGACAGGTTGTTCTCCGCCGCTTGGAGTTTCATCGCGAGGCTCTGCGCGGCACGTGTCCACTTCCCTACCGCCTCGGTGTCGCCTGACTTCTGCGCCTCGTCTGCTCGCATCAGTGCCTGCTTGGCCATCTCCCTGGCCTCACCGACATCATCGGCGGCGCCTTCGATCTTCGCTTCGAGTTGTGTGCGGTGAGCGATGACTTGGGCGGCCTGGTTTCGCAGCTGCTGGTCTCGCTTCCTCGCTTCGTTCATCGCCTGTTCGATCTCGATCTCGGGGTCCATGGCGCGCTCGGCCGTCCCCTTGAAGAGGGTCACCAAGTACCCCCACAGTCGTTTCAAGAACCCCATCGGTCTCCTCCTGTCGTGTACTGCCTCATCCTACGATCTCCTCCGGCGCGCCCGTCCGGTCGGTGAGGATCTTCTCGTTGCGCGGGCCGAAGCAGGCGCCGTCGTGCGTGTCGCTGTCCTGGTGGGAACCACCCTTCCCCTGGAGGTTCGGTACTGAGTTGCGGCACCCATCCCCGCGACGATCACTTGAAACATGCTCGCGAGGTCGATCCCGCCACCTCCGTGCGAAGCAGGAGCCATCGGGACGGGAACCCGGCGGCCGTTGACTGGTACAGACCGAGGTGTCGGAGCCTCTCCCTTGCGCAACCGTTCGGCGCATGAATGGCACACGCTCACCGTCTGTGAGCCTGCCGGCGTGGTGATGGTCGCCTCCTCGGTGCCGCCCTTGTGGGTCGGGTCGAAGAAACAGGCGGTCCGGCGTTCCTCGGGTTCGGTGGGAACAGGACGACCTTCGGTGATGGCATCAGCGGCTTCGAGCTGCCAGCGAGCCTTGTCCAGACGCGTGGAGATGTCCTCGAACTCGGCGAGCGAGGTTGCCTTCTCGAACGTGTCCGTGACGTCATCGAATGTGGCCGACGCGTCGCGAAAGTACCCGGTCGCCTGGTCGTTCGGTGCGACTTGCACCTGGTCGCTCAGTTCGAGGATTCGGTTCGCAACGGCGTCCAGTTGGCCCTGGATCTCTGAACGGGCCTCGGTGAACCGCTGCTGCTGAACCTGCTCATCACTCTTCTTCCCCCGCCGGATCGCGATGACGGCGATGACAATCAGACCTGCGATGAGCACAAGGACTACGAGGCCTCCCCGGCCTCCACCTGCCGAGGATCCAGAAGAGGATGATCCTGACGGAGACGCGTCAGCCTGCAGGAGGGTGTCGGCGAACACCCCGAACCCTTCGACATAGCTCGTGTCGAACATGTCCAACGACGCGTCCAAGGCATCAGAGAGCTGAGCGTTCGAGTAGTCCGAGCTCACGGCACCCAGATCGGTCGGACTGACCACGATCACCGTGCCGGATGGAAGATCAGCGAGAATGTCGCTTGCGGCGAGGTCCGCTCCGTCTGGCGAGTCGCTTGCCAGTGCTATGAAGTAGAAGGCTGGACTCGAGGGCAGTTGCGCGACCATCGCCTCCATCGCGTTCACGTCGACCGGCGCCCCATCCTCGATCGCGTAGTGGCGCAGGGCTGCCTGATTGGCGAGTGACGTGACATCGGCCGCCAGCGCCGGGACGGCGGCGAGCATGAGGGCGACGACGGCACCAATCAGCAGTCGTTTCACAGCAGCGCCTCAACGAGTCGATCGACGTGGCCCTTGGCCTTGACATTGCGATACACGCGACTCACCGTGCCGACCGAATCGATCACGAACGTCGAGCGGATGAGTCCTTCGTACTCGCGACCGTAGTTCCTCTTCATTCCCCAGGCACCATAGGCGGCTGCCACCTCGTGATCCTGATCGGAGAGCAGGGGGAAGGTGAGGTGCTCACGCTGTTTGAAGGTGGCGAGTTTCGACGGCGGGTCTGGGCTGATCCCGACCACGGCGAATCCGGCCGAGAGCAACCGATCACTGCTGTCACGGAAGTCACAGGCTTCCGTTGTACATCCTGGGGTCATCGCCTTCGGGTAGAAGTACACGATCAGGTGTCCTCCCGCGTACTCGGACAGGCTCCTGGTGACACCCGACTCGTCAGGAAGCGCGAACTTCGGTGCTTTGTCGCCAACGTCGATCATTGGGCCATTCTTGCAGTTTCACCTGCAGGGAATCGAGTGATCCCAATCGGCCAGCAGCGTTCGCAGCGCCGCGACGAACGCGATCGGTTGATCGAGAATCAGGTGATGGTGGGCTTCGGGAATCGACACGACCGGCGCGTTGCGGTCGAGCAGCTCGTACATGTACTCCGCGATGTCCGGGGGCACGATCGCGCTGAGGTCCCCCCGGAAGAGAGCCACCCGCGTCGAGATCGCCTTGAGTCGCTCGCCGAGAGGACGCAGTGTCGGTTTGAACACCTTGGGGTCGAACTTCCATGTCCATCCTTCGGGCGTCTCGTGGAGCGAGTGCCGGGCTATGTAGTCGACGATGTAGCGGTTGTCGCACGGTTGGTCAGGGATGAGGCGGAATCGCGCGAGCGCACTCTCGAGATCTGGATACACACCCGGAGATACGAACGCCTGCCCGCGAGCGGCCTGTTCCGACTCAGGGTCCGGTCGCCGTACCGGAGTATCCACGATCACCGCGCCAATCAGCCGGTCGCCGTACGCGGCCGCCGTCTCGATGACCACCATGCCACCGAGACTGTGCCCGACGATCACCGGGGGGCCAGGAAAACCCGCATCACCGCTGACCTCCATTACTTCGCGAGCCCAGACCTCCCTCGAGTACTCGGGGCGCCTGCCACTGTCGCCATGCCCCGACAGGTCGAAGGCCACCACGTGCCAGCGTGTCGAAAAGAGCGGAGCGAGATGACTCCACCATCGAGCGTGGGCAGCGCCACCATGAATGAGGACGAGCCCGGGGAGGTCCCTCGACCCCCAGTCGAGGTAGTGGATCGGGCAACCGTCGACATCGATGGTGTGCTCGGACGGTTTTGTTGCGATTGCCTTCAGGTACCAGTCGGGCGTCATCGGCCAACCAACGCTCGGGCGAAGAACAGCAGATTGGCGGGTCGTTCTGCCAGCCTCCTCGTCAGGTACGGATACCACTGGGAGCCGTACGGCACGTACACCCGCAATGGATAGCCCTTGGTCATGATCTCGCGCTGGATGGTCTCACGGATCCCGTAGAGCATCTGGAACTCGAACGGCGCCTGCCGACGTGCGGCGAGCCCGTAGGTCCGCTCGATGAGCCGGTCGTCGTGGGTGGCGATCGCCGGTCGCACCTGGTCGGCGGACATCAGTGTGGACAGCAGCCGCTCGAACGAGGCGTCCACCTCGCCCTTCGACTGGTAGGCGACCTCTGGAGGCTCGGCGTAGGCGCCCTTGCACAGACGTATGTGGCCTCCCAGTTCGATCAGCCGGCGTAGATCATCGCCCGTTCGAAACAGGTACGACTGGACCGCGATGCCGAGGTTGCCTCGACGCCGTTGCACGTCCTCATAGACATCGATGGTCGTGGCGGTCCAGTCCGACTCTTCCATGTCGACCGTAACCGTCGTGCCGGCATCGGCCGCTTTGACCGCCAGTTCGTCGAGCGCATCCTTCGTCTGTTCGAGATCGACCGACATGCCGAGCTGTGTGAGTTTCACGGAGATATTGGCGTCGAGACCCTCCGACGAGATCCGATCGACGATCTCCAGATAGTCCTCCTTGGCCGACTTCGCCGAGGCCTCGTCGTGAACGTGTTCCCCGAGATGGTCGAGCGACACGGACGCACCCGCGACGTTGAGCGCACGCGCCGCGTGTACCGCGTCGTCGAGCGTCTCTCCGGCAACGAATCTTCGAGCGACCGCTCGACCCGCGGGAAACTTGGTGAACATCGTCTGCACGGCACCGCGTTCCGTCACCGCGAGCAGACTCTTACGAAACAGTGTCGACACGCCTACCTTTCTCCTTCCCTGGCAGCCTCTCCTAGTTCACGTGAGCGGCGCGCGGCTGCCGCGACAGCGTCCTCGACCAACGCCCTGAACCCTCTCCCTTCGAGGATATGCATCGCTGCTGCGGTGGTCCCACCCGGGGAAGTGACCTGCGCGCGCAGCTCGAACGGTCCACGGCCCGTCTCGACGAGCAGAGCCCCTGCACCCTTGATGGTCTGATTGACGAGACGCTCGGCGACCTCCCGAGACAGACCTTCACGGAGGGCCGCTTCGGTGAGCGCTTCGGCGAGCAGAAACGCATAGGCGGGACCGGTCCCCGACACGGCCGTGACGGCATCGAGATGGTGTTCTGCCATGTGGATGACTCCCCCGACGGCCTGCAGGACGACATCCGCCAGTTCCATCGATCGCCCCCCGGCGAAGCGGCCGGGCGCGATCCCGGTGATGCCTTCGTCGACCAGGGCCGGGGTGTTCGGCATGGCACGAACGATTGGGACCTCCCCCAGGGCTTCTTCGTACAGGCCGGTCGCGACGCCCGCGACGAGCGAGAGAACGGTCTGGCTCGGCCCCACCGCACCGGCGAGTTGCTCCAGAAGATGAGGAACGGATTGGGGTTTCACCGCTACGACCACGACATCCCGCCCTTCGGCGACCTGTTTCGGGTCGAGACTCCACGCGCAGTCGTATCGGGCGGCCAGTTCCTCACCCCGTTCAGTCCTTCGAACGCCAAGCGAGAGGTCAGCGGGCTCCCAGCCCGCCCGAAGCAACCCTGCGACGAGCGCCTCGCCCATCGCGCCGACACCGATGACTCCGATCGTAGGATGCGCCATTGCGGCAATTATACGAGGCCGGGCAGCGCGCCCGGCAGGTGCGGAGGTTCCCCGTTCAGTCGCTGACGGACGAGGCCGAGCACCGCCGCCACGGCCCCCTTGTTGTAGCCCTCGGGAATGATCAGATCGGCATACACCTTCGACGGCTCAACGAACCGAAGATGCATCGGGCGTACGGTCGCCAGGTACTGCTGGATGACGGAGTCCATCGACCGGCCACGCTCGGTTGTGTCCCGCTGGAGACGCCTCAGCACCCTCAGGTCGGCGTCTGTGTCGACGAACACCTTGAGATCGAGCAGAGCCCGTAGCTGAGGATCGGCGAGCACGAGGATGCCGTCGATGATGATCACCGGGCTCGGATCGATCCTGACGGTCTCCGGAGATCGAAGATGCTGGGTGAAGTCGTACACCGGGCGCTCGATCGACCGCCATTCCAGGAGCATCTCCAGGTGCTGAACCAGTAGCTCGGTCTCGAGGGAGTCCGGATGGTCGTAGTTGATTCTCGACCGTTCCTCGAATGTCAGACCGTCGAAGTGCCGGTAGTAGGAGTCGTGCTCGAGGACGGCGACTTGTGCACCGACTTCGGCTACCACAGCCGCCGAGATGGTCGTCTTCCCAGAGCCCGAACCGCCTGCGATCCCGATGACGAGCGGCCTCTCGGGCAACGCGCTCTCCACGCGCGCCAGGGTAGTCGTCAGCCGCAGCCGCCTGCCGTCGGGCCGCCTGCTTTGCCAGCTTCACCTTGGAGGTGTACTCGAGTTCGTACTCCTCGGGATCCGGGCTCGAGGCCGAGTAGCCGGACCCGATGGCGGTTGTGAAGACGAACCGCGCCTGATCGTCGGTGACCGCATACGCAACCGGATGAATGTCGGAACCTGCGAAGACATCGAGCCACCCATTGAGGCCGCCGGCGAGGATGTAGACATTCGGCACCCCTTGGGCGACGAGTACCTTCCAGGCCTCCGTACCTCAAATCCACACTCAGGTCAGGCGGTCATCACCCAGAAAAATGCCCGTTGCAGATGCGGAGAGGTGTGGCAAACTGGCTGCACCAGAGAAAGGAGGTGGTCCGACTTGGTAGAAGGTTCTTGTAGGACTCTGGAGGTGGCCGGCCGCTGAAGCGACCGCCTTGTCGCTTCTGAGGGGCATCGCCCCGGGTGGCGACTACAACCGGACCACCGGGACCTGGAGATCCGCATGCTGGTCCTCATGCGGCGACGTCAGTCGAAGTATCTCCGGGTCTTCACGCGACCGGGATCTCGAACCCGACGACTGCTCCGTCCCTGTTGAACGCGAAGACGTTACCCCCAAGCTGCGTGACGACCTCTTTGACGATCGACAGACCCAACCCTGATCCGGGTAGCGCGCGCGCCTCCGTCGCTCGATAGAACCGATCGAAGACGTGATGGAGATCCTCTTCACGAATGCCCGGACCGTGGTCGGCAACTTCGACACGACCCGCCGACAACTCCACGTCGATGGCCCCGTCCGGGGGGCTCCACTTGTCCGCATTGTCGATCAGATTCGAGATCGCCCTCTGGAGTGAGTTGGGTCTGCCCTGGACCTGGCCGGCGTTGCCGGTCACGGTGATCGTCCGACCGGTCCGGCGACGCGCACGTGTGACGACCTCTTCGACGGTCTCGGTGAGATCGACCGCCTCGAGTGGCTCGTCTCCGGCCTTGGCACTCGTTGCGAGCTCCACCATCTCCGAGACCAGACTGCTGAGCTCTCGCATCTCGAACGAAACGTCGTTCATGAGCGCAGCGCGATCTGCTTCCTGCATCCCCCCGGCCCTGGCAAGGAACTCGATGTTCGTCCGCAGACTCGTGAGCGGTGTCCTCAGTTCGTGTGAAGCGTCGGCCACGAGTCTCCGCTGCTGCGAGCGAGAGGTCTCCAGTGCCTCGAGCATGGTGTTGAAGGCTGCGGCGAGACTCCCTATCTCGTCGTCACGCTCGACCGCGATGCGGGACTCGAGGTCCTGGGTTTTTGCCACGTGCTCGACCGCTGCCGAAAGGGAACTGAGGGGCGCCAGACTGCTGTGGGAGACCGCCAGACCCATGCCGGCCGCGAGGGCGATGCCGCCGAGTCCCACCAGAGCGAGGACGAGGGCGAGTCGAGCAAGTGTCTGGTCGACTTCCGTGAGAGGGCGGGCTAGCTGTATGGCGAGACCCTCTTCGCCTGTCGGGGTGGTCACCATCCTCAGGTGGAGACCCTGAACGGTGACATCTCGCAACAGCTGCCCTTCCTTGCCGCTCGCGATCGCCACGTCTTCTTCACTGATCGGCAGGGCCAGTCTCTGGCTGGATGCCCCGACACGAATCCCGCTGGCCGACGCGACCTGTACGTACAGGTCCACCCGCATGAAGCCACCTTCCATGAAGGCCATCAACTGCTCTTGACGCTGAATCAGGGCGCTTGGCCCCCCCTCATAGTCTCGAGCAAGATCCGCTCGTTCGAGCAGCGACCGATCGATCACCGAGCGCATCTGCGCCCTGGCCAGAAAGAACGTAGCGGCCGACACCATGATGACTGCCATGGCGACGGCCCCAGTGACCAGGACCGTCAGTCTGGTTCGGAGCTTCATGGCGTGCGAATCACGTAGCCAACCCCGCGAACGGTGTCGATGAGCCGGGACTCGCCGGCCTCCTCGGTCTTCCTTCGCAGGTAGCCGATGTACACATCGAGGGAGTTCGAGGTGGTCCCGAAGTCGTAGCCCCAAATCCGCTCGTAGATCGTATCCCTCGTCAGCACGACCCCGGCGTTGAGCATCAGCAGTTCGAGGAGGTCGAACTCGGTCTTCGTGAGGTCCAGCTCTCTTTCGCCTCTCGTCACCTTGCGGGTTCGAGGATCGAGGGTCAGGTCGTCGACACTCATGGTCGACGCGTCCTCGCCAGGGACGTTCCTGCGGAGGAGTGCACGAATTCGGGCGAGGAGCTCCTCGAGAGCGAACGGTTTGACAAGGTAATCGTCGGCACCGGCATCGAGCCCTGCGACCCGGTCGCGAACCTCATGGCGTGCGGTGAGCATCAGCACCGGCAACGAGCTCCCCGATGCACGCAGACGGCGACACACCGTCAGGCCGTCGATGTGCGGCATCATCACATCGAGGAGCACCAGATCCGGTTCGCCCGACGCAAGAGCATCGAGCGCCTCCGAGCCGTCGTTGGCGACCGCAACGTCGTACCCCTCGAATCTCAGAGCACGCTCCAGCGACTGGCGCACGCCGCGGTCGTCCTCTGCGATGAGGATTCGGGAACCCATAGAGCATCTCACTCTACAAACACTGCATAGGAAGGTGGTGAAAGCAACATGAGAAACCGATGAGAAGGCCACCTACCATTGCCATCGTGAACCGGCTCATCGAAACCATCCGATCGTCCGTCATCGGGGCCAACACCGTGGTCGCCGGCCCGTTCGGGCCGAGACAGATCACGTATGCCGACTACACCGCCTCCGGTAAGCCGCTCCGATTCATCGAGGAGTACCTGCAACAGGTCGTCCTTCCCCTCTACGCCAACACCCACTCCGAGACGTCGTACACGGGCGCGCAGACCTCACACCTTCGCGAGGAGGCCCGAGCGCTCATCAAGCGATGTCTCGGCGGCACGGACGAAGAGCACGCCGTCATCTTCTGTGGGTCCGGATCGACCGGGGCAATCGACAAACTGATCACGATTCTCGGTATCCGTATCCCGTCTGTGCTCGAGGATCGCTACCGGCTCTCGGCGTCGGTCACCGATCGGCCGGTGGTATTCGTGGGACCCTACGAACACCATTCCAACGAGCTTCCATGGCTCGAGTCGGTAGCGGACGTGGTCGAGATCCGAGAGGACGACGATGGCCACATCGACCTCAAACACCTCGAGGAGGCGCTGAGCCACTACGGCGAACGCCTCAAGATCGGCAGTTTCTCCGCAGCGTCCAATGTCACAGGTATCACGTCGGATACGTCTGCAATCTCGAGTCTGCTCCACCAGCACGGCGCACTCTCGTTCTGGGACTTCGCAGCGGCGGCGCCGTACGTGGCGGTGGAGATGCGCTCACCACACACCGACGGCAACGACTACAAGGACGCCGTGTTTGTCTCGCCCCACAAGTTCATCGGAGGGCCACAGACGCCCGGCGTGCTCTGCGTGCGCCGTGAGCTTCTGCACAACCGGGTCCCTTCGGTCCCAGGAGGGGGAACGGTCAGCTACGTCAGCTCGTTCGACCACCACTACCTCCGTGATCAGGAACACAGGGAGGAGGGCGGCACGCCGGCCATCATCGAATCGATTCGAGCCGGGCTCGTCTTTCAGCTCAAGGAAGCAGTCGGCCCTCAGGAAATTCGTCGCAGGGAGCACGCGTTTATCGAACGGGCAATCGCGTCATGGCGGCTTGACTCGAACATCCGGATTCTCGGCAACCCAGACGCCGAACGACTGTCGATCGTGTCGTTCAACATACGCGCACCCGTTCGGTCCCTGCTTCACCACGAGTTCGTCGTCGCGCTCCTCAACGATCTCTTCGGCATCCAGGCACGCGGGGGCTGCGCATGCGCGGGGCCGTACGGTCACCGGCTCCTGGGAATCGACGATGAAACCAGCCGTGCCGTGGACATCGAGGTCGAAAAGGGATTCGAGATCATCAAACCAGGTTGGGAGCGCGTCAACTTCAACTACTTCATTTCCGAAAAGGAGTTCGACTACATCGTGCAGGCGGTGCACCTCATCGCCACCGACGGATGGCGCCTCCTCCCTCGCTACACCCTCGACGTCCACACCGGCGCGTGGCGCCACAAGGAAGTGTCGCCCGGCCTCGAGTCCCTGTCGGACATCTCGTACGAGCAGGCGATCATGACCTACCCGGCCATCAATCGATCGGGGAAGTCCGAGCAGTTCGCCACCTATCTCGACGAGGCCCGAACGATCCTCACTGGGCCAATGCCCCCTGCCGACCTCGTCGAACTACCCCCATCGGTAGAGGCACTCCGTTGGTTCCCACTCCCGCACGAAGTAGGAGGCTCGCTCCGCGAGCCCGTTGGTCCCCCCAGCGTTGAGCGTTGGGGGGAAGGTACCGCGGCGGCGGAGCCGCTCGGGTAGGGGGGTGGTGCGCGGGCTACATTGGTGGGAACCGCCCCCTCCGTCCTCGGCTTTCAGCCGAGTCCACCTCCCCCAACGTCGCCCTCCGGCTCCTGGGGGAGGAAACAGGAACGGCCCCCTCCGGCGTCGAGCATCAGCTCGACGCCACCTCCCCCAACACTCGGCCTACGGCCTCGCGAGGGGAGGAAACGCTCGCTACACCTCCCGGGTCGCGTGGCCGCGGACGGCCAAAACGAGCAACAACGTGGTCGCCACCACGGTCACCACGGCGGCCTTCACGAAGCCGCTGCCGTCCGCGTCACCTGCGAGCGACCCCAGCGCGGTGGTGAGTGAAGAAGGCAGCCACGGGCTGACTCCCTTGATCAGGCCGAGAAGTGGAAGCATCAGCAGTGCGACGATCGAGATCAGCACCGTCGCGAGCGTCGATTTGGCCCTGGTCGAGACGGCCGCGACGAGGGCGACGACGAACAACAGCGATAGGATCCCGTAGCCGATTCCGATGAGCATGTTCACCGTGGGGAGACCACCGATCAGCACCACGGTCTCATACCACGCCGCAGCGGTTCCGGCCAGGAAGGCAACCGTCGCGGCACCGGCCGCTACGAGGTACTTCGGTACCAGAAGCCTGACGGCTCCCTCGGTGCGCGTCCTGAGGAATGTCGCGATCTCGGGACTCATGAAGAACGCGCCCGCCGCGACCACCACCACGACCAGGATCCCGAGCTGCGCCGCGTTGCTGACGTACTGCGCGATCCCGTCGTGTGGTGTAGGGGGCGGGGCGTTGAATTCGAAGCCCTGCTGCTGCGCCGCCGCCCTGGCGAGGATCTCGTTCAGATAACGAGCGGTGATCGGTCCGAGGAACCCGAAGAACAGGTAGACCCCAAACAGCGCGATCCACCGCTTCGTGCGTAGCAGCCGAAGCCACTCCAGCTTCCAGAGGTTCACTTCGTCACCTCCAAGAACACTTGCTCGAGCGTCGTAGCCTCCGGGGCGATCGATACGACCCTGGCCTCTGCGCCGGCCAACACGGCCGGCAGGTGTCGCTCGGCATTCTCGAGTGTCGTGACAAACACCTCGAGGGTTCCGTCACCAGCGTCATCCACCCTTTGAACCCAGGCCTGGGCACCGAGGGCGGCCAGCGCTCGATCGAACGGCGGACGGAGGCGCACCTTGTAGGCCGGTGCGGCATGACCGCTCAGGAGTTCATCGAGCGTTCCCTCGAATCGGAGGGTGCCATGGTCGAGGATGCCGACCGTGTCACACACCTCCTGGACGTCAGAGAGGATGTGGCTCGAGAACACCACGGTCGCCTCTCCACGCATCCTCTCCACCAGATCGAGCACCTCCCTCCGCCCGGCCGGGTCCAACGCGGACGAGGGCTCGTCGAGCAACAGCAGCTTCGGTCGAGCCACGACCGTTGCAGCGATGCCGAGGCGCTGCAACATGCCTCTCGAGTATCCGCCGACCCTCTGGCGTGCCGTCTCTGCGAGTCCCGCCTGTTCCAGGACCTCATCCACCCTCGATGCATCGACGGTCGGATCGACCATGGTGCGGGCGAGGTCGACGACTTCTCGAGCAGTGAGCCACCTGTCGAACTGCGGCGTGTCTGGGAGGGTGGCTCGCTCGTCCTTCGGGATTTCGATCTCTATGGACCCGCTGGTCGGTCTCCTCAGTCCTGAGAGGATGCCGAGCAAGGTGGTCTTGCCAGCGCCGTTGCGACCAACCATCCCGTAGACAGACCCACGCTCCACGTGGAGGTCCACGCCGGCGAGCGCCGTCGTGGTGCCGTATGTCTTGACGAGTTGGTGCGTGGCAACGATCACGATCCGCTCTCCTCACGTCCCACGAGCAGGTAGATGATGCCGCCGAGTGGCACGGAGATGGTGCAGATGATCGCCCATGCCCACTTCGGCAGGTATCTGACGTTGGACCGGGCAATGTCGATCCAGCAGTAGATGATGAACGCCGCCGCGACCACAAGGATCGGAACCAGCGCCGCCAGAGGTATGGATGGCATTTCGTCCTTTCGCCAACTACCGAATCATAGCGGGCTTCGCCCACCAAGCCGACGGCTGACAGCCAACAGCCATCAGCCAGACCGCGACCAAAGTCAGTTCAAGACCGAGGGGCGTGTTTCCTCCCCCGCGTGTGAAGCGAGTGTTGGGATGCTCCTATAGATGTCAAGTGGGGGGTTGAGTGAGGTGGTGGTGGATTTCGTTGGCGATGTAGCGTTTGAGGCAGCGGATGGTTTCGGCTTTGGTTTTGCCGTCTTTGAGGCGTCGGGTCATGGAGTTGCGGGTGGGTTGGTGCCAGCGGAGTCTGACGATGGT
>Ga0307426_1000112_pt1 | contig 50005 bp, 47 predicted proteins | sample SalMarWE160340MG_FD_202165 | JGI IMG/M metagenome (GOLD analysis project Ga0307426, IMG submission 202165) | Salt marsh sediment microbial communities from the Plum Island Ecosystem LTER, Massachusetts, United States - WE1603-40 | ecosystem: Environmental > Aquatic > Marine > Intertidal zone >... | reverse complement strand
TTTCTCTGGAGGTAGTCGTCCCTGTCGATCTCACCCTTGGCGTAGCGTTCCTCGAGGATGGCCAGTGCCGACGACTTCTGCGGCAGCGACGGCGAAGCCGGCGATGACGGAGCGGCCTCCTTGCGACGGCTGGTCAGCGAGACGACCAGCCAGACGATCAGGGCAACTGCGAGTGCGATCAACAGACCCCACAACAGGACCCCACCGATTCCCCAGTAGCCGAATCTCTCCATTTGGTATGGATGCATGCGTATCTCCTTGTCTTCGGACTTTCCTTTCTAGCGAGTCCAGATGAGAAAACCCTGAGAACCACCCAGGATGGGGCTGAGGGCGGGGGGTCTAGCCGTCACCCCCGGTCGACATCGACGACCAGTGGTCCTTCTCCATCGCCATATCGCATGACAACCGCCTCGACAGGGACGTCTCCAGGGACGATCTCACGATGCTCGACACCTGCGGGAACGACGACGAAGTCGCCGGCCGATGCCATCGCGGACTCGACGTTGGTGGTTCCATGCTCGACGACCAGCGATCCCGATAGCATGTAGAACACGGTCGTGTTCGTCCCATGATGATGCCAGCCCGTCGACGCCCCGGCCGGTACAGTCGAGATCCCGGCCCACAGCTCGGGTTCGTCGATGGCCGTTCGACGGCTGACACCGCCCGCAACGTCCGCTCCGGCTGGGTCTACGGCCGACACCACTCTCACGCTGTCCATCTCGCTGCCTCCTCACCGCATGCTCGATGCGCAGCGGGCACACTAGAAGCCTCCGACCAACCAGCCACATCGGCCGCTTCTTGAGCCGCCGATCACACCCCACGAATCGGCAACACCTTGCTGCCGAACTCACCGCCACCCAATGTCACACCCCCGTCACCTATTCTCTACCCTTTTCCCTACACCCCCGCCCGCGTAGCTCAGGGGATAGAGCAACTGCCTCCTAAGCAGTAGGCCGCAGGTTCGAATCCTGCCGCGGGCGCCACCCTCCCTCATGCCTGTTCCCGAGCGACAACCATCGGCCCGGCCGATACAGTGAGAACGCCGGTTGGAGGGAAGCAGTGGAGACCGCGGACATCGTCGTCGTGGGGGCAGGCATCATCGGGTCGTCGATCGCCTACCAGCTCGCTCGACGCACCTCCGAGAAGGTCGTCGTTCTCGACAAGGGCACAGGGCCCTCGGAAGGATCAACGGGCGCATCTTCGGCCGTCATCCGGACCTTCTACACCCAACCCAACGTCGTCAGGCTCGCCCTCGACGGTCAGGAGGCGTACCGCAACTGGTCCGACTTCGTGCGCATTGCCGACCCGGCAAGCCTATTCACCCGCACCGGTGTTCTCTGGATCCTCGGCTTCACGACCGCAACCGCGCAGACGGCCGCCGACAGACTCGCCTCGCAAGGAGTCCGGGTATCCGTCCTCGACGCCGCCGGCATCCACGAGCGCTTCCCGTCGCTCTCCACGTGCGACATAGCCTTCGATCTCACGGGCGAAACCGCGCACGAGTGCGTCGACCTAGAGGCGGCCGTGTTCGAACATGACGGTGGGTACGCCGATCCGACCGGCGCCAACAGGGACCTGATCGATGCTGCACGCAGGGAAGGCGCCGACGTGCGCTTTCGCTCCCCCGTCACCAAAGTTCACACTGACGGGAAGGTGACCGGCGTCGAGATCGCCGATGGCACACGGATCGACACACGTCTCGTCATCAATGCCGCAGGCCCATGGTGCAACCGCCTCGACGCCCTCGCAGGAGTCGACACGGGCTGGCCGCTCACCCCTACCCGCGTCCAGATCGTCTTCCGATCGGTAGAAGGAGACTTCGGTCCGATTCCCGTGACTGCCGACCACGACATCTACTTGCGACCACACGGCAGCCAGATCCTCTTCGGGTCGGTGCTGCCCGAGGACGAGCGCGAGACAGCCGACCCGGACACGTTCCGAACGTCTGCCGACGCGGCGTTCAAAGACATCAAGATCCACGCCCTCCACCACCGCATTCCCGCGCTCCCCCATCGGGGCACCGTCGGTGGCATCGCGGGCCTCTACACGATCAACCGTCGAGACGTCCATCCCGTCCTCGGGCCGACAGCGCTCGACGGCTGGTGGGTCGCGAACGGGTTCAGCGGTCACGGATTCAAGCTCGCTCCGATGATCGGCTCGATGGTCGCCAAGGCGATCACCGGCACTCCGGCGCCCTACGACACCGACGTGCCACTCTCGTTCCTCGGCGTCGACCGCGAGCCACTGGCCGTCGCCTACCAGGGGGTTCTCGCCTGATGCGCTACCTCAGCGCGGCCGACCTTCGGAAAGCGCTTCCCATGAAGGACGCCATCGCCGCAATGCGTGAAGCGTTCAGAGGTGATCGAGAGTCACCGCAGCGAGTACTCCTCGGCCGGTCGCTATTCATGGCTGGCCGGGTTGGTGACCATACCGGCATCAAGGTCGTGTCGATCACCCCGGGGGATCCGGCGGGCATCGTCGTCATCTTCGACCACTCGGGCCACACGGTTGGTGCCGTCGACGGACCCACGCTCACCGCTATCCGGACCGGCGCAGCAGCAGGCCTCGCGACCGACCTCCTCGCGCCCCGAGACGCCTCCACCCTGGCGATGCTCGGTGCCGGCGCGATGGCCCGCGACCAGATCGAGGCGGTCCGAGCGGTACGCCCAATCACCCGCATCCTCGTCTGGTCCCGCAACGTCGAACGGGCAATTCGCCTCGCCAAACAGGTCGGGGGCATCCCCGTCGAACGGGCATCGCAAGCCGTTCGGGAGGCAGACATCATCTCGACCGCCACCCCATCTCACGTGCCGCTGTTTCGAGACGAGGCCGTTCCGGCGTCCGTGCACATCAACGCCATTGGAGCATTCACACCCGACATGGTCGAGGTCCCGCCCGAGACCGTACGGCGCGCCTTCGTCGTCGTCGACGATATCGCCGCCGCGCTAGAAGAGGCGGGCGACCTCATCCAGGCGAAGCGCACCCCCGACGCGTCCATCGGCGAGCTCCTCGTGCGCAATGTCGAGGCTCCCGTCACGCTCTTCAAGTCGGTGGGCATAGCGAGCCAGGACATCGCCGCTGCAACCCGTGCCCTCACGACGGCCGAACGCAACGACATCGGAACCTATCTGGAGTCGTAGTCTTGGACCAGGAGTAGCCACCCGTGGACACATACGATCGTCTTTCCTTTCTCGACTCTTCGTTCCTGGCGCTCGAGTCACCCACCGCCCACATGCACGTGGCCGGTGTCGCTCTCTACGAAGGCGGGACACTCCGATCCGACGACGGCGGCATCGACATCGACAGGATCAGGACGTTCATCGGCTCCCGCCTCCACTACGTCCCCCGCTACCGGCAGAGGCTCGCGTGGATCCCCATAGAGAAGAACCCGATCTGGGTCGACGACCAGCACTTCAACCTCGACTACCACGTCCGCCACATCGCACTGCCCAAGCCCGGCACCGAAACACAGCTGAAGGAGCTGTTCGGGCAGATCCTCGGCAGTCAACTCGACCGCAGCAAGCCACTCTGGCAAATGTGGATCGTCGAAGGCTGTGAGAAGGACTGTTTCGGCCTCATCTTCAAGATCCATCACTGCATGCTCGACGGAGTGTCCGGCGTCGACCTGATGGGTGTGCTCCTCAGCCTCACACCGACCACCGAGATCGAGCCGTCGCCACCGTTCGAGCCTCGACCCGTCCCAACCGGCGCTCAACTCATCGCCGATGAGACGATCCGTAGGATCGCCCGGGCCGCGAGTGCCGCGATCTCCGTGCCCAAGATGATCGAGCACGGACGAACGCTCGTCGCAGACTTCGGAACCCGAGCATCGGCCGTCGCCTACTCGCTCGCGTCGGGATGGCTCTCGGCCGCTTCCCGAACCCCCATCAACGAGCCGCTCGGGCCCAACCGCCGGTTCGACTGGCTCACCCTGCCGCTGGACGACTTCAAGCAAATCAAGAACGCGCTCGGCGGCACCGTCAACGACGCCGTACTCGCAGTGGCGGCCGGCGCCGTCCGGCGGTACCTCATCGAGGATCGAGCATTCGACGTCACCGGCGTCAAATTCCGTGCAATGGTCCCCGTCAGCGTCCGCCCCAAGGACCGGCGTGGAACACTCGGTAATCACGTAGCGATGTGGCTCCTGGAGCTCCCAATCGACGTGCGGGATCCCGTCGAACGGTTCGAGCTGATCAGACAACACACCGAGAAGCTCAAGGAGACCAACCAGGCGCTCGGAGCGGCGACAATCGTCCGACTCAGCTCAGGCGCCCCCATGACGCTCCTCCAGCAGGCAGCCCGACTCGCAACCGGAATCCGTCCGTTCAACATGACGATCACAAACGTGCCGGGCCCGCAGTTCCCCATGTACCTGCTCGATTCTCGCCTCATCGTCCAGTACCCGGCAGTACCGTTGTGGGCCGGTCACAACCTCGGGATAGCGCTCTTCAGCTACGACGGGGAGATCGCATGGGGTTTCCACGCCGACTGGGACGCCATCCCCGACCTCGACATGTTTGCCGACGCCATCCGCCGCTCGGAAACCGAATTGCTCGCCGCCGCGGGCACCACCTAACCCGTTCTTGCGTGGACCAGGTCGACAGTGTGTGCCTTCCTCACGCAAGAAGGGAGTGAGCGTTCAGCCCGCCCAACCTGGCAGATCGAGCCGAGCGAAGAACACGGAACGTGCAAGCACGTGCATAGCGCCGGCCGCCGTCGCAGCGTTGAGGACCTCGACGGACCGGTGCGGGCCATACGCAACCACCGAGACACGTTCGGCGACCCCCGCCTCCACTATGGCCAGGGCATCATCCAGTTCGAGATCTACGCACACGAGCGCCGCGCCACTGGCCGATCCGTGCCACCGGGCCGCCCTCATCGACGCTGCGCTCGCGGCCTCCTCGATCCTCGACCAGTCGATCAGGCTTCGGGTAGCGACGAGCACCGCGGGCCGCGTGATGGCAGAAGCCTTTTCCACGCCCCACGCCATATGTGCCGCCCACACGTCATCACCGAGGAGGCGGGTCGACGCGGGGGCCAGGTCGTACACGTCACCCGGCAGGGCTCGCGACACCCCCTCGTCCCGTACCGGTTCTGCGACTCCGTCCGCGGCCAGTGCCTCCGTCGGGAATCGCATCGCCTCCTGAAACACCTCGAGCGGACCACGACGCTGGGCACCGAAGGGAAGGTCGAGCAGACTCGTCAGCGACGCTCGCAACCAGGTCTCCCCCTCGGCGAGCGAAGTCAGCAGCCTCGCAGAATGCGCCCATCCGCGCTCACCACAGCGTTGCAGCACATACGGACGGTAGGCATCGACGAGGCGGTCGGCCAGATCGTTCACCCCTGGAACACCTCAACGACCATCAGCCCGAGCGGACCATCCACGACACCTATCCCCACCTTTGTGAAGCTGGACCTGAGGATGTTCTCCCGATGGCCCGGACTGGCCATGAGTCCTTCGTGGACAGCCCTCGAGGTCGGAGCGAGTGCCAGGTTCTCGCCGATCACGTGGTATGGAATACCGGCGGCCTCGACCCTGTCGACCACCGTGCCGGAAGTTGGCGAGTCGTGACTGAACGAGCCGCGTTCGTACATCTCCCTGGCGTACGCCTGTGCGACGTCCGCGAGAGGTTGCGACCATGCGAGCGGATCGGCCCCTTCCTCCAGTCGTGAGCGGTTGACCAGATCGAAGATCTCAGCGGCCGCTGCTGGATCCTCCGTCAGTTCATCGGGTCGGGCGATGGGGATCTCCAGTGACTGCCCCTCTTCGAGGATCACCTCATTGCCGCCGACGAGTTCCTTCAGATTCAGGAGCGACTCGAGTACCCGGTCACCCGCGACTGCGTGGAACACGGTCTGCGCCGGCGTGTCGGGATCAGTGAGGTAGTGAACGACGTTCGAGTCCTCGAGGCGTCCGGCGACCGACTCCGGAAGGGGGAACACGATCAACAGCGACAGGACGAGCATCGCGACGAACAGTGCCCACAGCGTTGAGAGGAGTCCACCGAGCAGCCGGTTGCTCAACGCCATACCGGGAAGCGTGAAGACCTTCTGAAGGAAGTGTGCCCCGATGCTCGCACCCACCCCGACGATCAGGAACACAATCAGCCCACCGACGAGACGCGAAACGACATCGGATGTCCCGAACATGTCTTGGAGGAACGCTCCAACCGGGCCACTCAGCCGGAACGCGAGCGCCATGCCGACGACGAGACCGATGAGATCCATCAGCTCACGGGCGAAGCCGCGCAGCCATCCCCGCACGAACAGCGATGCGAAGTAGAGACCGAGGAGGAAGTCGATCACAGCTCGATCCGCATACGCTTGTTGCCCTTCCCCTTCGACTCCGTCTTCACCACGTGCACCGTCCCGACCTCTTCCGTCGATCGCACGTGTGTGCCGCCGTCTGCCTGCTTGTCGATGTCGCCGATCTCGATGACCCGGATCGGATCGATAGCCGGCGGCAGCAGATTGACCTTCGTCCTGATCAGGTCCGGGTCCGAGAGTGCTTCGCCACGGGGAAGGAACAACACCCGGATGAGGTGGTTCTTGGCCAGTTCTGCGTTGAGACGCTCCTCGACTTCGCGTCCGAACTCCACGGAGATCGAGTCCAGCTCGAAATCCATCCGAGCGGCGCCGGGTTCCATGTTGCCGCCGGTCACTTTGGCGTCGAAGTCGCGCCAGATGATCGCCGACAACACGTGAAGGGCCGTGTGGGTGCGCATCAGGAGATGGCGGCGCTGCCAGTCGATCTCTGCTTCGACGGCGGTACCGATCTGCGGGGGCGTCCCCTCGATGACGTGGGTGGGCAGGCCCGCCAAGCGATATGTATCGGTGACACCCACCGTTCCACCGTCCCACCTCAGAACGCCGGTGTCTCCGGGCTGGCCGCCACCACGCGAGTAGAAAACCGTTCGGTCCAACACCACTCCTGTGGCGGTGACATCGACAACCTCTGCGGTGGTCGCGCGTGCGTAGGCGTCGCGGGGAGCTATCTCTTCGGTCACGTGTCCTCCTGTGGCGTCAGGGTACAACGTGGGGTGATCCACGACATCCAGTGCGCGAACATGCCTACACTCCACGACCAACCCGGGCTCTGGCTCGGGTCAGTAACTCGCTGCCGCGAGTCGGCAGCAAGGGAGGAAGCAAATGAAGAGATCAAGGACCGGAAAGCTCTTGCTCGTGGTCGCGGCGTTCGCGATGATCGCTGCCGCCTGCGGTGGTGGATCCACAGCGACCCCCGACAAGTGCACAAGCGATCCGTTCGGATGCGTCGAAGTCAAGGCTGGAACTCCGATCACGGTCGGAACACTCTTGGTGATCTCCGGTCCCAACGCCGCGTTGGGCCAGGACAGCCAGAACGGCGTCGTGTTGGCTGCCGACTATCTGGACGGCACGTTCGACGCGAAGTCGGGCCAGATCGACGGCCATGACATCTCGTTCGACAATCAGGACGACGGATGCTCGGCCGAAGGCGGACAGACCGGCGCGCAGGCGCTGGCGTCGAACCCAGATGTGGTCGGAGTGATCGGCACGAGCTGCTCGAGCGCCGCACAGGGTGTCGCCGACAAGATCCTGTCGGACAAGGGCATCGTGTTGATTTCGCCTTCGAACACGGGGCCGGCGTTGACGTCACCCAGCCAGCACCAGCCGTTCTATCTGCGTACCGCCCACAACGACAAGTTGCAGGGTGCCGCAGTGGCGGACTTCGCGTACAACGAGTTGGGTGCTCGCACGGCAGCGACGATCCATGATGGCAGTCCGTATGCCGATGGTCTGCAGCAGGTGTTCGCCGACACATTCCAGCAGTTGGGTGGCACGATCACGGCTCAGGAAGCAATCCAGGTCGGTGAGACAGACTTCACGTCTGTGCTGACCTCGATCGGTACTTCCACCCCGGACGTGCTGTACTACCCGATCTTCGCGGCCGAGGGTGCGCTGATCACCCAGCAGGCTCGCCAGACAGCGGGTCTGGAGAACGCGACGCTGATCGGTTCGGACGGCATGACGTCGACGGACTTCCTGAATGCCGCAGGTTCTGCGGCCGATGGGATGTACCTGTCGGGTCCTGACTTGACGGCGTTCGGTGGAGACCAGAGCTTCTACACGAACGACTTCCTGCCTGCGTATAGGGCGCAGTTCGGTGCTGACCCGGCGGCGGTGTTCCATGCACACGCCTACGACGCCACGAACATGCTGTTCGCAGCGATCAAGGAAGTCGCGATCGACTCCAAGGGCGATCCTGCCACCGACTCCAGTGGAACGATCTTCGTCCCAAGGACGGCGCTCAAAGACGCGTTGTTCGCCACCTCGAACTTCCCAGGCATCACGGGCAACTTGACCTGCAATGCCGACGGAGACTGCCAGACCACGGCGACGATCGCCATGGTCCAGGTCGAGAACGGCGCGATGACAGCTCCCGTCTGGAGCAAGCAGATGACTTTGGGTAACTAGCGGACTCTGTGGGAGGGGGCAGCCGTCCCCTCCCACACCCCTTCTCATGAATGCAGCACCGTCACCATCCGGCAGCACTCGAAGGATCCCCTTCGAGCGACTCCCTGTCCGCCGCATCATCCTGGTCGCGCTCAGCTTGGCGATCATCTACGGGGTTGTTGCGGGCAGCGCTGCCACCCTCCGCCTCGGCCAGTTCACAGGAGCGAACTGGCGCCAGCTCGTCATCAATGGAGTAGCCCGGGGCAGCGTCTACGCGCTGATCGCCATCGGCTACACGCTCGTGTACGGGGTGCTGTTCATGATCAACTTCGCCCATGGCGAAGTCTTCACCTCCGGCACCTACGCGGCGTACTTCGTCGCCGTGGGGTTCGCGGGCAGCGGCTTCCTCAACACGCATCCGCTGGTCTCGATCGCCATACTCCTCGTCATATCGATGACCGTATCGATGGTGGTAGCGATCGTGCTGGAACGTCTCGCCTACCGTCCACTTCGCGGCGCCCCACGACTAGTCCCCCTCATCACGGCCATCGGGGCGTCCCTGTTCCTTCAGTACACGATGCGCGGCCTGTTCGGTGCCAACGTTCGCTCGTACCCCGAGATCGATGTACTGCAAGGAACCTGGAACATCTTCGGTACGGAGATCCTGCGGAAGCAGGCCATCGTGATCGTCTCGGCCCTGGTCCTGTGGATCGTCCTCTACCTCGTAGTTGCGAAGACTCGAACGGGGCGCTCGATGCGGGCGGTCGGTGAAGACCGAGAGATCGCAGCACTGATGGGTATCGACGTCGACCGCACGATCGTCGCGACCTTCGCCATTGGTGGCGCGCTCGCCGGCGCCGCGGGCATCCTGTTCGTGTTCGTCTTCAACCAAGTCATCTTCATCATGGGATTCCTACCTGGCCTCAAAGCTTTCACGGCCGCGGTCCTCGGCGGAATCGGCAGCATCAGCGGCGCAGCAGTGGGCGGTCTCGTCCTCGGCATCCTCGAGGCGGTGGGACCGAACCTGTTCCTGACGGGAGCCGCCGTCCCCTCACCGAATCAGCTTCAGCCCGTCGTCGCCTTTGGGATTCTGGTGCTCGTACTGATCTTCCTGCCTGGTGGCTTCTTCGGTGCCGCAGGGGACGAGAGGGCATGACATGATCCGCAGGAAACTCCGCCCGGGCGTGATCGGAGGGGCGGTCATCCTCTACCTGGCACTCATCGGCATGGTCGAGGCATTCGAGGACCGGTTCATCATCTCGAACGTTATCGGCCTGGGGACCACGCTCGTGCTCGTCACTTTGATAGGGACGGGCTACCTCGCCTCGAAGCCGGCCGAGGAGCACCACGATCCTCCAGCCCTTGCAGGACTCGTGACCGGAGCATTCGCCGGGCTGTTCATCGCAGTCTGCGTCGTCATTCTCGAAGCCATGCTGTCAGCCGGCATCCAGGTGCGGAACGTCTTCGTCTCGGTCACCCCCGGCCTCCTCAACGTGCTCGAGTTCGGAGCAGGGAAGATCCTCGGCCCGATCCTGCTGGTGATCGTGGGGGCTGCTTTGGGGGCGGCCGCAGGAGCGCTTCGCACGCTCGCCGTCGAGTGGCGAGGGGCAATCGTGTATGGCCTGAGCATGGTTCTGGGAATCAGCCTGGCCGAGCCGTTGCTCGTCGGTGTGATCGATGGGTTGTCGATTCCCTCAGACTGGCTGTACGACGCTGCGAGAGGCGGCCTCACCGTGACGGGCACGATCATCACGCTGGTGGCAGCGGGCGTCGGACGCTGGTTCTGGCTGCGCAAGCGCGACACCGTCGTGCAGTTCCGTGCACACATGCCGGACGATCGGCGGCGCAAGTACAGCCGCGTGGCCGCCGGCGTGATCATCGGCGTCCTCGTCGCACTTCCATGGATCGTCGGAACGTTCATCAGCGATGTTCTCGGCACGGTTGGGCTGTACGTGCTCCTCGGACTAGGACTCAATATCGTGGTCGGCTACGCCGGGCTGCTCGACCTCGGCTATGTGGCGTTCTTCGCGGTCGGGGCGTACGCCACGGGCGTGCTCACGTCAACTGCGTCCTTCCTCGTGACCAGCAACCGCGATCAGTTCGCCGCTCACGGTTTCTTGAACTTCTGGGTCGCGCTGCCGGTCGTGGTGGTCATCGCCGTCATAATCGGAGCGGCGATCGGTGCCCCGGTTCTGCGGCTCCGGGGTGACTACCTGGCCATCGTCACGCTCGGTTTCGGTGAGATCATCCGGACACTGGTCCTGTCCGACTGGCTGGCCCCGTACCTTGGCGGCGCGCAAGGCTTGCTGAGGGTTCCGCCCGCTCCCCCAAACTCGTGGAACCTGCGAGACCCACGCAACCTCTACTACCTGATCATGGCGTTTGGTCTCATCGGCGCGTTGGTCGCGTACCGGCTCAAAGACTCGCGCGTCGGTCGCGCGTGGGCCGCTATGCGCGAGGACGAAGACGTCGCCGAAGCGATGGGGGTGAGCGTCGTTCGCTACAAGCTGCTCGCGTTCGCCATCGGTGCCGGCGTCGGCAGCCTGGGGGGCGTGTTTTTCGCAGCCAAGATCGGTTCGATCTTCCCGAACAGCTTCAGCCTCCTCGTGTCCATCAACGTCTTGTCGGTCATCATCCTCGGTGGCATCGGCAGTATCCCCGGAGTGGTGATTGGCGCGTTCGTGCTCGTCGGCCTTCCCGAGTTCCTGAGGGAGTTCGGTGAGTTCCGCCTGCTGATCTACGGTGCGATCCTCGTTGGAATCATGATTCTGCGTCCAGAGGGCCTCATCCCGAACAAGCGCAGGCTCAGAGAGCTGCATGTCGCCGATCAGGAGGCCCAAATGGGTGAGCTTGTGACGGAGGAGCCGGCATGAGTCATCTCCTAGAGCTCGGAGGCATCTCGAAGCGCTTCGGCGGTGTGCAGGCGGTCGACGATGTCGATTTCCACGCAGACCTCGGCGAGATCGTCGGTGTGATTGGCCCCAACGGGGCAGGCAAGACCACCCTGTTCAACATCGTGACCGGGTTCTACCGACCGGACTCTGGCTCGATTCACTTCGACGGTCACAACCTGGTCGGCTTCAAGCCCAACCAGGTAGCCCGCGTCGGCATCGCGCGCACGTTCCAGGCCGTTCGGTTGTTCGCAAACATGACCGTCATCGAGAATGCAATGGTCGGCCAGCACACAAGGACCAAGTCGGGTGTGTTTGGAGCAATCCTGAATTCTCGGCGCACCACCGCGGAGGAGCGCCGCATCGTTGACAGCGCTATCAATGCCCTCGCGTTTTTCGGCGATAGTTTGACGCCCCGTCTCAACCAGCTTGCGTCGGAACTCGCCTACGCCGATCGACGCAGGCTCGAAATCGCCCGTGCGATGGCTACGGAGCCCAAGCTGCTCCTGCTCGACGAGCCGGCAGCTGGGATGAATCCGGCGGAGAAAGACGGACTCATCGAGCTGATCAGCCGCCTCAGAGACGAGAAGGGCTACGCCATCGTGCTCATCGAGCACGACATGCCGGTGATCAAGGGCGTGTGCGACAGAGTGGCCGCTCTCGACTACGGCTCCAAGATCGCCGAAGGGACCTACGATGAGGTGGCGGCGAACCGGCAGGTCATCGAGGCATACCTCGGCAAAGCTGCATCGGAGGCGCAATCGTGAGCGATCCGATCCTCAATCTCGAAGAAGTGAGCGCAGCATACGGACCTGTACGCGCACTCAGGAGTGTCTCGCTCCAGGTCAACGAGGGCGAGATCGTGTCGCTGCTCGGATCGAACGCCGCCGGCAAGACGACCACCTTGCGCACAATTCTCGGCATGACAAGAGCCCACAGCGGGAAGATCACCTTTGATGGGGAACGCATCGAAGCGTTGCGCACTCAGGAGATCGTCGCTCGTGGCCTCGCCATGGTGCCTGAGAACCGGCGCCTGTTCTCCAAGATGTCCGTGCGCGAAAACCTCGACATCGGAGCCAACCTGCGCACCGACAAGACTGAGATCAGAGAAGACATGGACCGAGTGTTCGGCTTGTTCCCCCGTCTGAAAGAGCGAATCGCTCAGAAGGCAGGAACTCTGTCCGGCGGAGAGCAGCAGATGCTCGCCATCGGAAGGGCCCTGATGGCCCGTCCGAAGGTGATGCTCATGGACGAGCCGTCGATGGGCTTGGCCCCGATCCTCGTGCAGCAGGTGTTCGAAACCATCAAGGAGATCAACGATCAGGGCACGACGATCCTGGTCGTCGAACAGAACGCACACATAGCCCTGTCGGTCGCCGATCGGGGCTACGTGCTTCAAACCGGACGGATCGTGCTATCAGACAGCGCAGAGGAACTCCGCAAGCATCCGGACCTTTCGCAGGCGTACCTCGGCGAACTCGAGTAGCTGCTACTCGTCCGATTCCTCGACTTCCGCCTCGTGGGTACCGGGAGGACCGGCACGACGCAACCGGCCGACAATGCTTTCCCGGCTCGGTGGAACGTACTCCGGGGCGACGGCTTCGGCCGCCTCCTCCCAGGATTCGCCAAGCACCCGGGTCCGCCAGAAGTGCCCTGCGACCACCTTGATCACCGCCGCGACGGGCACGGCGATCAGAATCCCGAAGAAGCCACCGACTGAGGCTCCGAGCAGCAACGCGAGCAAGATGAATACAGGGTGGAGCTGCACCCGTTTGCGGAGGATGTTGGGACTGATGACGTGGTTGTCGAACTGCTGCACCGCCACGAACATCAGGACGGACCAGATGGCGGTCGCGACATCGTTGAACAGCAGCGACACGATCCCTGCGAGTGCACCACCCGCGAGCGGTCCCACGAACGGGATGATGTTCAGCAGGCCAGCGGTCATCCCGATCACCAACCAGAATGGGACCCCGAGGAGCCATAGGCCAAGGCTGGACAGCAGACCGACGATCAGGGCAACGAGGAGCTGTCCTCGCACGAAGCCACTGACGACCCTGCCCACCTGGCTGGCGACGTGGACGAGCTCTGACCGCATCTTCTCCGGCATCAGGTCACGGGCACGCCGTCGGATCGACGGCAGGTCCATCAGTATGTAGAACGCCAGCACGGGTCCCAGGACGAAGACGGCGAGCACCTGCATACCGGTCTTGGCGAATGTGCCAACTTGATTGAGCAAGCTTTGGATCCGCTCAGGGCTGAAGAACGTGGACGACCAGTTGAGGATCGACTGGAAGTCGAATGTGCCGACGGTGAACCCAAACCGGGTTCCAAGGTCGGTGATGAATCTCTCGACATCGTCGACGATCTGCGGGAATCTCGTTCCGAACTCCGCGAATTGATCCTGAATGACTGGAATGACGACGAACCCGAACGCGACCAGGAGGCCGGCGAACAGCAGATACGACAGGCAGGATCCGATGATCCTCGGCAGCTTGAACCTCTGGAAGAGATCCACCAGCGGAGACAGCAGGTAGATCAGTGCGACGGCAAGTACGAGTGGAGGCCAGACGACGCTCACCGCCTGGATCACCCAGATCAGCGCCGCGACCAGCAGCATCGCCCCCAACACGCTCCAAGAGGCGATCCCTGCCCGTTTGAGCTGATCGTACCCTGGCAGTTTTGTCATTCCACGGAGTGTACTCACACCTCTTTGATCACCACTTGTGACCCTTCCGTTACAGAAACAGAGATCGGCGATCCCGTGCCAGGCGACCGGTAGCCGTCATCGGTCGGTTCCCAGCCCGACGGCACGGTGGCACTCCCGTGAACCTCGACCGACGCGCCGGGTGTCACACCGAAGGTGAATGTGCCGGTCACCGTGACGGCTGCCGGGGACGGGCCGAGCAGCACCGTTCCCGATCCGTTGACCGTCAGGGAATCGATCGCGAGCTCTTGAAGGTCGGCATCGAGTTCGGGAGAGGTGAGGTAGAGACTCCACACGGGTCGACGGGCGAGCCTCAGCGCCCAGCCCTTCGTTCGGAACCAACGGCCCCCATCCCTCTGGGCGATGTCGATCGAGAGCGCCCCATCGTTTGACAGTTCGAGCGCCTCCGGGACCCCCAGACTTCCTCCCGCCCTATCCAGCTCGACCACGTACAAAGGTGCATCGCCAGCATCGACGGCGAGGGCTCCGGGAAGGGAGATGGTCAGCGACACCGTCCCGTCCTGAGTCGGCGGACCGATGAGATCCGCGGCCGCCGAAGGGAGCTTCGACCAGCCGAGGAGGTGCAGACCGACGACCATCGCCACGATGGTGATCACCAGCAGCGGAGGCACTGCCCCGGCCTTCGACGACCGTCGTTTCCACAGAACCAGTGCCGCCGCAAGAGGGATGACCACAAGCGGCCAGAACGACACGACGTCGAGCAGCACGCTGGGAGCGAGGATCCCCCCGACGATCCCGGCGCCGATCGACACCCCACCCAGCGCGACCATCAGCCATGCCCACACCGTCCACAGGCCAACCGGCAACCTTCGGCGGCGGCTGACCGGGTTCACTCTTGGTACGAGGCGCCGATCACCACGACGATGTCGACATCCAACGGGCCCGGTGACTCTTGGACGACCGCATCCGGAATGTACGCATTGGCGATGACCCGTGCCTCACTTTCGAACCCCGGCGCGTACCACACCGTCGACTGATCAAGCGCGTGGCTGTAGTTGTCGGCGTCGATCGTCTGATAGCCGGCAGATACCAGAACATCGGTCAGGGCGGCCGCGATCTGGTCGCGGGTGGTCGAGTTCAGCACCTGCACCGTGATGTCCGCGGGGGCGCGCACCGGTTCGGTCGTCGTTGTCGACGCAGCTGTCGCCGCGGTTGTCGTCAGAGCGGTTGTCGTCGGAACGGTTGTCGTCGGAGCCGTCCCCGACGCACCCGCGACCAGAGATGTCGTCGACACCGCCGCGGCGCCGGTGGTGGTCGACGAAGTCGCGAGCCACCCGATTCCCTTGGTGAGCAGCACAACGCCACCAAATACGATCACAGCCCAGAAGAGGACCTTCGCGGTGAACATACCGAGTTCCCTGAGAAAGCCACTCACTCCGGGCGCTGCATGTCGTGCCATCAGTGTTCCGCCGTATCCACCTGCTGCCGTGCAGTTCGCGACCGTTTCGCCTGCACCCTGCGGAGGCGCCGGATCGTCAGAGGATCGTAGTCTGCGGCCTCTGGATCGTCGACAAGGCGCCGCAACGCCCGGTAGTAGACGCCGGCACCGATGCCGAGATGTTCTCGGATCGTGCGGTCCTTAGGACCCGGCAACATCCACCACGATCGTTCGAAGTCGAGCACCATCTTGTCGCGCTGCGACAGCATCGAGTACCTCCGGGCCGAAAGGGTATCGGCAATCGAACCCGAAGATGCGGATTTCGCCGAGCTGGCGGAGGGAATCGAACCCACGACCTGCCGCTTACAAGGCGGCTGCTCTGCCGACTGAGCTACGCCAGCACAAGGTTCGGCACGGGGCCGAACCAGACCAAGAGGATAGCTTCATGAACGGACTCGGCCGACTTCGAACATCGCGAGCGTCGCTGCCACCGACGCGTTGAGACTCTCCACGGACGGGTCCATGGGTATTCGCACGATCACATCGCTTCGATCCCTCACCAGTCGCGACAGGCCGGCACCTTCCGCCCCCACCGCGAGCGCTACCGGCTCAGTGAGCAAGCTCAGCCCGAACAACGGCGTCTCAGCATCGGCTCCCAGTCCCACGACCCAGATGCCGGCCTGTTGAAGACGCACGACTGCGTCGGCGATCGACGAGTGGACGCACACCCGCAGGCGCTCGAATGCTCCTGCGGCAGCTTTGAAGGCGGTTGCCTGGAGGGGCGCCGCCCGCCTGTCCGACACGACGAAACCTGTCATACCTGCCGCGAGCGCAGACCTCCCGATCGCCCCGACGTTGTGCGGGTCCTGGAGATGGTCGAGCACGACGAGCGCTGCGGGTGCAGGCTCCACGAGCTCGTCGAGATCGTAGGTGCGTAGCGGCTTCGCCACCGCCTTGATCCCCTGGGGAGCGTCGGTCACGCTTTCGATCTGGTTCACGATCGCGACGTCGACACCGCGAGCCCTGGCGCGGTCGAGGAGGCCGGCAAGACGTCGCACACGCGACGTCAGGACTTCGATGGCAACGACTCTCCCCGCGTCGAGTGCAGCCTCGACCGCGTGTACCCCCTCGAGTTCAGTCCCGATGCCAGCGGGCACCATCTGCCGTGTCCTCGATGACGATCCCCATCTCGCCGAATCGGTCCCTGATCGTGTCGGCAGTCGCCCAGTCTTTGCGGCTACGAGCCTCCGCCCGAGCCTCGAGCAGTCGTTCGATGGTCGCCTCCGGGGTCACACCGAGTGCCACACCGAGCAACTTGGCCAGTTCGGCGAGTCGCACGGCGAGTCCATCGAGATCCGTGTCGGGAGGGGAGAGGCCAAGCACACCGGCGATGGTCGCGAATGTCGCGAGGTGGCGGCCGGCGTCGCCGCCGGCATCAAGCACACGGTTTCCTTCACGGACCACTTCGAACAACACGCTTACCGCTTCCGGGGTGTTGAAGTCGTCGTCCATCGCCTCGACGAAGCAATCGATGACTTCAGGGTTCGGCTCGCCCGACGGCGTGCCTCTCCGATGAAACGCCCAGAGCCGTTCCACAGCCGACTTGGCGTCTGCAAGCAGCTTCTCGCTGTACTCCTGCGGCGTTCTGTAGTGGGCGCGCAGGTAGAAAAGACGCACCGCCATCGGCGAGAACCGCTCCACAGCGTCCGCCAAGTCGATCACGTGACCCGTCGACTTGGCCATCTTCTCTCCCCCGAGGTTGATCATCTCGTTGTGGAGCCAGTAGCGAGCAAACCGGGCGTCTGTTGCCGCCTCCGACTGTGCGATCTCGTTCTCGTGGTGCGGGAAGATGAGGTCGCTACCTCCGGCGTGAATGTCGAAACCGTTGCCGAGATACTCGAGCGACATCGCCGAGCACTCGATGTGCCAGCCTGGCCGTCCCCGACCCCACGGTGATCTCCACCACGGCTCGCCTGGTTTCATCGCCTTCCACAGTGCGAAGTCGAGCGGGTCGCGTTTGCGTTCGTCGGGCTCGACTCTCGCGCCGGAGATCAACTCGTCGACACGGTGGCCCGACAGCTTCCCGTAGCCGGGGAAGGATCGCACCGAGAAATAGACGTCGCCGTCCGACTCGTAGGCGTGTCCCCGCTCGATCAACGTCCTGATCATCGCCTGCATCTGCGAGATGTGCTCGGTGGCTTTCGGTTCGACATCCGGCTCCAGAACGCCGAGCTTGGCAAACACCTCTGTGAAGGTCTCTGCCATGCGGACCGCGAGCTCCTCGACGGGAACGCCCTGCTCCTGCGCCGACGCGATGATCTTGTCTTCCACATCTGTGACGTTCTGGACGTAGGTGACGTCGAACCCGCGCCACATCAGGTACCGCCGCACAACGTCGAACGCCACGGCGAACCGTCCGTGCCCGACGTGGGGCTCGGACTGCACGGTCGGACCGCATACGTACATGGACACCTTCCCCGGATCGCGGGGAACGAACTCCTCGTAGGTGCGACCGAGCGTGTTGAAGACTCTCATCCACTCGATGGTAACGGCCGCCTACCAGTGGCGACCGCGACCGCTGCAACCCCCTCGTCCCGACCCGTGAAGCCCATACCGTCCGTCGATGTCGCCTTGACCGAGACGGCGCCGACGTCCACTTCGAGCACCGATGCGAGCCGTCGCCGCATCTCCTCTCGGAGAGGAGCGACCCGCACCGTTTGCGCGATCACTGTCACGTCGAGGTGCGACAACATGAGTCCCTGCGAGGCGCACCGCTGCGCGGCAATTGCCAGCAGCTCCATGCTGTCGGCTCCCGCCCACGAGGGGTCGTCGGAAGGGAACAGTGAGCCCAGATCACCGAGCGCGACGGCGCCGAGGAGCGCATCAGCGACGGCGTGTGCGACAACGTCTGCGTCCGACGTTCCCATCAAGCCTCTGGTCGAGTCCGCGACGACCCCTGCGAGCAACAAGGGCGGATCACCACCGAACCGGTGTGCATCGAAGCCCCAACCGGTGCAGGAGGCCACGGTCAAGACACCAGCCTGCCAAACACCATGCGGCCGACGGCCGTTCGGGTCGTTGCGGTCACCTCTACGTCCACTTCCTCCCCTACGAGGTTCGCGGCCTCCTCGACGACCACCATCGTCCCGTCGTCGAAGAACGCGACCCCTTGACCCGGTTCGGAACCGGCGCGACGAATCGAGACGTGCACCCGGTCACCCACCGAGACCGGCGCCCGCATGGCGTCTGCGAGCACGAATGGGTTGAGCACTTCGATGTCTCTCGCGACCGACGCCTGCGACAGGTTGTGGTCGGTCGTGATGATGGTGAGATCCGCCCTTCCTGCAGCGGCGATCAGCTTGGCATCCACCTCTTCGACACCTGGAACCGTGTCCTCGAGCACAGCGATGTCCGCCTCCGGGATGTCACGGAGCGCCTCGATGACGTCGAGACCCCTCCGTCCCCGACGCCGGCGTTCTGCATCGTTCGAATCCGCCAGCCCCTGTAGCTCGTCGATGACGAACCCCGGAACCCAAACCCGTCCTCGGAGAAGACCCAGACGTGCGATGTTCAGCACTCGACCGTCGATCGCCGCCGAGGAGTCGAGCAGGAATCCGGTATCAGCGAGCGACCTGCTTACAAGACCGCCGCGCCGCCTGAGCCCTGTCGCTGCCAGGATCTCGTCAGCCCGTCCCGAGAAGAGGCGAGCAGCGGCAACGGCCAGCATCAACACGATCAAGACCGCTATGGGTACACCGACCTCTGCGGGGAGAAACACGACCGCAGGGAGAGCAACAACGAGTCCGATGAAGACGCCGACAACCACCCCGAACGCGCCGGCGAACAGCTCCGGACCGGTAGAACGGGCGACGATCGACTTCGGGATCGAGTCGAGCGACGATCGGAACAGCCTTCCCACCACGCCGCCGACCACATAGCCGGTCCCGGTGCCGATGATCGCACCGAGCACCTGGGCAGTGTCCGGGCTCTCCGAATACAGCGACGGACCCACCTTGTACCCGATCGCCATCAGAGCCAGCGTGATGAGGAGACGGACGAGTTCGACGATCACGGGGTAGGAGGCTCCTCCACCTTGGGCAGTGCGCGATCGAGGCGTTTCGTAGCCTCCTCCTCGTCGACGTCGAGCGCGAACTGGAGCTCCGAGGTGAGTGTCAGCCGGGCGCGTGACAGCATGCGCTTCAACGCCGGCGAGATGCCCTTGATCTGCTGCGCATAGGTGAGATCACGCACGACTTCCGCGACCTGATAGATATCGCCACTGGTCATTTTCTCGTTGAGAACCTTGTACCAGCGGCTCCAGTTGCTGCCCGCCTCCTGCGGAGGCTCCTTGAACACGGCGAGCACCTTGCGCGCCTGGTTCTTGGAGATCACCGGCCTTATCGTCTCGTCGATGGTCGCGACGGGCACGAACACCGTGAGCTGCTCGGTCGCGATATCGAGAACGAAGTAGTCCTGACGAGAACCACCGACCGTCTGGCGCATCTTCTTCGCGATGACCGCCGCGCCGTGTTGAGGGTGCACCACCTTGTCGCCAACGTCGAAACCGGTCTTCTTGGCCGCAGCAGCGGTCTTCTTGGCCGCAGCAGCGGGCTTCTTGGCCGCAGCGGGCTTCTTGGCCGCAGCGGGCTTCTTGGCCGCAGCCGGCTTCTTCGCGGGCGTGCCGGATTTCTTGGACGTTGTGGCCATGGAACCTCGGGTCGGGATAGCGATTCTAGTGCAGTCCTCAGTCGCCAGTCGGCTCGCTTCGCTCGCCGCCTGCCAGGCTACGCTCGCCTAGTTGTCGTCGTGTTCCCAGACGCGGGCGGACCCGCGCAAGCGATCCAGCACCCTACGGAGTTCTTTTGCGCGCGTCTTGCCGACGCCGGGTACCGCGGCAAGGTTGGTCTCGGAGGCCTTGAGCATCTTCTGAAAGCTACGGAAGTGCCTGGCCACCCCTTCTCTGATGCTGTCAGGAAGCTTTGGTACCTGATCGAGGACCCGAAGGCCGAGCGGTTCCGCCCGTTCGTCTAGGTGCTCGAACCCCAGCGCGGCCGCCACCACCTCCGGATCGTGGATCTCCGACGTCGGCACCGCATCGAGCCGGGTGAGGCGCCGCTCGAAGGTCCCCTTGCGGAGGGGTCGGACATAGTCACGTACGACGAGGTCCCGCAGTTCTTCCACCCCTTGGAGCAGGTCGGTCAGTTGGAGCTGGGTGAGATCCCCTACCCCACCGAGGCCGATGATGTCCTCGGTGATAGACGCAGCGATCCTGTTGACCAGCTCCGCTCGCTGAATGACGGCGACGACCGATCGGTACGTCACCATGTCCGACACCTCGAGCGGCGTCAGCTTCTCCTCGGCTTCGTCGAGCCGCCGCCGGAGTCGCTCGAGCGTCGCGAGGGACTGGTTGAGATACCGAATCAGATCGGTTGGGTCCTGGAGCTCCTGTCGCCTGGTCTGCAGAAAGAGCGTCGCGACGCGTCGGTCCTCGCTGACGGCGACCACCGGCTTGCCCGTCTGGGCTGCGACCCGCTCGGCAGTCCGGTGACGCGCCCCGGTCTCGCTCGTGGGGATCGACGGGTCGGGTAGCAAGTGCACATTTGCTCGGAGGATCGCTCCCCAGGAGTCGTCGAGAAGAATCGCGCCATCCATCTTGGCCAGCTCCGCGAGCCGGGCAGGAGAGAACTCCGAATGTGCAAGCTCGAACCCACCCGAACAGATCGCCTCGACCTCGGGACCGTTGCCAAGAACAACGAGGGCACCATTCTGCTCCTGGATGATGCGGCCAAGCGCCCGTCTGATCGGTGTACCCGGGGCTAGGCGCTGGATGGTCTGAAGGAAGAGGTCGGCGGTCATATCAGCCAGTGTGTAGGAGCCAGATGAACACTACCTCATCTCGACCGGGAGAACAGCGACTCCAGCGCTTCGCGCAGCCCCAGCGGAGCACCCTTCTTGCCGGCGACCACCCGTTCGATCCCGAGCCGCGCGACTTCCTCGCGCCTCCGTCGCTCGTTCGGAACGGCCCGTATCTCGCCGGTCAGCCCAATCTCCCCCCACGAGGCTACGGATCCGAGTGGTACGTCGAACACCGACGAAGCGAGCGCAAGAGCGACCGGCAGGTCAACGCCGGGTTCCGAGATATAGACACCCCCCACCACGTTCACGTACACCTCGCTGGTCGACAGGACAATCCCTGCATGCCGCTGCATGACCGCCAAGAGCTGATGGACACGGGCGGGAGGCACCCCTCTTACGCTCCTACGAGGCTGCGGTACCTGGCTCGGTGCAACCAGACCCTGTACCTCCACGAGGACCGGCCGCCTGCCTTCGACAGATGGGAACACGACCGTCCCCGGCACCGATCCCCGCCACTCCGACAATAGTGCAGCGGACGGATCTACCACTTCGGAAAGGCCGTCACTTCGCATATCGAAGAGCCCGAGGCCGTGCGTAGGGCCGAAGCGGTTCTTCAACCCTCGCAACACGCGGAGTCCCATGGTGTCTTCTCCCTCGAGGTAGAGGACGACGTCGACCATGTGCTCGAGGGTCTTGGGACCTGCGATGCCTCCGTCCTTGGTGACATGGCCGACGAGGATCGCCGCCATGGACCGTGCTTTCGCGTGAGCGATCACCCTTGCAGCGCACTCGCTCACCTGCGTAACCGTTCCCGCTGTCGATCCGAGATCTGAAGCAAACACGGCCTGAATCGAGTCGATGATCAGCAGGTCTGGTGCGAGGGCACGGGCGGCGGCCAGCACCGCGTCGATGTCTGCCTCCCCCACCAACGATACGCCTTCATGATCGAGGCCGACCCGCTTCGCCCTCAGGCCAACCTGGTCGACCGACTCCTCTGCCGATGCAACCAGCACCGTGCGACCCTGTGCCGCAAACGACCCAGCCATCTGCAACAGCAGCGTCGACTTGCCCACGCCGGGCTCTCCCCCGACCAACGCCACAGCCCCAGGAACGATGCCTCCGCCGAGCACCCTATCCACCTCGTCGAGCCCTACGGGATCGTGGTGCCGAACGGAGCCGACCGCCGCCCGCACGTCCACGATGTCAGGTGTGCCCCGCCCCAGTGCCGATGCGTCCTCGGTCAGGGCGTCGCGCGAGCCACACTGTGGGCAGAAGCCCATCCACTTCGCGGAGCGGTAGCCACATTCACATCGGTAGGTCATGCAGCGATGCTATCGGCGGAGTGTGACACGAATGAACGCCGCCAGAGCGATTGAGATGAGCACGAGCAGAAGCAAACCACCGACAATGTTGCCGATCGTCCAGCTTTCAGCGGTCCTGGTCACGACTCCGTACACGCGCGTGGCAGAATAGTCCGGAGAGGAAGGCAGCCGTTGGCACACATCACCTGCAACAACTGCGGAGAGGTCTTCGAGGATCAGGAGTTCTGCCCACGGTGCGGACAGTGGGTCGGACCGCTCCCGGAGTCCCGGTACGAGGAGTTCGCGCTGGATGAGCAGACGCCGGAAGAACCCCTGCCCTCTCTTCCCCCCTCCCGCCAGGAGACTCTGTCGTGCCCGTCCTGCGGCGCGGCCAACCCGTCAACGAACCGGCACTGTGAACAGTGCGGTGCCCGCCTCAGTCAGGGCCCTCTCCCTGTCGCTCCTCAGCCGATCATTCGGACCACTGCCGGTGCACGCGCCCTCGTGATCATCCTCGGAACCATTGCCGTCGTAGCGTTGCTCGCCTTCCTCGTCAACTCGATCTTCGGCGGCAAGAACGGCACTGCGACACAGTCGACGACGACGAGCACCTCCACGACGGCGCTTCCGACGGCGGTAGACATACCAGTGATCACCGAGACGTGCTCGAGCGAGCTGAACGACAAGTTCTCCTGCGCGAAGCTCTTCGATGACGACCCCGAAACATACTGGAACGACGCGTCGGCAAAAGGGGTTGGTGCGGCCATCACGGTGACGTTCCCTCAGGCCTACAAGCTCACTCAGATCATCTTCACGAACGTGGCGGACGACACGAAGTTCAAGATGAACTACAAGGTGAAGGGCTACGAGATCACCCTCGATGACGCCCCTGGTGCACCCGTGATCGGTTCGCTGAATGACAGCAACGCCCGCCCACAGGGGGTGCTGGTCGACAGCTTGGGCACCACTCAGGTCACGATCACGATCACGTCGACCTATCCGTCCGTCTCTGTTGACGGCGCTACGCCCTACAACGAGCTGGCGCTCGCAGGGATCCAGTTCGTCGGCCGTCCGGCAGGCTAGTACAGCCGACAGCGGACAGCGGACAGCGGACAGCCAACATCGACGAGTCGGATCGGCGTCTCCTGCAAAGGGTGACGCGATCCCCCACCAACGAAGATGTGCAGCGCGCCTGCTGTTAGCTGTGAGCCGTGGGCTGTCAGCTTCTTCAGACCGCTTCTCCCTTGCGGTATCGGAGGCCGTCGGCTGCGGGCATGCGAAGCCGCTGGGTGGCCAGCCCCAACACCAGCAACGTCGTCAGGTGAGGAGTGAAGGAGATGAACTGCGTCGGAACCACCGACAAGGTTTCGTAGAGCACCAGGAAGAGGATCGCGAAGAGCCCGCTCACAGCTGCCGGCACCCACCTGCGCCGGTACAGCTGCCACACGACGAGCAGCGCGAGCAACACCGCGATGAACAAGAGGAGTGCGTGCACCGCCCCCTCCGACCGCAATCGAAGTGCGTCGGCGAAACCGAACAACGACGCGCCCGCGAGCACGCCGGCCGGGTTCCAGTTACCGAAGATGAGTGCAGCCAACCCGATGAAGCCTCTCCCCGCCGTCTGGCCTTCCCGATAGATGCCGGCCTGTACGAGCACCAGCATGGTGCCGCCGAGCCCCGCCATCGCGCCCGAGATGACCACTCCGTAGTACTTCATCCGCAGTACACGGACACCCAGCGACTCTGCCGAGTAGGGGTTCTCACCGCAGGATCTGAGGCGAAGCCCCCACGGCGTCTTCCAGAGAACCCAGATGGAGAGAGGTACGAGCAGGAGGGCGACCAATGTCAGCCAGGACAGGTCGCCGGTGAGCCCGCGAAGGATCCCACCGACATCGGAGATGAAGAACCAGTGGCGCGACTCGAACCATCCGAAGACATCGGGCGTGCGCCAGCCGAACAGATCACCGCCTGCGAGGAAAGGGAGGCTGAACGTTCCGACTCCGGACACGTGCGGAGACTGCGTCGTCCCACCTCCGCTGTCGGCCGAGTACGACACGGCCGAGAGGAATCGCATACCGCCGGCGGCGAGGATGTTGATCGCGACGCCGGACACGATGTGGTCAACGGCGAAGGTGACGGTCGCGATGGCGTGGATCAGACCTCCCAGGCCACCGCCGAGCACCCCGAACAGGACCCCTGCCCACGGGTTGCTGAACTGCCAGGCGCCCCACGCGCCGAACCAGGTGCCCATGATCATCATGCCTTCGAGGCCGATGTTCACGATCCCTGACCGCTCCGAGAACACGGCTCCGAGGCCGGCGAGCATGATCGGCATCGCGAGTCGCAGTGAAGCACCGAACGTTCCCGCGGAGGTCAACTCCCGGGTTCCGGCGATCTGCTGGACCACCGCGAGCACGAACACACCGGCGGAGCCCCACAACAGTGCGGCCCAGAGCCTTCTGCCGGTTTTCGTCTTCGGCGTCCAGCGCTTCATGCCACCTCCTCCGCATCCGACTTTGCTGCCTCGGCGGCGGCTGCGACTTCCTGTCGCTGGATCATGCGAGTGACGACCTCATAGGCGACGACGACGGCCAGGACCACGACACCTTGGATGATCGTCACGATCTCCCGTGGAATCCCCTTCAGGTCCAAGATCAGCGCCGAGCGATCCATGAACCCGAACAACAGTGCACCGAGAAAGATGCCTACAGGATGGTTCCTTCCGAGGAGGGCGACGGCGATACCCGTGAAGCCGAGTCCGGAAGGGAAATCCTGGGTGTATCGGTGGAAGTAGCCGAGGAGTGGCGAGAGCCCGACCAAACCCGCCAGAGCGCCGGAGAGCAGCATCGTCTGCATCACCATTCCGCTGGGCTCGACGCCGCTCATCCTCGCGGCATCCGGGTTGATGCCGGACGCCCGCAGCTCGAACCCGTACCTGCTGCGCCACACCAGTAGGTAGAAGACGATTCCGAAAACAATCGCCACCAGCATGAATCCCTGCATGGTTGGCCCTGGCGGAGGCGGAATCCCGATCGTGTTCAGCAGCGGATTCAGTGACGGGAACCAGGCAGAGTGAGGAAGCTCGGCAGTCTTGATATTCAGGTCGCCGGGATCGACCTTTCTGAAGAAGTTGGCGAGCAGCCACGCGACGAGACCGACTGCGATGGCGTTCAGCATGATCGTTGCGATCACCTCATGAACACCCCTCGTGACCTTGAGGATCCCTGCGATCCCTGACCACAGTGCCCCGACGATCATGGCGACGAGGATGATGAACAGCACATGGAGCACCGGCGGCAGGTTCACGATCGCTCCGAAGTAGGCGGCGAACACTGCCGCGAGCAGGTACTGGCCCTCGACGCCGATGTTGAACAGGCCCATCTTGAATCCGATGGCAACCGCCAGCCCCGACATGAACAGTGGTACGGCACGGTTGGAGATCGAAACGAGCGAGGCTGCGCTCCAGGCGAACTTCCCCATCTCGGCAAACGCAGTCAACGGGTTGAACCCAACCAGCACGAGTGCGATCGAAGCGACCAGCAGGGAGAAGATCAGTGCACCGACCGGTGCGAGCAGGCTCATGAACACGCGCCGTACGCTCACGTCCGAACCCCCGTCATATAGGAGCCGAGCTCCTCCGGTGTGGTGGTCGCCGGGTCCAGCCGAGCGACCAGCCGGCCACGGAGAATCACCCAGAGGGTATCGGACAGCCCGATCAGCTCTTCCAAGTCGGCAGACACGAGCAGCACGGCAAGCCCAGCTGCCCTCGCGCTTCGCAGCTGGTCCCACACAGCGGCTTGCGCGCCGACGTCGATGCCGCGTGTCGGCTGAGCAGCGATCAACACGAGAGGATCGGCCAGCATCTCTCTCCCAACGATGAACTTCTGCTGGTTGCCACCTGACAACGCGATGGCCGGTGTGTCTGCGCCAGGGGCCATCACTCCGTACACACGAATGATCTCGTCGGTTCGACGGTGGGCACCCTTCCGGTCGATCCAGAAGCCACGGCTGAACGGGCTCACCGTCTGGTGGCCGAGCATCGCGTTTTCCCACAACGGCTCCGGAAGCAACAGGGCCTGCCGATGACGATCCTCGGGGATCAGCCCGAGACCGGCCTCCCTGAGTTCGCGAGTCGATTGCCGCGACATGTCCTTGTCGGCCAGCTCGATCAAGCCTTCATCCAGTGGAAGCAGCCCCATCAAAGCATCAATCAACGTTGCCTGACCGTTTCCCTCGACACCGGCGATGCCGACGATCTCGCCTTCTCTGATCGTGAATGAGACGTCGTCCAACAGCATCCGGTCGGAGTCCTGTGAACGGACAGACAGGCCCTCCACCCTCAGGAGAACTCGTTCCCCCACCGTCGACTCTCGGGTCTCAGGGGTCGGCAGCTCCGAGCCCACCATCATCTCGGCGAGCTTCTGTGCGTCGACTTCGTCGGGGGAGACCGTCGAGATGGTCCGGCCTTGTCGTATGACGGTGATCACGTCGGCGATGGACAGCACCTCGTCGAGTTTGTGGGAGATGAAGATGATCGTCACTCCCTCGCCGGCAAGCTCTCGCATGGACGCAAACAGCTCGTCGACTTCCTGAGGTACGAGTACTGCGGTCGGCTCATCGAGAATGAGGATGCGGGCGCCTCTGAACAAGACCTTCAGGATCTCGACCCGCTGACGCTCTCCAACGGATAGGTCTTCGACGAGCGCATCGGGGTCCACGGCGAGTCCGTACGCCTGAGAGAGCTCACCGAGCTTCTGCTTCGCTCTTTGGAAGTCGATCCTCATCCCAATGTGGGGCTCAGATCCGAGGATGATGTTCTCGAGGACTGTCAGCTGGTCGGCCAGCATGAAGTGCTGGTGGACCATGCCGATGCCTGCGTTGATGGCGTCCCTCGGCGAACGGAACCGGACCTCCTGTCCGGCCATCGTGATCTCGCCTTCGTCGGGTGCTTGCATGCCGTACAGGATCTTCATCAATGTGGACTTCCCGGCACCGTTCTCGCCCACAACGGCATGGATCTCTGCTGGCATCACACGCAGATTCACCTGGTCATTGGCGACCACGCCGGGGAATCGCTTCGTGATGTTGCTCAGTTCGACAGCCGGAGCGTCTGGCACCTTGGTCCCATTCGCGAAGAGAGGTCCGAGGCTAGCGCCTCGGACCTCTCGACTCCATTCGATCCGCCCTACGACCCAGGTGTGGTCGGGACGACGATCTCACCAGAGATGATCTTGGCCTTGTAGTCCTCGAGCTGAGGAACGATATCGTCGATGAAGCCACCCGACGTCGCATATCCGACGCCGTCGACCTTCAGGTCGAACACGTGGTTCCCCGAGGTGAAGTTGCCCTCGACAAAGTCCTTGATGGTCGAGTAGACGGCGACATTCACCCGCTTCATCATCGACGTCAGAATGTACGGCTGAAGCTCCGCACCTGCCGTCAGGTACTGATCGGAGTCGACACCGATCGCCCACACATGCGTGCTATTCGAATCGGAGTACCCCTTCGCAGCTTCGAACACTCCCGATCCTGAGCCACCGGCCGCGTGGTAGACCACGTCGGCGCCCTGCTGGTACATAGCGAGTGCTGCTTCCTTGCCCTTGGCGGGGTCACCGAAACCGGAGAAGTCCGGCGGCTGGGTCAGATACTGGCTCGTGATCTCGATATCGGGATTGACGGCTTTCGCACCGGCCTCATAGCCCGCCTCGAACTTCTTGATGAGGTCGACCTCGACACCGCCGACGAAGCCGATCTTGCCCGTCGTCGATTTCAGTGCGGCCGCGGCTCCGACGAGGAACGAACCTTGCTCCTCGGCGAACGTCAACGAGGCAACGTTCGGTTCGACCACACTCGAGTCGTCGACGATCGCGAAGTCGATGCCCGGGAAGTCCGGTGCCGTGGAACCGACACCGTCCGCGAACGCGAACCCGATGGCGAACACGAGCGGTGTGCCGGCCTCGGCCAGTGTGCGGAGGTTCTCTTCACGGTTCTCGCCGCCGGATGTCGGCTCGAGCTCCTGGGTGGATACACCGAAGTCGGTGACGGCCTGGTCCAGGCCCGCGGCGGCCGAGTCGTTGAACGACTTGTCGCCACGGCCACCGATGTCGTAGGCCATGCCGATGGTGATGCCGTCACCAGGCATGGCGGCAGCGGTGGTCGTCGTCCCTTGTGCAGCGGTAGTCGTTGTTCCTGTGCCTGAGCATGCAGTCGCGATCAGTGCGAACACGGCGAGCACGAGCAACGCTTTGTTTCTGGTTTTCACACGCCCTCCTCAGTCGTGCACGGGCTGAAGCCCGGATACACGCGAAGTGTAGTCACCGGGCGGCTCAGTCGACCAAGCCGGGGACCGGCTCCGGACGAACCAGGTAGATCCACGGAATCGACACGACCGTCACGACTGCCTTGATCACCACATTTGCCCAGAAGATCGAGAACACGACTCCCCATGTGTACACGCCCCCGAAGGCAAGCGTTGTGAACAGCAGAGAGTCGAGTGGCACCGACACAGCGTTCGACGACACCACACGACCCCATTGCCAGCGCTCGCCGACTCGCTTCACCCATGCCGAATACACCTCCGTGTCGGTCAGCTCGGACAGCACCTCGGCCACGATGGAGGCGATCACGATCCGCCACACAGGGGCGAGAACCGTACCGAACGCCGTCTGTGCTCCGACGTCCTGCGCCGGTGGCAGGTTGGATACCAACCAGAACAACAGGGCCATCGCGAGGTTGATGCCCGCTGCCAAGATGATCAGCAATCGGGCGACCCGTTTGCCGGCCACCTTGTGTACGAGGTCCCGCAACGTGAACGTGAACGGGTAGATGATCGTGCCGGCGTCCATCGACAATCCCGCGATCGTGACGATCCGAAGCGACGCGATATCCGAAAGTATCTGCGCCGCGATATAGGCGGACGTGACGATGACGAGCGTCCGAAAGGCGCGATGCATGGGGGGCAAGGTAGCAGTCGCAGAGCGACTGCTACCTTGCCCCAAGTCCTCAGTCTCCTGTCATCAGCTCGGCGACATCTCGCGTGGTAGTCGACGCAGGGCCCATCAGGTGGTATGTCCTCGGCATGAGGGACTTCACAATGCTCCAGGTGTGGCAGAAGAGCCACGCTCTCACCGTCGACGTGTACCAGGTCACCCACAGCTTCCCCTCCGATGAGAGATACGGACTCACGCAGCAGCTTCGCCGGGCCGCTGCATCGATCCCAGCCAACATCGCCGAAGGTGCAGGCCGTCGCACCAAATCAGACTTCGCCCGATTCATCGACATCGCATCCGGATCCGCCAACGAGGCCCTCTACCACATGATGCTTTCAAGGGACCTACTCCTGCTGAGCGAGAGCACCTACGAGTCCCTGGCTACACGCGCAGTCGAAGTCAGAAGAATGCTCACGTCCCTCGCTCAAACCCTTCGATCCAGGTCGAGCGAGCAGGAACTGAAGACTGAAGACTGAAGACTCAAGACTCAAGACTGAGGATCGCCGTCCTCAGCTGTCTTGGCCCGCCAACTCGATGAGCGGACGGTCGGGCGCTTCGATCTCCTCGAATGCGAGTGTTTCCGCCTCTTCAAGGCGATCGGCGATGATCGTGCTTCCCGCCTTGAACTCGCCTCGCAGGACGTGCTCTGAGAGAGGATCTTCGAGCAGTCGCTGGATGGCACGACGCAACGGTCGGGCACCCAGCTCCGGATCGTACCCGACCCTCGCAAGATGCTCCTTCGCCGTGTCGGTCAGAACGAGTTCCAGGCTCCTCGACCGGAGCTGGTCGCGCACCCTCACGAGCATCAGATCGATGATCTCCTTGACCTCTTCGAGGGCCAGCTCGTGGAACACGATGACCTCATCGATACGGTTCAAGAACTCGGGCCGGAAGTGCTTCTTGAGCTGATCGAGCACTTTCTCGCGCATCCTGTCGTAGTTGACCTCGTCGGGACTGGCGACGAACCCGATCGCCTTCTTGCGAAGGTCGGCGGTGCCCAGGTTGGACGTCATGATGACGACCGTGTTCTTGAAGTCGACGTGCCTCCCCTGGGCATCGGTCAAACGCCCGTCCTCGAGAATCTGAAGGAGCGTGTTGAACACGTCGGGGTGTGCCTTCTCGATCTCGTCGAACAGGACCACTGAGAACGGCTTGCGGCGCACCGCTTCGGTCAGCTGCCCGCCCTCGTCGTAGCCGACGTACCCGGGCGGCGACCCGACGAGACGACTGACGGTGTGCTTCTCCATGTACTCGGACATGTCGAGCTGAATCAGTGCGTCCTCATCACCGAACAAGAACTCGGCGAGCGCCTTGGCGGTCTCGGTCTTCCCCACGCCTGAAGGTCCGAGGAAGATGAACGAGCCGGCGGGCCGCTTCGGGTCCTTCAGCCCGGCACGGGTGCGGCGGATCGCCTTGGAGACGGCGACGATCGCGTCGTGCTGGCCGATGATCCGCTTGTGGAGGTTGTCCTCCATGTGGATCAACCGCTCGGTCTCTTCTTCGGTCAGGCGATGCACTGGGATGCCGGTCCACTGGGCGAGCACCGAGGCGATCTCCTCTTCGTCGATCACCCACGCCGCCTCAGCGCCAGAAGCCTTCAGCGCCTGCTCGCGCTCCATCCGCTCGGCGATGAGCTGCCGCTCCTGGTCACGAAGCTGCGCGGCACGCTCGAACTGCTGCGCCCTGACCGCGTCCGCCTTCTGCTCACGCAAGGCCCGGACCCGCACGTCGATGTCCTTCAGGTCCGGTGACGACCCTGTGCGGGAGATGCGCATACGGCTGCCGGCCTCGTCGATCAGGTCGATCGCCTTGTCGGGCAGGTGCCTGTCTGCGATGTACCGGTCGGCGAGATTGGCGGCGCTCACGAGCGCGTCCTCGGTGTATCGGACGTTGTGGTGTTCCTCGTACCGGTCCTTGAGCCCGTCGAGGATCTCGATCGTCTCGGCCACGTTCGGCTCGTCGACCTGCACGGGCTGGAATCGCCGCTCGAGGGCAGAGTCCTTCTCCAAGTACTTGCGGTACTCCTCGAGAGTCGTCGCACCGATCGTCTGGAGTTCGCCCCTGGCGAGCATGGGCTTGAGGATGCTGGCGGCATCGATGGCACCCTCGGCAGCGCCCGCACCGACGAGAGTGTGGATCTCGTCGATGAAGAGCAGGATGTCACCGCGTCCCTGGATCTCTTTGAGGACCTTCTTGAGCCGCTCCTCGAAGTCGCCCCGGTACCGAGACCCGGCGACGAGGGCGCCCAGGTCGAGCGTGTACACCTGCTTGCCCCGTAGCGTCTCGGGCACGTCACCGGCCACGATCCGCTGGCCGAGCCCTTCGACGATGGCCGTTTTGCCGACGCCGGGCTCTCCGATGAGAACAGGGTTGTTCTTGGTTCTGCGGGACAGGATCTGCATCACCCGTTCGATCTCACGCTGCCGGCCGATCACCGGATCGAGCTTGTGCTCGCGCGCGAGCTGGGTGAGGTTGCGGCCGAATTGGTCGAGAATCGTCGAACCTCCGCCGGTCTCGCGGGCTGAGGAGGACCCGGACGCCGGCTGCGCCGAGGAGCGTTCCTCGCTCTGAGCCCCCGACAGGAGCTGGATCACCGTCTGACGGACCTTCGGGAGATCTGCCTTGAGGTTCTGGAGGACCTGCGTGGCCACGCCTTCACCCTCTCTGATGAGGCCGAGGAGAATGTGCTCGGTGCCGATGTAGTTGTGGCCGAGCTGGAGTGCCTCACGAAGGGACAGCTCGAGGACCTTCTTGGCCCTCGGGGTGAACGGGATGTGACCGCTCGGAGCCTGTTGTCCCTGACCGATGATCTCCACGACCTGATCACGGACGGCTTCTTGCGTCACGCCGAGGGACAGAAGCGCCTGCGCGGCGATGCCATCTCCTTCGTGGATGAGGCCGAGGAGAATGTGCTCGGTACCGATGTAGTTGTGGTTGAGCAGGCGCGCTTCTTCCTGGGCAAGAACCACGACTCTTCGAGCTCGATCTGTGAATCGCTCGAACACGACCTGCTGCCTCCTGTCTGTTCCCTGGGGGAAGGCTTGCGAGTATACCTTTGGGCCTTTCCTACGACCAGGCTACCTCGTCTGCTACAACACTCATCGGCACCGGAATCATCCCTCCTGAAGGATCATTCTGCCCTGACCCGCGGGACTTCGCCCATCGCTACCATGCGTGGGGATGGACACACCCCGCCTCGAGCAACTCGTACCGATCCCCGCCGTGTGGGATCGGATGGCTCGCGTCGAGCAGAGACTCACCGAGGTGTCCGTCTCGGACTATGCCTTCCTCACGGAGATCGCGCAGCACCTCCTTCTCGCAGGAGGCAAGCGATTCCGGCCACTCCTCGCGCAGGTTGCCGGCGAGTTCGGCACCCCCAACGACCGACGTGTCGTCGATGCAGGTGTCGCCGTGGAGCTCATCCACGTCGGTTCGCTCTACCACGACGACGTCATCGACGAGGCGGACACCCGCAGGGGAACAGGATCGGCGAACACCAACTGGGGCAACACGATCGCGATTCTCGCCGGCGACTTCCTGATGGCCCGAGCCACGGAACTCGCCGCCGAGTCACTCGGACGCGAAGCCGTGCAGCTCCTGTCGCGTACCTATGCGGAACTCGTCGAGGGCCAGACCCTGGAGCTTCAGCTCGACTTCGACCTCGACCACGGACCGGACGACTATTTCAGGGTCGTCGAGATGAAGACCGCCTCCCTGATCAGAGCCTCAGCCCGGGTCGGAGCGATGGCGGCGCACGCCACTCCCGAGATCATCGAGGGTCTCAGCAGCTGGGCCTGGGAGCTAGGCATCATCTTTCAGCTCACTGACGACGCCCTCGATCTCGTCGCGACCGACGAGTACCTGGGCAAACCGGCCGGTTCCGACATCGGCGAGGGCAAGTTCACGCTTCCACTGCTCTACGCGCTGGGTGACAGAGACGGAGATCAGATCCGTGCACGGCTCGCGACTCGACCGTACGGCAACGATGCGATTGCCGACGTGATCACGTTGATCCGCTCCGGCGGTCACGTCGACCGAGTCCTCGACGAGGCTGCCGAACGAGCCCGCACCGCCGGCAAGGTACTCCAGGATCTGCCTGGCATCCCCGCGACGAAAGTCATGTTCGAACTCGCCGAATACCTGCTCGGACAGGTTCAGCGCGCACGTACCTCCCCGTAGACTGGGTGGGCATGGACTTCTATGTCATCCTCGTCATCGCGATCGGCATCTTTGCCGCTGCTGCAGCTACGAACAGCCGCAATGCCGCCGCGTGGACCGCTGCGGCCAGAGTCCTCGGCGTTACTTACACGAAGAAGAAGGCATTCTCGACAGCGCAGCTGTCGGGCACGGTCGAGGGAATCGACCTGTCGGTCTCTGTCAGAGCATCAGGCAACGCCAAGGCGACACGCTATGTCGTGTCCTACCCCGCACTCGGTATCGATCTCACCATCACCCGGAAAGGTGGTCTCAACAAACTCGCCGAGATGTTCGGTGGCAGCGAGCAGTCCGACGATCCATTCGACCAGTTGGTGTCGATCAAGACGTCGGACCCACAGCAGCTGCAGCTCATTCTCACTCCTCAGGTTCGCCAGGAAATCGCCGACCTGTTGATGAGCCTGCCTGCAGCGAAGGTAATGGACGACCAGATCACCTTTGAGCGAAGGAGCCTCGACCGCCAAGTCAACACGATCGTCGCGACATCGCGTCGACTGGTCGCTGCAGCACACATGATCAGCGGTCAACGTCGTACGCCGGACGCGAACGAACCAACCCCTCTTCCACCCGATCCCTTCGCCACATCGATCCCCGGGCCGATGCCGAGTCCACCTCCCCCATCAATGCAGCTGCCTACCGATCCGACGTCGACACTCGACACAACCGTTCCGTCGTACGAAGCTGTGACCCCCTCGGAGTACGAAACGATGACTCCCTCGTCGGCGGCACCCTCGTACGACTCTGCCATTCCCGAGTACGAACCCGCGTCGTCCGAGATACCGATGTACGAGCCTTCCACATCGATGGAGCCCTCATCAGTGGCGCCGGCGACACCGACTCCGGCGGGCTCCCCATCGGCCGGTGAGCTGAGTCCGGCAACGGTTGCCGAGGCGCTGTTCGGAGGGAATCTGCTCAGCTTCGAAGCTGCCACGACCTTCAACGAGCAATACTCCGGCCGTCGCGTCCAATGGACGGGAACAGTAACAAGGCGCACCGAAACCCGGATCTGGTCAGACGTCGCGACGATCGACACGACGCTGTTCGGACCGATCCACATCGAGGTCGTCGTCGAATCCACGACGCCGGCACATGAAGGCGACCTGGTGGTCGTCGACGGCACGCTCTCCGCGGTCGACTCGCTCGAACGCACCTTCACCGTCGACGGAACTGTCGAGCGAAGGTAGCTCGCAGTTTTCGGTTCTCGGTTCTCAGTTCTCAGTAAGCACGCGTCCAGCGACAACACGAGACCGCAAGGCGAGGTTCCACCGAACACCGACAAGCCAAGCTCGCCGCCCGTCTCCTCCCCCAGGAGCCCGAAGGGCGACGTTGGAGGAGGAGGACTCGGCCGAAGGCCGAGGACGGAGAGGGCCGTTCCCACCAACGTAGACTGCGAGCATGAAGTCCTCTCGCCGCGGCGAGGTATCCCCTTTCTATGTCATGGAGGTCATGAAGGCAGCCGAACGCCGCCAGCGGACGACCGGCGACGTGCTCCACCTGGAGGTCGGCCAGCCGTCCACCGCGGCACCTAGGCTGGTGCGAGCAACTGCCCAGAGCGCTATCGCCTCCAACCGGCTCGGCTACACCGAGGCCACGGGCATCCCCGAGCTTCGTGATCGCATCTCGGTGCACTACAAGGACACATACGGCATAGCCGTCCCGACCGAGAGGATCACGATCACCGTGGGCGCCTCAGGTGGGTTCGTCCTCGCCACACTGGCGGCATTCGACGCGGGCGACAGGGTGGCCATCACCCAACCGGGCTACGCGGCGTACCGCAACATCCTCGGTGCCCTCGATGTCACGGTTGTCCCCATTCCGGTCGGTCCGGACACTCGCTTCAACCCCACCCCAAGGCTCCTCGACGCCGTAGGGCCGCTCGACGGTCTCGTTGTGGCCAGCCCCGCGAACCCCACGGGGACGATCCTGCGACAGGACGAAATGGCGGCACTTGTCGACTACTCGATAGCCAGGGATCTTCGAATGATCTCCGACGAGATCTACCACGGCATCACCTACGGTGTCGTCGCATCGACCGCCGCCGCGTATTCCAACTCGGCCGTTGTCGTGCAGTCCTTCTCGAAGTACTACTCGATGACCGGCTGGAGACTGGGATGGCTCATCCTTCCAGAGGATCTCATCGATCCGGTGGAGCGTCTCGCCCAGAACCTGTTCATCTCGCCGCCCACGCTCTCACAGATCGCTGCGGTCTCTGCGTTCGACTGCGCGGACGAACTGGACGCGAGTGTCGCCCGTTACTTGACGAATCGCGACATCTTGATGTCAGCGCTGACCAAGGCCGGCATCGACAGGCTCGCCCCTGCCGAGGGTGCCTTCTATGTGTATGCGGACGTGTCCCACCTCACCGACGACAGCCAGGAACTCTGCCGGATCTGGCTCGACACGCTCGGCGTTGCAGCCACGCCCGGGATCGACTTCGACCCGGTCGACGGACGCAAGTACGTGCGATTCTCGTACGCGGAGTCGACGCGGGACATCACCGAAGCGGCCGAACGCCTGATTGCGTGGGCGGCGGGCTGACCTCAGGGAAGTAGCATGCCCGCGATGGGTGAACCGGCCATTTCGGTGCAGCGCCTCACGAAACGTTATGCGGCCGTCACGGCGCTGAACGAGCTGTCGCTCGACATCCCTGCTGGAGTCATCTACGGGCTCATCGGACCCAACGGCGCCGGCAAGACGACCTTGATCAAGTCGATCGTCGGCGCGCTCCGACCGACGTCGGGTTCGATCACCGTGATCGGGCACGATCCTCTCAAGGACCGCTGGGCACTACGGCAACGCATCGGGTACATGCCACAGGAGAACGCCCTCTACGACGACCTGACGGCGGCACAGAACGTCAGATTCTTCGGCGCGGCACACATGCGGGGAGACGACCTCGACCGGGCAGTTGCACGAGCCCTCGAATTCGTCGAATTGGCCAATCGGGCAGGTGCACGAGTCCACACCCTCTCCGGTGGGATGCGTCAGCGCGTCTCGCTCGCATGTGCCCTGGTCCATCCCCCGGATGTCGCGATCCTCGACGAACCAACCGCTGGCGTCGACCCGGAGCTCCGTCGGGCGTTCTGGGACGGATTCCGTTCGTTGAGGGATCAGGGCGCGACCGTCATCGTGTCTACCCACCAGATGAGCGAGGTTGTCGAGTGCGATCACGTGGCGTTGATGCGTTCGGGTTCGCTGCTGCTCGAAGCAACACCGAACGACCTGATCGCCAGAGCTGCGACGAGCGTCCGGGTGTGGAGACGCGACGGCACGACCGATGATCATGCCGTCGATGACTACCGCACCGAGCTGCCGCCGCTTCTGCACGCCGATGCCGAGCGAGTCGAGCTGCTCCAGGAACCACTCGAGGACGTGCTCCTTCGGCTGATCGAGGAGTCCCGATGACGGGTCGAACCCTCGCTATCGGCGCCAGGGTGACCCGGCAGATCCGCGGTGACCGCCGGTTCGCAGCCGCGATGATCATCATCCCAATCCTCCTACTCGTGTTCCTCAAGGTGGTGTTCGATGCGATGTCGGTGCCCGACATCGTGCAGCGGCGGTACGCCGTGCTGGGCGTGTCATACGTGATTCACTTCGTCGCGTTCCTGTTGACCGCGCTGGTCGTCGTTGGCGAGCGCGTCCAGGGCACACTCGGCCGGATGTTCATCAACGGCTACCGCCGACTGGAGATCGTCGGCGGCTACCTCGGTGCCTACACGCTGTTCGCGACCCTCCAGAGCGTCCTGGTGCTCGTCGTGGCCCACTACCTGTTCGATCTGCACTACTCGATCGGTGAGATGGGTCAGATCTTCCTCGTACTGTGGCTCCTCGCCATCCTCATGATGTCGATCGGGATCCTCGTGTCGAACCTGGCACGAAACGTGGCCCAGGTGATCCCGTTCGTGCCGGCAATCGTCGTCCCGGCGCTGTTCCTGTCGGGGATCGTGGTGGCGGTTTCGAAGCTGCCGACATGGGCTCAGGTCGTTGCACGAATCACCCCCCTCTACTACTCCACCCAGGTGTACCAATCTCTCTTCAGCGAAGGCAGCATCTTCGGCGACATCTGGGCGTTCCTGCTCCTGCCGGCACTGGCGATCGTGGTGCTCGGGTTCGCGGCGATGACCCTTCGGGAAGAGCTCTAGTTCTCCGGACGCATCGTCGGGAACAACACGACCTCTCTGATCGTCGGCTCGTCGGCGAGCAGCATCACCAATCGGTCGACGCCGATACCGAGACCCCCTGTGGGGGGCATACCGTGCTCGAGCGCCCGCAGGAAGTCCTCATCGATCGGATGGGTCTCCTCTTCGCCCTCCGCCTTGGCCCTGGCCTGCGCCTCGAACCGTTGCCGCTGATCCACGGGATCGGTCAACTCGCTGAATGCGTTGCACAGCTCCATCCCGCCGGCGAACAGCTCGAATCGCTCGGTGAGATCGGAATCGTTTCGGTGCTTGCGGGCCAGAGGCGATGTCTCTCTGGGATGGTCGATCACAAACGTCGGTTCCCACAGCTCCTGCTCGACCAGCCGCTCGTAGATCTGGACGATGAGCTTGCCCTTGCCCCAGGCGGGATGTGGTGTGATGCCGTGCTTTCGGCACAGCTCTGCGAGTTCGTCACGGGACATTCCGAACGACACCGGCACTCCGGTCGCCTCGGCGACCAGGTCGAGCAGTGGAACTCGGCGATAGGGCGGAGTCAGATCGATGGTCCGTCCTTGATACCCGATGACCGTTCCCCCTGTTGCGGCAACCGCCGCCTCGGGAACGACACCCTCCATCAGCTCCATGATGTCGTGGTAGTCGGCGAACGCCTGGTACGCCTCCAGCGTCGTGAACTCCGGGTTGTGGGTCGAGTCGATCCCCTCGTTGCGGAACACCCGACCAAGTTCGAACACGCGCTCCATACCGCCGATCACGAGCCGCTTGAGGTGCAACTCGGTGGCGATTCGTAGGTACAGATCGATGTCGAGCGCGTTGTGATGGGTCGTGAACGGGCGAGCCAGCGCTCCCCCCGCCTCCGCCTGGAGCATCGGCGTCTCGACCTCGACAAATCCCCGCTCGGTGAACGACCGCCGGAGCGCGGCAATAACGTCGACCCTCACCTTCGCAACACGACGGGCGTCCTCGTTGGCAAGCAGGTCCAGGTACCGCTGACGGAAACGCGTCTCCTTGTCCTGGAGTCCATGCCACTTCTCCGGCAGCGGCCGCAGAGCCTTCGACAGCAGAATGATCTCGCTGGTCTTGACGCTCAGCTCACCCCGTTTGGTGGTGATCACCTCGCCGGTGGCCCCGATCCAATCCCCCGAGTCGACGTCCTCGTCGAACCGGTCGAACGCCTCATCACCCATCGTGCGGCGATCGACGAACAGCTGGATCTGGCCCGTGACGTCCTGGAGCACGCCGAAGCTCAGTTTGCCGAGGCGTCTGACGTTCATCAGCCTGCCGGCAACCGACACGATCTCACCGGTCGAGGTCCCCGGACGAAGGTCGGGGTGTGCGTCGACCACCTCATGTGCCGTCCTGGTTCGTTCGAATCTCGGCAGGTAGGGGTCACCCCCGCGACGGCGGATCTCGTCCACCTTGTCGGCTCGTTGCCCCATCAACGGGTCGTCGGTCGTGTGAGTCATCGGCGCTGCACCTTACCCTCCGTTGCGGTCCCACAGGAGCCGCAAGCCTGTGAGGGTGAGGAACTCGTCCGTGTGGTCCACCGTCGAGCAGTGAGGCACGATGATCGGCGCAAGCCCTCCGGTGGCGACGGTCGTTGTGTCCGGGCCGAGTTCGTCGACGATGCGGCCCACGATCCCGTCGACCAGACCGGCGTGCCCGTAGAGCAGACCCGACTGGATCGCCTCCACGGTCCCTTTCCCGACGGGACCTCGAGGCGGTTCCAGCGACACTCGTCGCAGTGCCGCAGTCGCCAACACGAGCGCATCCATCGATACTTCGAGGCCGGGCGCAATCGCGCCCCCCAGGTACTCGCCATCCCTACCGACGACGTCGAAGTTGGTGGAGGTCCCGAAATCGACCACAACGGCCGGAGCACCGTAGATGTGACGGGCGGCCACCGCGTTGACGATGCGGTCAGCACCGACCTCCTTCGGATTGTCGATGAGGATGGGCATTCCCGTCTTGATGCCCGGCCCCACGATCAACACGTCGCCGTCGATCATCTCGGACGCCACCTTCAGCGCTTCAGTCGCATGCGGCACGACCGACGACAACACCACTCCCGTGATCGTGTCCATGTCGATCTCGTCGAGATCGAAGAGCCCTCGAAGCAGCAGCCGGTATTCGTCCGCCGTTCGAGAACGTTCCGTAGCGAATCGCCAGTGGCGCACTAGCCCCTGATCGTCGAGCAAACCGACGACTGTCTGCGTGTTTCCCATGTCGATTGCGAGCAGCATCACGCTCCTCCGAGTTCGGACCGGACCTGGTTTCCCTCGATCCAGAAGTGTGCATTGTCGATCAGGCGGGTGGTGCCCACGAACGCCGCAATGGCCAAGATGGCGTCCTTGTCGAGGGTTTCGATCGGTTGCAGCCCCACGGCATCCACCATCTCGACATATTGCACGTCGACACCGGACGTGGAAGCACACTCTGCGCGAGCCAAATCGACGAGCGCGGGGGCGGATCGCTCCCCCGCAGTCACTGCATCCACCGCCCGCTCGAGCCCCAGCGACAGAGCTCTGGCCGACACTCGTTGGCCCGACGACAGGTAGACATTGCGACTCGACATGGCCACTCCGTCCGCTTCTCTCACGATGGGACACCCTATAACTCGCACTGGAAACGACAGGTCCATTGCGAGTCGTTCGAGGACGACGAGTTGCTGGGCGTCCTTGCGGCCGAAGAACGCCAGGTCGGGTTGAACACCGGCGAACAGCTTGGCGACGACGGTCGCAACACCCTCGAAGTGTCCCGGCCGGAAAGCCCCGCAGAGGTGATCGGCCAGATACCCGACCGTGACCCGCACAACCGGTTCCGCCGAGTACATCTCCTCGACCGTCGGCACAAACAGCACGTCGACACCGGCCCCTGTGGCCAGTTCGGCATCCCGCTCGAGATCTCGCGGGTACCGATCGAGGTCCTCGCCCTCTCCGAACTGAAGCGGATTGACGAACACGCTCGTAACCACCGTGTCGGTTGCGTCTCTGGCCGCCCGCATCAGTGACAGGTGTCCCTCGTGCAAGTACCCCATCGTCGGTACGAGCCCGACGACGCCGCGACGGGCCGCCCTGACCTCGTCGAAGGTCGTCACGATGTCCACCACACCTCCTCGAACAGCTCGGCGGTCCCTGCGATGTCGGAGATGAGTCTGCCCAACGCGATGAACCGATCCAACTCCTCAGGAGCCCGCTCTTCGACGGAGGCGAGCTGAGCTCTGACCGTCCCCACATCACCCCGGGCGATCGGCCCAGTCAGTGCCGCGCGGGGTCCGATCCCAAACGCGTTGGCGACGACCGCATCGACCAGCGGTCTTGCGGCATCGAAAGGGACTCCAGCCGCCGTGAACAGTTCCTCGGCGATGGCCAGAGCCGCGGCGGTGCCATTGGCGGCGGCCGCGGCGGCGGCGTGGTAGACGGCACGGGCCGCTTCGGGAAGTGTGAATGGGCGTGCGCCGAGCGAGTCGGCAAGCACCTCGAGAGTGTTCCGAAGGCGTTCGTCGGACGTTGTCACCGCCATCCACGAGCCGGCAAGAGCCTCGGCACCCGCCTCCGGTGCGGGGAGGGTCTGGAGTGGATGGAGAACGCCGATAGCGGCACCTGCACGCTGCAAGGGCATGAGAGCATCCACCGGTGTGAGCCCGCTGAGATGTACGACGGCGTCGACATGAGGGGCTCGGATTCGAGCTGCAACGTCCGCGATGACGTCATCACGCACAGCGATCACGAGAAGATCCGCCGGCGGAAGCTCGTCTGAGAGACGCAGCGGAATAGCGTCCAGCAGCTGGGCCGCGCGCTGCACCGTTTCTGGTGTGCGTCCCGCGACAGCGACGATCCGATGCCCCGCGCGTTTCGCTGCGATACAAACGGCGCTGCCGGCACGCCCCGGACCGGCGAGGATGATGTCCAAAGAATCCTCCAGGTTCGAGTCCTCGGTACCCGACCGTTGATCAGGCTAGCGGGCGTCACGGACGAACACGCCGGAGTAGGTTTGGAACCATGAAGGGCTGGCGCCCGATGCCGTGGCTGATGGACCGTTGAGGCCGCCTCTCGGCCCCTTCGTTTCGACGGCTGTGCCTTCGACGCGGCATCTCGACCCGGTTCGATGAACCCGAGGAGGTGGTCATGTGAAGACCGTATTCGTCGACCCCCTACAGTGCATCGGCTGCCGCCAGTGCATGTTCGCCTGCGCAGTCGAGCACTCCCGCAGCAAGGAGCCGTTCCTGGCGATCTTCGAGGATCCCCCGCCCAAGCCCAGGATCCACGTCGAGATCGGCCCATATCAGGGAATCTCGTTCCCCAACAAGTGTCGTCATTGCAGCCCGGCACCCTGCCAGCAGGTCTGCCCGACCGGCGCAATCTCCCGCGACGGCGAGATCGTGCTCATCGACATCGACAAGTGCATTGCGTGTGCGATGTGCGCCATGGTCTGCCCGTTCGACACCATCACGTTCCACACGCAGGCGAACGCAGCTCCACCCAGAGTCGTCGCAACCAAGTGCGACGGGTGCATCGACCGGGTACGACACGGCATGGAACCCGCATGCGTCGAGGCGTGCAAGGTGGGAGCGCTCGTCTATGGGGAACTCAACGACATCATCAAAGAGGGGCGTAGCCGTCAAGCCATCCTCGCCGCCAATGCATCGGCCGGAGAGGCAGCACGCGAGAAAGATCCCTTGGAGGACTGGAGGGCGTGGGGCAAAGAGGTCGCGCAAGTGGTAGGAGGAGTCTGATGAACGAACGACAAAGCATCAACCAAGACGCCCAAACCATGTTGCGGAGGGCGCACATGGAGGGGATCGATACGGTGTGGGAGCGTCTCGCCGCCCAGCAGCCCCAGTGCGGCTACTGCCTCATGGGTGTGAGCTGCCGGAACTGCTCGATGGGACCGTGCAGGGTCGATCCTTTCGGAGAGGGTCCGCAAAAAGGGGTCTGTGGAGCGGACGCCGACACCATTGTCGCCCGCAACCTGGGGCGGACGATCGCCGCAGGCGCCGCGGCCCACTCGGATCATGGACGCGACATCCTCGAGGTGTTCCTCGAGACCGCCAAAGGTGAGACGAGCGGCTACGAAATCAAGGACGAGGCGAAGCTACGCGCCCTTGCGGCGACCTTCGGCCTCGAAGACGGGAACCGCCCGATCGCCGAGGTCGCAACGGACCTCGCAGAGGCAATGCTCGAGGACTACGGAAGTCGAAAGGATCAGGTCGGCTTCGTCGAAATCGCACCGGAAGTGCGCCGCACCCTGTGGGACAACCTTGGCATCACACCCCGGGGTATCGATCGTGAGACGGTCGAGATGATGCACCGGACGCACATGGGAGTCGACAACGACTACGTCAACATCCTGCTCCACGGTTTGCGGACCAGCCTGTCCGACGGGTGGGGCGGATCGATGATTGCAACCGAGCTGTCGGACGTCATGTTCGGAACCCCCCAACCGATCATGTCGACGGTGAACCTCGGAACACTGAAAGCCGACTCCGTCAACATCGCGCTGCACGGACACAATCCGCTCCTGTCGGACGTGATCGTGCAAGCAGCCAAGGACCCGGAGCTGATAGCGCTCGCTGAGGCTATGGGCGCCGCAGGTATCAACCTGGTGGGCCTCTGCTGCACCGGCAACGAACTACTGATGCGCAAAGGTGTCCCGATGGCCGGCAACCATCTCATCCAGGAACTCGTCATCATGACTGGGGCCCTGGAAGCAATGGTGGTCGACTACCAGTGCATCATGCCGTCGGTCACCGATGTGGCCAAGTGCTTCCACACCCGTGTCATCTCGACCGCCGACAAGGCCAAGTTCCCTGGTGCCACCCACATCTCGTTCGACCCTCACAGGGGTCTCGAGATCGGCAAACAGATCATCCGCACGGCGATCGAGGCGTATGCCGAACGAGTCCCAGAACGCGTGCTGATCCCCGGCGAACCCGTCCCGATGATGGCGGGCTTCTCGGTGGAAGCGATCCTCGGCGCGCTCGGTGGCACGCCCGAGCCACTCGTCGAAGCGATCAAGGCCGGACAGATCCGTGGTGCCGTCGGAGTCGTAGGGTGCAACAACCCGAAGATTCCCCAGGACAAGGGCCATGTCACGTTGACGCAACGTCTCATCGAGAACGACATCCTGGTGGTAGTCACCGGATGCGCGGCGGTCGCGAACGGCAAGGCCGGGCACATGGTTCCAGAAGCCGCCGACCTCGCGGGGACGGGACTCGGCGCGGTGTGCCGTGCACTTGGCATCCCACCCGTTCTCCACATGGGGTCGTGCGTCGACAACAGCAGGATCCTCGTGCTGGCGGCGGCGCTCGCGAACTACCTGGGTGTGGACATCTCGGACCTGCCTCTCGCAGGGGCGGCGCCCGAGTGGTACTCGGAGAAGGCCGTCTCGATCGGCACGTATGTGGTCGCGAGCGGCATCTACACCGTGCTCGGTGTACAGCCGCCGATCTTCGGCAGTGAGCACGTCGTCAATCTCCTCGCTGAAGGTCTCGAGGGCGTCGTCGGAGCGACGTTCGGCATAGAGCCCGATCCGGAGAAGGCGGCGGTCATGATCCGCAGACACATCGAGAAGAAGCGGCGCGCGCTGGGTCTGCCGTTCATCGACCCGGAGACCATCGACGTGCCCGCTGCAGTCGGAGCAGGAGCATGAGCGAAGACCACCATGAGCATTCGAGTCGCGAGCTCGACGGCTTTCGGGTGGTGATCACCGGCAAGGGGGGCGTGGGAAAGACCACTCTCACCGCCCTCCTTGGCGGCCTCCTGGCCCGTCGCGGTTTCCAGGTGCTTGCGGTCGACTCCGACCCGCAGATGAACCTGCCGTACGCGATGGGGGTGGCGGATGCCGACGGCATCGTTCCCTTGAGTCACAACGCCGACTACGTCGAAGAGAAGACCGGGGCTCGCCCAGGGGAAGGATGGGGGCTGTTGTTCCGTCTCAACCCTGATGTCCGAGATGTGGTCGACAGGTTCGCCACACCCGTCTCCGACGATGTACGGGTACTCGTGATGGGGACGCTGACCCAACCGGCCGCAGGCTGCCTGTGTCCAGAGAACTCACTCCTCGACGCGGTGGTCGGTAATCTCGCCCTTCGCACGGACGAGGTGATCCTGATGGACACGCAAGCCGGCGTTGAGCACTTCGGACGGGCACTCGCCCAGGGCTTCCACCAGGCGATCGTGCTGTCCGATCCGACCTTCAACGGCATCAACGTCGCACTCCACACGGCCGCACTTGCCCGCGGCTTGAACATCCCCGCAGTGCACCTGGTCGTCAACCGCGTCAGGACACCCAGGGACATCGATCGAACCTTCGAACGTGTCGCCCATCGCGACTTCCCATTCACGTCGCGCCACACCCTTCCCTACGACGACCGACTCCTCGAAGTCGAGCCGGATGTCAATCCGTTTCTCGACGGGGAGAGCTCGCCGTTCATGGATGCAGTGGCGGTACTGCGAGACACGCTCATTCACACCGAGCAGGAGCTGAGCTGATGCAACTCATCATCGTTGGAGCCGGCCCCGCCGGTCTCACCGTTGCCGAAGGGGTCAGGCGTCTTGGAGTCGACGCGGACGTGACGATGCTGTCGGCCGAGCCGTACCCGCCGTATGCCCCACCGGCGATGGCGGATTACTTCTCCACCGGCCGCGAGGCAACGATCTTCTGGAAAGGAAAGGACATATGTGACCGGTTGTCGATCGACTACCGGTCTGGGACCAAGGTGACGGGCCTCGAGCCCGACGTGAAGACGGTCGTTCTCGACTCCGGCGACCGCCTTCGCTACGACCACCTCGTTCTTGCCTCCGGCAGCAGTCTCTATGCACCGATCGGGGGGACTGATCTCGCAGGGGTGTTCAACTTCAAGTCGCTCACAGCGGCGACGAACCTGATCACATCCGTGAAGACCGGCGAGGTCGAGTCGGCAGTGATCGTCGGAGCCGGGTTCATCGGTCTCGAAGTCGCGCTTCTCCTCGCCGACCTGGGTGTGGCCGTCACCATCGTCGAGATGATGGACGGCGTGATGCCCGCCGTCCTCGATCCCGAGACCGCGTCGATCGTTCTGGACCTGCTCCACAAACGGGGTGTTCACGTTCGGCTCGAGACGAAAGCAGCAGGATTCGCAGGTTCGAATAGGGTCGAACAGCTCGACCTCGAGTCCGGCGAGGGGATCGTTGCCGACGCATACATCGCTGCGACGGGAGTGAAACCATCCATAGATTTCCTCGCCGGATCCGGCATCGACACCGAATGGGGGGTGCGTGTCGACGACCGTCTCATGACGAACCTCGCGGACGTCTTCGCAGTGGGAGACGTGGCCGAGACACCCGACCGTTTCACCGGCGAACGCTACGTTCACGCCATATTCCCCAATGCGGTTGCACAAGGGAACGTGGCCGCCGAACGGCTCGCCGGCTTCGACAGCGTCTATGAGGGCGCAGAGTCGATGAACAGCCTCAAGCATCTGGGCATGCCGATCATGGCGGTGGGAATGAAGACCGGTTCCGAAGAGCGACGGTGGCGTGTCGGTGACAACCTCCGCAAGGTGTTCGTCGAGGATGGCCGGGTCGTCGGGTTTCGATTCGCCGGCGACACGTCCGGCGCGGGGGTCCTCAGGTCCCTCATGCTCAAGAAGGCGGATGTGTCGGCGATCGTCGATCGACTGGCTGAGCCGTCATTCGGGATCGCCGACATCGCGTTTCGGGTGCTCGCCTCCTAGAGGTCGTGCTGCCGCCTCCCTGATGGCATGCAGGGTGCGTGAGTCGCTCGCGATCAGCGACAAGACAGCCCACCCGGTGCCCACTGCGACACCGGCGAGGATGTCCGACGGGTATGCAAGGACCAACACCACCCGCGAGGCTCCCGCAACCGTGACCGTCAACGCCCCAACGGCGAACCCGAAGACTGTCCACTCCCATCTCCTCGGCCGCCAAGGCCAGGCGACAATCACGAGAACAGCTGCGAGTGCAGCCATGTACTCGGAAGGGAACCCATACTCCCCTCGGGACACAAGCGCCGTGACCTGTGGAGCGGGCCGTGCAACGATGAGCCGTGTCGCTTCAACGATGGCCCACTGGCCAATGGCTGCCATCGTGATGCCTGCCGCCCGGCGGGGGTGGTGTCGTGCGAGCATCGCCACAGCGACGATGGCACATACACCGATCGTCACCCACACCGGCGTCAGCGTTCCGATGACTCGTGCCGCGCTGGTGATCAACGGAATCTGATGGGAAGCGACGTACTCCAACGCCTTGCCATCGAAGAAGAAGAACTCATCTTTGCCCAGCACATCTTGAAGGAGCCCAGCGAACAACCAAAGCCCGCCGACGATGGCCACGGCAGCCGGCCAGAGATACGCAAGCAGAGCGATCCGCCGGGCGGGTCTTTCCACGGTCCGTGCCAACGCCCCAACCAGACGGGTGTGAGTCAGCGGTTCGAACCACGCGACCACCCGTGCCCGATGACTTGCTACCCACCGGCCGGACCAGACGATCCCCCCGATCACGATCGCCACCCCTGCGAGGATGAGCCCGCCACGACCGAGCCAGTGCTGCACCGACTGCCATCGGTCGCCGGCGACGAAACCGACAAGCGTGTAGGTGGACCCCCACAGAGCACCGCCGACCACGTTCCCGACGACGAAGCTTCGGTACGGCATCGACGCCATCCCGGCGGCGAACGGAACGACAGCTCGAAGAAACGAGGTGAAGCGGGCCACGACGAGCGCCCACCAACCTCGTCGGGCGAGGCTCGATTCGGCCGCGTCGAGCCTCGAGGCGAACTTCGCCATCCTCGGACGATCCAAGATCCAAGGGCCGAATCGTTTGCCGAGCCAGTACCCCACCGAGTCGCCGATCACCGCCCCCAACACAGCGACCGTCATCATCACCCACAGCGGGACGACCCCCGTGCCGGCAATCACTCCCCCGAGGATCACAGCGACCTCGCCCGGCAGGAACAGGCCAAGGAATGCCGCGCTCTCCCCTGCAGCGAGGAGGAACACCAGAATCGGCGCCCACGCGCCCAACGCGGTGAAGACTCGGATCAGCACGCCCCCATTCTGGTCAATGTTGCGCTTTCATCTCCAAAGCCGCTGAGACTCCGATAATGTGCATGGCAGATGGCTGATTCGTTCTTCGAGTGGAAGGGCCGATTGGGACCGATGCGCCTCGTGCTGTCGGACTCCACATTCCGCCCATCGACGATCTCTACGCTCCTCGCCGACGCCCTCCAAATCGAACCCGATGATGTGGTGATCGATGTCGGCTGCGGATCGGGAGTCCTTGCAATCATCGCCGCGAAGTTGGGAGCGAAACGCGTGTTCGCGGTTGACAAGAGCCCCGATGTCGTCGAGGTTGGCACGAGGAATGCGAAGGCCCACGGCGTCGAAGACAGGGTCACGTTCCTACAGGGGGATCTGTTCGACCCGATCGGTGACGTGCAGGCCGATGTGATCATCGGCGATGTGTCCGGTGTCCCTGACGCTCTCGCCGACGACTCCGGCTGGTTCCCGACCAAAGGTGGAGGGGGTCCCAGAGGCAGCGAACTTCCGATCCGAATGCTCGAACAGGCCCGGCAGCATCTCAGGCCGATGGGGAAGCTGTTCCTCCCGACGGGCACGCTCCAGGACGAGGCATCAATCCTCGACCGGGCACGCTCCCTCTACGGAAAGATACTGTCACTCGCCGACCGACCGATCCCGCTGCCGACACGTCTCGCCGCGAGCTCGGTCCTCACGGACATGATCGATCGTAGGATCATTCAGGTGACCCGACGCGGATCGCGCCTTCTCTGGAATGCCCGAGTCTGGGAGCTGTCGGCCACCCTGTAGACGTTCTTGTCAACATCAGCCCCGCTCAGCGGGGTCCAGACTGACAGGAACGAGAGAGTCTCACACCACCCAAGGGATCAGGCGTCTCGTCACCTGCGTCGCGTAGTCGGCGTAGCCGGAGTAATGGCACCGTAGCAACCCCTCTTCAAACCGTGCCTTGAACCAGAAGAACACGCCCCCAACGGCACCGACCACCATCGCCGAGACACTCGCACGGAACAACCCAGCGCCCACCATCATCAGCACGATCCCGCCGTAGATCGGGTGTCGAACGAGCCGGTACACACCCCTCCCGACCAGACGTGCCGACTCGAGCGGCTGCGGATAGGGGGTCAGGTTCGTCCCGAGGTGCCGCAGCCCGAGGATGGCTTGGAGCGCGCCGGCGCCCGCGACGACGGCACCCAACCACGCCATCCACGGCTCCGGGAACCCGGGGTCGTCGGCAAGCGCCAGGAGACTCGCAACGAGCACCACCCCCTGCGCGACCACCCACCAGCCTCCACGGGCCGTGAAGGTCGACCGCCTGGGCTCCAGCCGGAGTTTCGTGCGCCGGACCTCCTGGTCCTGAACACGAGCCAGGGCATCGTGAACCTGGGCTCCGTCCGGTGTAGCTGCGCCCGGCCAGACCTCAACCAGCGGTTCCAGGACGAAGCGTCGCTCCAGCAGCCGAGGGTGAGGAACGACGAGCCGGTCGTCATCGACCGTCTCCTCTCCGTACAGGAGCAGGTCGAGATCGAGCGTCCTCGGTCCCCATCTCACCGCCCTTCGCCTTCCCTCCCCCTGCTCGATGGCGAGCAACGCGTCGAGAAGGGCATGCGCCTCCAGGTCCGTGTCGACGACCACGACTGCGTTCAGATACGGCCCCTGCGCGGGACCGCCGACCGGCTCTGTTTCGTACACCGACGACGTCGCGACAACCTCACCCAGTGCCCCCAACGACTCGACAGCATGGCAGAGGTGCGACAGCCGCTCCCCCAGATTCGATCCGAGCGCGATGGCGACTCGGGTCATCGGGTTCGCCTGATGGACACCGATACGTCGTCGAACTCGGCGCCGATGGGAGCGTTCGGTTTGTGAACGGTCACCTCGACCGCCTCGACTCGCTCGTCCTCGAGCACGAGATCGACGACCCTGCCGGCGACCCGTTCGATCAGGTTCCAGCGTTCTTCACTGACCCGTCGACGGATGCGATCGGCGAGTGCGCCGTAGTCGACGGTGAACGCGAGCTC
>Ga0307426_1000110_pt1 | contig 50739 bp, 46 predicted proteins | sample SalMarWE160340MG_FD_202165 | JGI IMG/M metagenome (GOLD analysis project Ga0307426, IMG submission 202165) | Salt marsh sediment microbial communities from the Plum Island Ecosystem LTER, Massachusetts, United States - WE1603-40 | ecosystem: Environmental > Aquatic > Marine > Intertidal zone >... | reverse complement strand
GTTAAGGATGTATTATGGTCGTATTATACTGATATATTATATTGTCAAATTTTGTAAAGTATAACAAAAACAATAAGTTTTGAATATTAAAAGGGGTTTTATAAAAAAAAATGAAATTAATAACATGTCATATTCCCGAAGCATATCTAAGTGGAATAGAAGAACTAGTTAACATGAACCTTTATCCCAACCGTTCAGAAGTAATTCGTGTTGCTATACGCGATTTACTGAAAACTGAACTCAGCTCGCTTTTGAGAAAACAGGAATAATTAACCATTTTTTCTCATTTCTTTTTCATATTCTTTGGGATTAAAGTTTTATAGAGAAATTTTTATAATAATGCAAAAAGAATATTTGATTAGCATTTCACCTAGCTTATAGATAGTTCATAAAATTGCCAGACTAACAGCCATGATAAACATCCCAGTAATAATTCCTATTATTGAGTAATGTTCTTTAGCTAATGAACGGGACATAGGTAATAATTCATCTAATGAAATATAAACCATTATTCCTCCAACTGCTCCTAACAAAGCGTTTAACACAAAATCGTTGATAAAAGGAAAAAGGATTAACCATGTTAATATAGCCCCTAAAGGTTCACTCATCCCTGAGATAAAAGACCATTTAAAAGCTTTTTTTTTATTTAATGTACAGGCATAAATTGGCACCGCTACAGCAATTCCTTCGGGTATATTATGTAAAGCTATAGCTAAAGCTAATAAAATTCCAAGGTGAACATCTGTTAAAGCACCTATAAAGGTTGCCATTCCTTCTGGGAAATTATGAATAAATACTCCAAAAACTATAAAGATAGATGTCTTTACTAAGTTATTATTCCTTTTTTCATCACGATGAAGATGACGATTACGATGACGATGTCCATAATGTAAATGTGGTTTACATTCTCCGCTGTTATTTATTAAAATTTCAATTGAATCCTCAAACTCATATTCATGGGAAACTACTACATCAATTATAAACATAATTATCATTCCTATAAAGAACATCAAAATTCCCATTAAAAACCCGATTGCTTCTATGCTATTTTGCAGAAGTTCTACAAATGAAATTAAAATCATAACCCCTGCAGAAAAACCCATAATAAAAGAAAGTACCTTTGGGTTGGGTCTTTTCATAAAAATCGCGATAACACTACCAATAGAAGTTGACAATCCTGCAATTAGACTTAACAATAATGCAAGAAAAGGATTTACCATATATAAGATCACTTTTAAGGTTTTAATCTAAATGATTATTTGGAGTTATTTAGTGATATATTTTAACAATAGTTCATGTCATTGTTAATATATAATAATATTATCAAAATATTTAAAATTATAAAACTTGATTAATTAGTTTTATCTAAATAATTAAAAAATATCTCCTATTTAAAGATTGTGAGATCATTAAAGGAAATTAGCAAAACGATTTACCTAAGATTTATTAATAATTTTTAAGGATTTATAAAAAAAATTAGAGAAATATGAAATAATGCTTAATTGGAAGATCTTAATAAAAATCTTTGTTTAATTAAGATTATATATAATATGATATCTTTTTCTTTATTAATATTATTAAGATAAATTAGGGCTTGTCATTTGAGAAAAGTAACTGATATTGATAAATTATTTTACTTTGAAAAGAACTTCTTTACTATGGATGGCGTGTGGATGCTAGAAACTGAAAAGGAAGTAGGGTGGGATACTGCTTTAAAAATCGATAAAGCTGTTTGGATTAGACTAATGAAAATCATTTTTAGAAGGATAAAGAAATATCTGAAAATTGAAACAAATACCCTAAGTGATTTAATTGATATAATCACATTTAGATGGTCTATAGAAGGCTGGAAATATATGATTAAGCACATTTCGGAAACGGAAATAATCATTGAAATAAAAGAGTGTCCTTATAAAGCAATAATGGATAGGAATCCAAAGCGGCAAAATAGAATTCCTTTAGTATGCAAAAATATGTGTCATCCTTTTTATAAAGCGGCTTTTGAAGAATTTAATCCAAAAATAATATTTGAACGAAATAAGTTTATGGGCTTAGGAGATAATATATGTGATTTTTGTTTCAAGATTATTGATTAATAATTACTTTTTTTAATTTTGGTAAATCTCTTTGAAGTATTTAATTTGTTTTGATACTTTTAAGATAATTCTATTCTTTTCAGATTCAGATATAGAATATAGAATAAAAATAGAATCATCGATATCTCTTATTAATTGTTTTAAATCTTCACTAACCGTTTTGTTGGACAAATTTAACATTTTAGTTAAAGCATCTACTTTTCGAGTAATCACCATTTTGACTTTATTATTTGGTTTAATAATAGGTAGATGCCTTATCATATATTGGTTTAAATTAATAGTGGTATTTTTCTGATTATTTATTCCGTAGATGCAATAAAATTGGATTAAGCTTGAATTAAGAACAGCACATAGGTACTTTAACTCATCAGAATCGTTATAAAGTAATGAATAAATTGATGATGTAAAACACACATTATCTTCAGTATAAATCGCTTCTGGGATAATATTATTATGCTTTATTAACAATTTTGGTTGTTTATAGTATTCGTAATTATTACCTTTTAAGATCTTTGGATCCACTTCTTCAATATTAAATGATTTAATCTTTCTGAAAATATAATAATTGAAATCGTTTCTCGCACTAATAAAGAAGCAAGAGTCATTTGTATCTTTTCTTAATTTTTTTTTTATTAACTTAAGCCCTTTTTCTTCTTCTCCTCTAATCATTTTTGGAAAATCTACAGGATTTAAATAGTTTAAATCTCCGATCTTTTCAACTTTTTCAATTAACTCATATATTTGCGCATTTGGTTTAATTCTAATCCGATTCATTTCGACCGTATCTGATCCACAAAAGGGACAATTTTTCTTAAATGTATATACATATAATTTTTTAGATTTTAAGCTTAAAGGACAATTCAAACTAAAGCAAATTCTTAATGAATCTACATTTTGATTTGGATAAGCAGTAATCTTAGTTTTTGGATAATCATAGACATCTAAATCTCTAGCATTATACCCATTTTTATTTTCGTATAGAACTATTTGTACTTCGTTTGTTGCTGTTTTAAACATCTTGGAACCAATATCATAGATTTTTAAGATATTTGCTTTAGAAAGAAAATCTTGCCTAAAATTAATATAACCTTGTCGAAGGAGGAAACTTTTTGGAACCAAGAAGCCTATAACTTCATTACTCCACTCTAAAGCTTTTAATAAAAAAGCACAATAAATATCATTATAGAAAATTTTTTCTTTTTTTAGGATTTCCTTCTCATCTTTAGTTAAAATATTCCCATAAGGGGGATTTCCTATAATTATATCAAATTTGGGAAAATTCGAATTTATAAGACTATTTTGTAATTTTAAATTTGACTTCAATATTGATATTGATTTTTTTACACTATCATCTAAGTTATTTTGATACCATTTGAGAAGTTTCAATATACATAATTTAATCGCATATTCATTAATATCATACCCGAATAAGTTTTTCAGTATTTGAATCTTAATACTAGCTACATTTAGGTTTGAATTTAGTTTTTTGATAATATTAAAAATGATATCAGCGGAATTTAATAGGAACTCACCCGAACCACATGCTGGATCACAAATTTTAATATTTAATAACAATTCTCTTAATTTTTGTTTAAATTCAATGTCATATTTATAAATCTCATTAATATTCTTAATCTTTTTAGAATCCAAACCATAATTATTGAACTTTTTATTAATTAAACAAAGTAATGTTTCAGATACAATAAAATCTGAGATTTTTTTGTTTGTATAGAAGGTACCTTCTTTCTTTCGCTTATGGTAACCACTTAAGAATTGTTCTTCAACTTTATCAATTAAAGGAAATAATTTATTTAACTGCTGAAAATCATTAGTCCTTATAGAATTATCGAATAATCTAATGAATTCCTTGAATTTGTTAAAATCTCTTTGATATACCATTTCACTATTTTCAAAATTCTTTTGTATATCATCTATAATTTACAATTTAAAATATTTTATTCTTTATATGGTATTTTTGTTATATTTTTATAGTTAAATTAACTTAATATAATAGAGACTATGACGAGTGATAAAAAGGAAAAAAAAGACTATTACGGAGTTGCTCCAATAAGTTCAGTTGTAAAAAAAATGAAAAAGGAGTATGATAATGACCCTAAGGATTGGAGAGTAATAGGATCAAAGGATGATAAAGGAAATTCTGATACTTTTATAACAAAGAAACCCAATGCTTTTTGGTTAAAATCAAAACAATTGAGTCCTTATTCTGCTTTGAGCATGGGTACAGTTGTAAGAAATTTAGACAAGGATATTGACGAAACTATAGGGAAAAAAATGTCCCCAAACGATATGTTTCGCTTATTTGGAATGGTTGTCCCAATAAAGAAAGATCAGAACATTATTGCTTCTGGTATTGAAAAATATTCCCAAGAACATGGTAATTATTTAAAAGAATTAATAAAAGAACGAGATCCTAATATAGGAAATGCATTAGGAAGGCGGATTGATAAGGAATTCTTGAAAAAGCATCCACAACGCGGTGGTTTATATATTTAAAAAAAAGATATTTCTATACTTTCTCTTTTAACTTACCTAATTCATCTTTCTTTTTAATTAGAAAATCAGTATTGCTCGTATATTTTGAAGTATTTTTAATTAATTCTTCAATTACTGCGGTAATTAAATCAGAACCAGATTTTCCAGTGCCTCCAGCAAATTCTTTTAGTAAAGGTACTTTTAAATCTTCAATATAAAAAGTAACACCTTTGGAAATCTCTTCCATCATTAATTGATAAGCAAAATCTGCACCTTTCTCTCCTTTCATTAAAGGCTCATCAGGATCTTCGAATGTATAAGATACTTCTAACCATTTATCACCGCTAGTTGGTACTATACCATAAATATAATCTGTAGTATAAATCCATAATGGTATTCCATTATCGTAAGATGAATCTACAATTGTTTTAAATTCCTCACTCATTCTAAATCATTAAAATAAATTTAATTTTCTTTTAGTAGAATAAATTAAGTTAGTATTTTTATTTTTATAATTATAAAATTTTTATTATAATTTTATCTTTTAAGTTTATGCTAAAATAAAATGGTGTTAATTAAAAACATTTTTGAAAAAGATTATGCGAAAACTGGATTATAAACAGACTATTTCTGAAATTCAAAAGTGGATACGTGATTATGTAAATTCTGCAAAAGTTAAAGGTGTCGTAGTAGGGATTAGTGGAGGTATTGATAGCGCTGTTACCACGTCGTTATGTGTTAATGCTCTTGGAAAGGAGAATGTTATTGGATTAGGTCTACCTTGTTCATCAATCCCACAAGATTTAAAGGATGCAGAAAAACTAGCCAAATTATTAGGAATAAAGTTTATTAAAATAGATTTAACAAGCATTTATGACGAATTTATTAAGGTTACAGAACCTCTCTTTGAGTCTAATAATATGGCAGTAGCAAATTTAAAACCTCGATTAAGAATGATGACGATTTATTTTGTAGGGCAGTCTTTAGGGAAATTCCTTGTTGCGGGTACAAGTAATAGAACCGAATTAGCCATTGGTTATTTCACCAAATTTGGTGATGGAGGAGTCGATTTTGAACCGATAGGAGGACTCTATAAATGTGAAATAAGAAAAGTTGCTAGATTATTAAATATTCCTGAAGAAATCGTTAAAAAACCACCAAGTGCTGGATTATGGGAAGGTCAAACAGATGAAGGCGAAATTGGAATAACATATGATGCTTTAGATGAAATTATTTTTAAGATTGATAATAAATTAGATTTAGATGATTTAACCAAAGATGATGTAAATAGAGTTAAAGGCATGATAAAATCAGCACAACATAAAAATAAGATGCCTCCATTTTACAGAATAAATAAATAATCATAAGAATAAAGAATTATAAGCTCGAGATAACTCTCCTTATCTTATTTATTCTTAAAGTTATATTTTCTAATTTCTCCCTAAGTTCTTCACTTTGATTTTGATATTCAGAATCGTTGATGGAGCCTGCATTATAACTTTTTTCTATTTCATTAAAGTTTTTTTCTAATGAATACCGTTTACCCTCAAGAGCAATTAATTCTTGATATAAGGAATCCTTATCCTTAGGTAATTGTTCTGTAATAGTTGTCTCAGATTCATTGTAACTTATTATTTCTGGTTTAGATCCACCAAACTCAATAAATGGTTTTGCTTCAGGTTTCTTTACAAGTTCTTTCTCTTCTTTTTTCTTCTTTTTTTCATCCTTCTCTTTCTTTTGCTTTACTGGTAAAGGCTCAAAGACTTCATTTACCTTAGGTAATTTTTCTGTTGTTTTTTCTCCAACCGAGGAGAATACATTGAATAAATCTGTACCTGTTGATCTTATTTCTTCAGTTTCAACTTCTTCTATGCTTACTGAAGTAATTTTAGGTTTTATAGGAATATCGGGTTGTTCAACAACTTTAGGCTTTTTAATAGAAAAAGGTACCTCCTTTTCTTCTTTTGAGACATCTATCTCTATAATTTCAGAGATTAATGAACTTTTTTTTGGTTTTACGGGCATAGTAGTAAACGGAGGAGGTTCTGGAAGTTTTTTAGATCTTTCAGACTCACTAAGGATTTTAACAATTGATTCAGGTTTTTTTGGCAGTTCTGAAATCATTTTTGAAATTAGTTTATCTTGAGGTTTATTTGATTCTTTAAAAACGCCCAAAATTGATTCGGGTTCTTTGAGGGGTTCTAAAATGATTTTTGGTTCAGACAATCTTCGTATAGGTTTTAAACCTTCATATTTTGGAATTTCTGCTTTTTCAATCTTTGGTTTTTTTTCAAAAGTAGAGGGAACTTTTAATTTTTCTAACTCCTCTTCAATTCTCATTTGTACTTGTTTCATAGATTTTACTCCGATCTTTTCTATAGGTTTTTTTGCTTCATGGTTAATAGGTGCTTTTATTTGAGGAGCTTTTTCAGGTTTTTTGATTACAGGAATTTTAATTTTTGGTGGAGGTAACAATACATCTTTTTTTGGTGTAATCTTTTTTATTACTTTCATTTGAGAAACGTGCTTAAGGGTCTCATCTTTCTTTTCTAATTCGAGTTTTAAGCCATCAATCTCATGTTTAAGATCATCTATCTCTCCTTTAAATTGTTCAGAGACCTTACCAACGATTTCATCAATATCTATACTAGCAGAGTCTAAATCTTCATGTAAACGAGCAGTTGGAGATTTTTTGATTTCGTCTTCAGGTTGAAATTCAGGAGCTTCACCAGTGATATTAATAATTTTTTGTATATAATCAGGCAATTCAGATTCGACAAACCAAAGTTCTAAAGTGTCCCAACTGTCTAATTTATTCAAAGATTCTTCAATAAGACTCATATTAGATTCTGTTTGAAATGAATTCACAGTTTTAAGAGTTTGTATTTTCTCAATTAGCTTCACTCGAGCAGTGATTTCATCATCGGGAGTTGGCTCTCCTTTTATCAAGTATAAATAAATATCCTTAATCTCTTGAACAATAGATTCGAACTTTTCTTCTTCACTCATGAAGGATTACTTGAATGATTTAATTTAATTATCTCTTAAAATATCTCTTTAAGTATTTAAAAACATTTCACTAATATATTTCTTTCCGATGTTAAAGATAATTACATGTTAAAAATTCATTAGCATCAATGATTCTAAAAAACAAAGAAAACACTTAAGTTTATAAACTTCAAAATTCTAATTATAATCTATGGTTGAATCCAATAAGGAAAGTCAAGTTTTTGAACTAAAAGACGATCGCAAGCTTGGATATGCTGAATGTGGAGATTTAAACGGTAAACCAATTTTTCATTTCCATGGAGATCCCGGTTCTCGTCTTGAAATTAGATTTTTTGGTGATAAGCCAAAGGAATATGGAATTCGTATAATATCCGTTGATCGTCCAGGATATGGCCTTTCTGATTTCCAGCCTGAACGAACACTTTTAGATTGGCCAGATGATGTTGTTAAACTCGCTGATCACTTAGGACTAGATAAATTTGCTGTTATGGGGATATCAGGTGGAGGACCTTACGCGGCTGCATGTGCTTATAAAATCCCAGAAAGGTTAACGAGTTGTGGTATAATTGCTGGGTTGGGACCAATTAATATGCCTAAGAAAGGGATGATGCGATCGAATCGCATTGTTCTTTTTATCGCACAAAGATTTCCATTCCTCGTAAAACCGCTGATAAAAGCAGAAATGAAAGCATTTGGAGACCCAGACAAAGTGCAAAAATCTATAGAAAATATGGCTAAAAAACTTCCCGAACCAGATAGAAAATTCTTGCAGGATCCTCAATGGTTAAATATAATTATAGCAGATTTCAAAGAAGCTTTCCGTTCCGGACCAGATGGTTCAGCACTTGAAAATAAGATATATGCAAAACCATGGGGTTTTGAATTAAAAGAGATCTCTGCAGATCTTCAGGTATATATATGGCATGGTGAGCTAGATGTGAACGTTCCTATTTCAATGGGACGCAAAATGTGTGAGTTAATCCCTAATTGTAAGGGAAAATTCTTTCCAAATGATGGACATCTTTCTGTTGGTTTTGGTCACATTGACGAAATTCTTGAAACCTTAAAATCTTAAATTTGCTAAAACGTATCTCAATAAAGATAAAAGGATTATAGATAAATTACTTTACCAGATCAGTGAAATGGTTGTCTTTTTTTAAACCCTGCGGCCCCTATGCCCACCTTTTCTACGGCAGTGGTCATGCGATCTAGGGGTTACTTCTTCAATCCTCCCGACTTGTAGACCAGCTCGTGCGAGAGCGCGAATGCAAGCTTGAGCTCCAGGACCGGGGGTTTGTGATCTATTTCCGCCAGGTGCTCTTACTTTAATGTGAATCCCTTTAATACCTTTATCTCTTAGGTCGTTAGCTACTCTAAAGCCACACTGCATAGCGGCATATGGAGATGATTCATCTCGGCTAGCTTTAACAACCATTCCTGCAGTACATTTTGCAAGCGTTTCCGCACCCGAAAGATCCGTAGCAGTTACGAGAGTGTTATTATAAGAACTGAATATATGCACGATTGCCCATTTAGTTTCTTCTCTACTCACTTTTTTTCACCATTAACTTTTTTCTTTTACTTCTGTAAATGGACTCTTAGGAGCGAAGCGAATAAAAGCCTCTTCATCCTTTTTTACAATATAGGAAGGGGCATTAATTTTTTTCCCGCCAACTTGTATATGCCCATGGGTGATATATTGCCTTGCTTGATATACAGTACTTGCGTATCCTTTTTCATAGACAAGAGTTTGTAATCTTCTTTTTAATAAATCTTCTACTGTAAGCAGTAATACATCTTCAAATTCTGCTTCTGGTCCAATAATTCCCAACCGATTTAATTTACGAATTAATGTCTGCTGAACTTCTACAGCTTGCTCATTAGATAATGATCTAGATTGTCGAGCGATATTACGCCAATTTCCCAGCATTGTACGCATTTTCCAAAATTCTCGTTTGTTTCTAAGTCCATATTTACCTAAAAATTCGAGTTCTTCTATGATTCGATCTTTTTGAAATGGGTGTTTTGGTTTCTTAAATTTCTTCTTTAACCGTCTTGGATCCCCCATTTTTTCACCTTTTATTGTTGTTGACCTTTTTTCCTTCGTACGACACCAATAACTAATCCGTGACGCCCAGTACTTCTAGTTCGTTGTCCACGAACTTTCAATTTTAAGTGATGTCGAACACCTTTATAACTTTTAATTTTTTTCATTCTGTCAATGTCTCTTTTGACAGTAATTTCTAATTTATTTCCTATGATGTGAAGATCTTCACCAGTGCGTAAATCTTTTGGTCGATTTACCATCCACTTAGGAACACCATTTTCAATGGGATTTAAGATAATTTCTTCGAGTCTATTCAAATCTTTTTCAGAAATTGCCCCTATCCTTAAATTTGGGTCGACTCCTGCCACTTTAGTGATGACTTGAGCGAACCTTCTACCAATACCACTAATTTGTGTTAAACCATGTTCAACTTTAGCATTTCCATCTACTTGGGATCTTAATTTACGAAAAAACACCTTTTCGCGGAAATTTTTAGGTCGAACCGCAGATATGGAACTCATATGAACTCATTTAATTAGTATTATATTTTCTTCTATGATCTAATGTTAGTAAATACAGAATTTAATATTAAATTTTTGGTTTTACTTAAGGATAAATTGTAGAATTAGCAAATTTCTTTAAATAAAATTACCTAGTAATTCGGTACTCTTACATTTTCTTCTTTTTTTGAATTAATGTGTTTTATACTTTTACTTTTTTTCGAACCAGCGACTTTTTGTAATAATGGTAAGCCGGGTTTCACTTCTGCTATCGGTTTCGACTCAATTAAGTCGTTTTCAATCAATTTATTATAGAGTTTTTTTCCTTTTTCAGTTCTAATAAGTACCGTATTCCATCCTGATGGAGACCCTATTGATCCAATTGAAATATCTGCGGATTCAGAGGTTAAATCATAACAAATTTCACAATCTTCTCGAGCTAAGTGTGAGATATCTTTAATTGGAATGTTCAATTCTTCTCCATTGTTCGTGTATATAAAAAACTTTCCTTTATTAATATCCATCTTTTTTGCATTCTTAATATCCACATTCAATTTTGTACATATTTCTAAAAGTGACTCATAAGAAAAGGATTCCATACAGAAGATTCCAATTTTATAATTAATAGAATTTAAGGAGGGGACTCCAATATTGTAAATCTCGGATTTTAGGATTGCTTGCATTTGACAAGGAACTCCTACTACTGCGATTTTTTTATTTTTAAGTTCATTTTGATTGAGTATTTGCAAGTTAGGATTGTTTACATATTTAGTTCCTGCTGTTGAAAGGAGTTCTTCCTTATTTTTTAATAAAACGGGTTCAGGACGCCATAATGTATTACTCATTTTTGCTCCTAAAGCAAAGTCGATTTCATTTTTATCAAAAAGATAATGTAAACAAGTACTTGAAATTCCTCCATCTTGACATACTTCCGAAATTTCTTTTATTTTTGTTCTTGCTGAATAGGCTTCAAGAAAATATCCAATCTTCTCATATTCTTTAATCTTAGAAGCTTTTTCTTGTGTCATATTTAAAATTTTCATGGGTAAAAAAGTTCTTGGACAAACAAAATAACACAATCCACAGCGAATACACTTATCTTCATCAATTTTCCCAAAACCATTATAAATATGAAGGCAATTCACAGGACATATTCCCGCACATAAACCACAACCGGAACAAATTTTAGACTCAAAAATCACTTTTACTGGTTCATATATAGGTTTTAATTTTAAAATTTGATCATCATTAATTTTTATTAAATAATCTTTAAAGATGAATTTATCAGGATTATTCTCATCTTCTTCAATTTTATCTACAATTTCTTCAAGAAATATTAGTTTTTCATTTTTAAGTAATTCTAGTAAACTCAATGTTTTACTTAAATCAATAGAGTTAAGTTCAGAAAATTTAATTAGAGTTTTTAAATTATTTTTAGAATTATTTTTTAAATAATTAAATAGGGAATATTTTAGCTTTTCTTCATCTAACATTCTATAAAGGATAGTCTCATATTGAGATTCATCATATATTCCAGCTTTTAAAATATCTTGTTTAGCATCTATTAGTGCTCGAATTCTATATGAATCTAAAGCATCTGCTATATTTTTTAAAAATTCCCATGAAAATTTTTCTTCAAGACTCATAATCATTTTAGTTTATCATAATTCTAAATTTTTCCGAAAACCCGAGCAATGGGTTAGTTGCTTTTCAACCACAATTTTTTTGAAAAGTTCATTCTATTTCGGATTATATTTTGGGAGAGGAGGGAGAGCATAAATTTTAGCTGTAATATCTTTAACTGAATTTATAAATTTTTCGACCTCTGCTGCTGAACAGAAATATTGCTGAACACGATCTTCAGAAATACCTTCATGTTTTAATAATTTCTTTAAAGTAAGTATATGTTCATATGTATTAATATTACCATTTCCAAATTCACATTCACCTTCTTTTCAAGAAATTATTGCGACTCCATCAGCACCATTTAAGAAAGCTTCCATAATTAAATGAATTCCGACTCTTCCAGTGCATCTTACTCTAATGAGATGAAAATCTGTAGAGTATGATTTTCTTGTCACACCTGTTAAATCTGCTACAGAATACCCTCACTTATCACAGCCAAAAGCGACTATCCGTCTAGAAGTATTATCTTTTTTATCAGTCATTATTTTTATCCTCTATTTTGTTTATTCTTCAATACTCTCAGAAATACTTTCTACAGTGCTTAAATCACTACTGCCAATACCTTTAATCTCTTGAGTAAATTGTTTATCTCGATAATACTTTAAGTCAATAGCTCTTGCGGGGCAAGAAGAAACGCATACACCACAACCTTTACATTTTAATTCATTAACTATTGCAATTTCATTCTCATTAACTTTTATTGCTTCATAGTAACATAATTTCTCACACCTATGGCATCCCATACATAGTTCTTTATTTACTTCAGCAATAATTAATTCTTGTTTTATGGTGTCATGAGATAAAATAGTAGATACTTTACTTGCAGCAGCCAAAGCAGAAGATACTGAATAAGGGATATTTTTTGGCCCGGCAGCACATCCAGCAATATAAATTCCTATATCTTTTGTTTCTTGTGGACTTAAACATCCATGAATTTCTGAAAGGAACCCTCCTGGACCTTTGCTTAACCCCATTACTTCGACCATTTCTTCAGTTCCCTTAGAAGGGATCATTCCTGTAGACAAGACAACTAAATCAGCATCAATCTTTACAATTTCACCAGTTAAAGACGAATATGCTCTGACTTTTAATTTATTAGTTTTATTATCCTCTATAATTTCGCCTACTTTTCCTCTAATCATTCGTATACCTGATTCTCTTATTTTTCTATAATATTCTTCATTTCCCTTGTCGGTTGTTCGAATGTCAATATAAAATATAATCACATCCATGTCGGGATATTCTTGTTTGAGTAATTGGGCATTCTTAAGTGCCACATTACAACAAACGAAAGAACAATATGGATTAGCATTAACATCTCTAGAACCTACACATTGAATCATCACTACGTTTTTTGGTGTTTCTCCATTGGAAATTCGATATACATGTCCTCCTGTAGGTCCAATAGGACTTAACAGTCTTTCTAACTCTATTTGTGTAATCACATCGGGATAAAATCCATAATTATATTCGTTAGATTTCCATATTGGATACTCATCCCACCCTGTTGCAATAAGTACTGCCCCTATATTGATATCGATATATTCCGTTTCTTGCTCAAAATTAATTGCTTCAGCAGGGCATATTCGTTCACAATTTTTGCAATCAATACATACACTTCTATCCATAACAGCTAACTTCGGTACTGCTTGGGGAAATGGAATATAAATTGCTCCTCTTTCACCAATACCTCTATCAAACTCACTAGGGACTTTAATAGGACATTTAGTTGTACATAATCCACATCCCGTACATTTGCTCTCATCAACATACCGTGCATTCTTTCTAATCTTAGCCTTATAATTTCCTGGTATACCACTGAATTCTACAACATCACTATAGGTAAATAAATTTATATTTGGATGTTTTGATGCATTAACCATTATTGGTGCCAAAACTCATATTCCGCAATCATCCGTTGGATATATCCTATCTAATTGTGCCATTTTTCCTCCAATAGTTGCTTTTTTTTCAACTAAATAGACGGGAATTCCTTGATTGGCTAAATCTAAGGCAGCATTCATTCCAGCAATTCCTGCACCAACAATTAAAACGGCTTTTTTTACAGGAATCTCTTTCCGAGGAATATTTTCTAATTCTCGTGCACGATTAATTCCAGCTTTAACCAATCTTATAGCTTTCTCTGTAGCCTTTTTTTTATCATCTCTATGAACAAAAGAGCAGTGCTCTCTTAAATTAACCATTTGAAAATAGTATGGACTTAAACCGGCTTCAATTAAAACTGCTCTATAGGTGGGTTCATGGATTTTTGGAGTACATGCAGCAACTACTACTCTATTCAAATCCTGCTCTAAAATGTCATTTCTGATAGTATTTTGTCCTGGATCGCTACAAGTAAAAGAATTTACCCTAGAGATCACTACATTTGGGAGATTTTCAATAGCATTTTTAACCGCATCGCAATCAACAGAAGCTTTTATATTCACTCCTCACTCACATACATAGACTCCTATTCTCACATTGGTCTGACTTTCAGACAACTAATTCACCTTTTTGTAAAAACTCACCAAAAATTTTTTGTTTATTTAAAATATTACTTCAAATCTTATTGTTTTATGAAATTATGGAATTAATTTATTTTTTCTGATTAGACTTCAATAAGTATTAATGTATATTTTCTTTTATTTCATTTTTAGTCTTTAATTAATTCTTCTCGTGAATTTTTTATTGAAAAAATAATTATTTAATATTATGTCAGAGACAGAAGAAAATAAGAAAGAGGATTTTGCAAAAGAGTTTATGGCAGAAGAAGGTTTAAAAGGAAAAGCAAGACGAATAAAAATAATGAAGATTATCGATATGGTGGGTTATGACAAAATGAAAATTAGAACAGCATTAGCACGTTCCACTATAGCAGATAGGATTCAGCATGAATAATATCAATTTTTATAATAATATTTATGAATAAATTTCACATTTTAATTTAATAATAATCTTTAAATTCTAATAATAAAAACTGGTTTCTATAATAATAAAGGGGCTTACTTTGCTTGATATTGAGCTATTCAGAAAGAATCTTGATAAAATAATTGAATCAGAAAAAAAAAGGTTTAAAGAACCTATAAATGTTGAAAATGTTTTAGAATATGATAAAAAGTGGAGGTCAGTCTTACAAGAATTACAAGATTTAAGGAAAAAAAGAAATGAGATTTCTGTTAAAATTGGAGAGTATAAAAAAGTTAAGGATAATAAAAAAGTCGAGGAAGCAATCAATAAATCAAAAGAAATAAAAGAAAATATTGATAAATTAGAAGAATTGAAGGAAGAGTATCTAGAGAAAAGAGAAAAGTATCGCTATATGGTAGGTAATGTACTCCATGAATCAGTTCCTATTGGTAAAACTGAAGAAGAAAATGAAATTGTGAGAATTGTAGGAGAAATACCAAAGTTTAATTTTATTCCAATTTCTCATGTTGATTTAATTTCAAAAATTGATGGAGCAGATACTAAAAAAGCTTCAGAGATAGCCGGATCAAGATTTTTTTATTTAAAAGGAGATATAGTCCTACTCAACTTAGCTCTTTTGAAATATGCTTTAGAAAAATTATTGAGTAAAAATTACATCCCAATGTGGACACCTTTCTTTACTAAATATGAAGTAATGAAAGCTGCAGCAGAATTAACTGATTTTGAAGAACAACTTTATAAAATTGATGGAGAAGATCTCTACATGATTGCTACTTCTGAACAAACCTTAGCAGCTTACCATTATAACGAAATAATTGACCCCGAGAGATTGCCACTTAAATATGCCGGTATCTCATCATGTTTTAGAAGAGAAGCCGGTTCACATGGAAAAGATACCCTAGGAATATTTAGAGTACATCGATTTGAAAAGGTTGAACAATTTATATTTTGTAAACCCGAAGATTCATGGAAACACCATGAAGAATTAATCGCTAATTCTGAAGAACTTTACAAAGAATTAAAGCTACCATATCGAATAGTAAATATAGTTTCAGGAGAATTAAATGATAATGCTGCTAAAAAGTATGATTTAGAAGCATGGTTTCCTGCTTCAAATACATATCGTGAATTAGTTTCATGCAGCAACTGTTTAGATTATCAAGCAAGAAAATTAAAAATTAGAATAGGAAAGGTTGGTTCTGAAGAAGCTAAAAAGGTTGTGCATACATTAAATGCAACTGCAATAGCAACCGAACGTACCATCTGTTGTATCCTTGAAAATTATCAAAACAAGGATCATTCAGTATCAATACCTGACGTACTCCAAAAATATATGGATGGAAGAAAGATTATTAAGTCAATAAAATAAAACTTAATAGAAAATGATAGAAAAAGATTTAGAGGAGTTCGAAGAATTTTATAAAGAGAAGCTCGAATCTCAATTCTTTAAATTAAGGAGAGCGATCAAAAAATTAATTACTGAGATTAGAGAGAATTTATTTGAAATAAAAGTATGTTTAGATCACTTTTTAGAGACGGGAAAGGAAAAGATCGATCAAAAAGCTCAAAGATCATTAAACTTTTTCTCAGACAGAATTAGAAAAGAAATTGAAGAGATAGAAATTCCTGAAAAGGAAATAAATTATGATAGTATGATGGAATTGTTAAATTCTATTAAGAAATTATTTACAAGTATTAATGAAATCGCTAGAAAATCTTTACCAAAGTTTCATAAAGAAGTCCAAGCAGAAATTAAAGAATTAAATTACATTACTCGAAAATTAGGTAAAAAACAAGCAGGTTTGGATGCATTTTTAAGAAAGAAATATACCGATGTAAAAAATGCTGAAAACTTCCTTAAAAAGCTACCAAAACTCTTTCACCTTAAAGAAAATATTGAGCATGCGAAGTTGGATTTAGATGAGTTTGAAAAGGAGTTAGAGGAACGCAATAAAAAACAAGAAGAATTAAATTCAAATTTGTTAGATTTAGAAAAAAATGAGCTTTTCAAGAGATTGGAAGTTGAAAAGGATAATCTTTTTCAATTACAATTAGCGATTAATGATGAAATAGGTTTTAAGAAAGCATTGAAAAAGCTAAGGTTTGAATTAGAAAAAGGTACAATTCATGTTCCGAATATTGATTTAAATTATTTGAGAGATTTTATTAAAAATCCAATTAAAATATTAGCTAACGAACGAAAAGATTTACCAAAATTCACAAGTCTTATGGTACAGCTACGTCATAGTTTAGAAGAGAATAAATTAAATCTTAAAACAGATACTAAACAGAAAACAATAGAACAAATAAATGCAATTTTTAATGAAAAACAATTACAAGAAAATATTGAAAAATATTTACAATTAAAAGATGAAATTAAAGAAATTGAATTAGTAATTCTAGAAGCTGGGCTCGCTCAAAAATTAGATGATTTAAAAAATGAAATTTCTATAAATACTGTGAAGTTAGAGCGCATTCAAAATGATTTTGAGAGAAAAAACAAAGATTACACTAGATATCTCGGAACTCTTAAAACTGAAAGGGAAGAATTCCAGAATTCTATAGAAGAAATCTTAAAAGAGAAAGTGAAAATAAATATTACTTTTTCTTTTTAATTCCTTGTTCTCTTTCTGTTATTTTAAAAGATCGATTATTGTTAGCATTAATTTTTTTGATAGAGAACTTTAAATTACTCTTTAAGAATCTAAAGACTTCTGTATCCACTAATTTAAGAATTTTTAAATACTCATAAGCGAGTACTAAATCCTGTTTTATATCTATATCAAAACCAGCTCTAAAAGAATCATAGATAGCTATTTTTTCTATTCCTCTCTTGTAAGCATTAGTAAATAAAGCAATTAAAGAAGGTTTGTTTGGATGAGAAAAATATGATGAAATCACATCAGGAGGATTCCTTCCTAAAATAGAAATTCCCGCAGAATGAATTGCAGGGCATATGACTAACTGATTCTCTTTTACAAGTGTATCAATTTCATAGAAGTTTTCAGCAGAAATTAAAATTAAATCTAAAAAAGAAAATATTGTCTGTTTTGCATTAAACTTTTTAATAGCAATATTATTAAGATCTTTAATTACATTATCAAATGATTTTGGCGGAGTTGTCAATTCTTCTTTAATCCCTATTAAATCATAGTCATAAGCAATTTCTAATATTTCAGACGTATTACAGTAAACTATCTTTTTATCAAAACAATTCACTTGTGTTAAAGTTTTTCCAAGATCCTTGAACATTGCAATTGTTAAATCTCTAAGTTGTTCAACTGAAAAGCAATCTCTGAGACGAGATTTTGTTCTCGATAACGGGGCAATAGGGATCAATAGAATACTCATAATAATTGCTTAAAAATCCTCTAAACAAAAATAAAATGTAAGTATTAAAGTCAAAAATAAATTTTAATATTTAAGATTATTTGGAATTTATTTAAAAGTATTTAAAATTTGAACCGATAAACTTTCGAATGCCTCATCAACGTTGTCATCCAATTTTGCGGAAGTTTCAAAATACATAACTCCTAATTCTTTAAGCTTGTTTTCTATCATTTCTGTACTAATTTCTCTTTTCAAATCAACTTTATTTCCAACCACTATATATGGTATATCTCCACTTAATTCCTTTAACTTTGAAATCCAAAAATCTATATGATCAAAAGAAGAGACTTTTTCTAAGCTAAAAATAACCATGGCTCCAACCGCTTGGACGAAATAATATTCATTAGCCCAAAGTTTATCTGATTGCCCTCCAATATCCCAAAAATAGAGTTTAAATCCCTTTTGTTTTATATCATTTTTTAATTTTAGATTTTTTAACTCTAATTTATCAATTATTCTGCTTAAATCGATTTCCTTTATTAAAAAATTTGCTCCTATAGTTTGATGGTATTCCTCACTAAATTGGTCATCAACATATTGAGCTAATAGACTTGTTTTGCCAACTCCCGCATCTCCGCATAGAATTACTTTTCCACGGTAAGACATAAGACTTTTTTCCCCTATCCCTAGATAATATTTAAGATCTATTTAATAATTTTTGACTTTAGTTATATATTTTTTTAATAATTTACACCAATATATTTTTAATTAAATTAAAGAGTCTAATTTTTTTGTACTAGTTGAATAGATTTACATTCACTTGTAATGAAATGTTTAAACAAATGCTCATATCCTACAATCTGTTTTGGAGTACCATTTTCTAACCATAAGCCTGAGGTATATTCTGGCGCTTCTCGCACGCTATCTAATGTTGTAAGTAGAAATTGGTTATCAGTTATCAATAATCCAAAAGGAATAACATTATCTCCCTCAATAGAATGAATTATCACTGAGATTTTTAATAACTTTTTAATTTCTTCTTTTAAAAGGTCATTATATTTTAAAGCAACAACGATTTGAATTTCTGAAGAGAATTTTTTATTCCAAAGTTCCTTTAGTACCCAATCATAACCTCCTAATTCTTGCATAAGCAAATCAGGCGTAATTATAAAAAAGATCCTCTCTTTTGCTGAAATAATTAATTCTTTGACTTTTTTCCGAATTTTAGACCTAGAATTAATTGACCAAACCCGTGGTTCAGATTCCTCTTTACCAATTTCCAATTCACTAATAATCTTTTCTAAGGATAGAGTATCTTCAATTTTTATCTTATATTCATCCCGAATTACCTTAAAGATTCTTTCAATAGGGATTACTTGATAATTAGCACCACGTTTAATAGGTTCTTTTTGAATAAAGCCTTTTTCAATTAATCGGTTCAAAGAATCATAAACCCTTGCTCGATCAACCCCTGAATGCTTCGCAATATCTGCTGGGCTTAAAATTTTGAATTTACACAATGTGAGTAATACTTTGGAGTCATTTTTTGTAAATCCCAATGTTTGAAGTGCTTCCTCAATTTCAAAGTCATTTAGTTTTTTCCTTGTCGACATAAATTTTTAAAAACTATTGGCGAAATCCGTAACTATTTTTAATAATACTTTAATCAAACATTTAGTATTTTAATTTTTAGATCTCAAAAAAATAAAATGCTATCAAATTTTAGGTTTTAAGGATTACAAGCTCAAAAAATGTATTTCTTAAAACTTTATAAAACCATTAAAAATTTAAAAAATCGATTCGCAATTATTTTTTATTGAATTTATTTATTGATTTGCTCAGAGTAGTTAAAGTTCAAAAAAATTAGAATTCAAGGTTTTATAAAGTCAAATTTATATTTTTTTTAATTCCCAAATCATTAATCTTTCAATAAAAATTAATTAATGATTAATAAATTATATTGGATTGAATTGGATTATGAATAAAAGTAAAAACTCAAAAAATCAAGAAACTACGGCTTTATTTAATAAAACTAAATTTTTAATTTTAGTCGGAAAAATTAATATCAAATTAATAAAACGATCTCATTTTCGATTCAATATGATCTCTTATTGCTCTTTCATACTGATATTGATTCCAATCATAACATTTATATAATAGAAATGTGTAGTTATACATAATTAACATCTAAAAAAATTAACTAAAATAAACTAATTAAATAGTGGAGGAATAATTATGGCTAAAAAGAAAGCACCTGCTAAGAAATCTGAAGGATATATTGCTAAGGCACCAATTAGAAGATTAATGAAAAAGGAAGGAGCGGACCTTGTCGCCGCGGAAGCTCTAGATAAGTTAATTAATTTTCTTGAAGGTAGTGCTGCCGAGGCTACAAAGAATGCTATAAAAGTTTGTAAAGCTGATAAACGCAAAAGAGTAACTGCAGCAGATATCCGAAATGCAACAAGATAAATCTTTCAGATTTTTATAACTAAAGTAATTTTTTTTCTTTTTTTTAATTGAAAGAATAATTAGAAGATTCATTTTTAGATTTTAGTTAAATCTCACTCTGATTAAGTTTCATTTAAAGTATTATTAAGTAAAAAAAACCAGTAAATTGATTAAAAAAAAAAAGAATTAGTTATACTTAATTTTACTTTTTCGCTTTTTGAGTAATAAAATCATCATTGCAAATGAAATTACTGTCAAGAATAATATATCATACCCAGGAATTGGAGGAGTTTCACCACCTTCATTGGGGGGTTGTGGTCGATTTTCGCATACATTACCAAAGATAGTATTCCCATTACTGTTTTCTTCTACAATACACTGATTGTTCCAAATCATTATATTATGTGATATTATATTTCCAGTACTTCCATCATATAGAAAAATTGCATTTAGAGTATTACCATTGATGGTGTTATAGGTAATTTCATTATCATCGGCATCCCAAAAAACAATTCCATGATCAGAATTATTATTAAATGTGTTACCTGAAATATCTAAATTTGTAGATTCAGCAACCCATAATCCATAGACATTGAAACTCGCGTTGTTATTAAGAATTTCAATATCATCACAGGTCTCTATCCATATACCACGTTCTTCATTCATATTAATTTCATTGTTTGAAATGATAACCCCAAAAGAATTTCTTAAGTAGACAGAATCACCACAATAGTTCATTAAATTATCAGAGACAAAATTATCTTCACTATCAATAATAGCTACACTGCTGTGTGTATTATCATCAAAATCATTTTCTATAATTATAGAATGATTAAGTCCCCAACCTAATACACCATTATATCCATGCATAACATTATTAGAGATTAGGAAGTATTTACTATCTTCTATTTCGATTGCATCTTCATTATTTAATAAAATATTATTCATAATGGTGTAATTCTCACTATTCTCCACTTTTATTCCTTCCCACACATGCCACATTACAATATTATCTAAAATTGTTATGTTATCACAATATTCGAAATGAAATCCAGCCCTACTATTATTAGATGCAAAATTATTAATCAATATGTGAAAATCTGCTTGTTGAAAATAAAAACCATCATCACCGTTCAGATTTGCTGTGTTCCCAGTAATTTCACTGTAATCTTCCGAGAAATAGAAACCATGATTTGTATTATAGCTTGCTGAATTGCCTGAAACGTTATTATATCCATCTACTATAAGAATTCCATTATAATTTCCATTTGCTATATTATCGGTAATATTACAATTATTACCATCTACCAGAATTCCCGAACCATAGTTATCATTCACAATATTTCCAATTATCTCACACATACTACTATAATACAATTCTAATCCTTCTCCTGAATGGATTCCGTTATATTTAACAGTGTTATTTATAACAGCAGAGTAATTACAGAGACTTAGTTGAATCCCCTCACGAAAACTATTTTTTATAGTATTGTTGTAAAGATAAGTATGAGGGCTATGTGAGATCTCGATCCCGCCTCCATCTATATCCAGACCATTATTATTAATTGTACTGTAAAGTAGCTTGTTATTTGCTCCATGTTCGATTAATAACCCAACTCTATTATTATTGCTTATATCACATCCCGTCATTGTAGTATTTTCACAATAGAATAATGAAATTCCATATGTAGAATATGACGCGTTGGCATTTGATATTAGCGAATTATTGCAGTTGATAAGAAGAACTTGACCTGCATTGGTAAATTTGTCAGCTGTAAGCCCAGTTTCATTAACATAAAAATAAATTGGTCGTGAATTTATAGTATTGGACGAATCTATTGGTTCGTACAAGATCAATTGGTCAAATGGTTTTCCATACCAAATTCCAACTCCACCATTCGTTAACGTGTTATTTGTAAAATAATTATCTTTACACCCAGCATTAAAATAAATTCCTCCATCTTCATTATCATTCAGTTCGTTTGATATAAAAGTACTATTTGTTACTACATACAACTCTATTCCGGCGTAAGTATTATTATTTATTTGATTTCCTTCAATACAATTTCGTTCAGAATACTCCAAATTGATTCCTCTAAGATTATTAGCAAAAATATTTCCTGTAATATTGTTAAAACCAGCATTAGAAGAAAAAGCATCACCATAGTTATCCATTATGGTATTTCCTATAATCGTATGGTTCAGACCTCCGCTTTTCCGTATGCCATGATAACTATTGTTTTTAATAGTATTTCCAATTATTTTAATATCATTGCTACTTGAAGTATGAATCCCCAGGTTACCATTTTTTATGATATTTTCTGATATGGTGATATTAGTTGCCACATTTAGATCTATACCACTACCACTTGAATATAGAGTATTGTTATATATTGTGGCTTTTGTTACATACCAAAAACGAATTGCATCATTACCAGAACCGAAATGAGTATTAAAGATGGTACAATTTTGTATTCTAAAATAAACATCAGAATCTGTAATATAAATTCCATAATCCGTTTGATTACAGTCTATTGTGATATTCTCAATAATATAAGGTGAAGCCCATGTTCCTAATCCAGTACACCAATCTTGACTTTCTGCCCATGTCCAGTTTTTAGCACCAACACCAGTTGCATCTCCATCAATAAAAATTCTTTCAGCTGAAAGATCCCACCAGTCTGAGCTTTTGATATTGATCTCATCATTAAACTTACTATTTGAAGTATTTTCTAACAAATTTCCAAGTATTAAATATGAAAAAGCTGGTGTTAATCCAATAAGTAAAATTAAAAAAAGTAAAAAGCTAAACCGATTTAATTTTTCTTTTTTTTTCATAATAGATTTCAACCATTTTCTAATGGTTAGTTTACATTTTATTAAGATAAGTATATAAAACTTTTCATTAATATCGATATGACTTTAATGTAAAAAAGGATTCGGTTAATAATATCTCTCGAAGATCTTCTAAATTCAAATGATTAAAATCTTTATGATTTTAAATTCATTTAAAATTCTTAAAAAATTCTTCATTTAGAAATTGAGGAATAACGCTTTCTAATTTGTGTTTAACAGAATCTAAACTTTCAGGTAAAACACGAGTTTCTCCTACTATATCAATAAATCCAAGTTCAGATCCATATCGAGGAATTATATGAAAATGTAAATGTTCTATACTACCCCCTGCATCTCGTCCTTGATTAATACCAATATTATATCCTTTAGGATTATATAAATTGTCTAATAACAATTGTATTCCTTGAATGGTTCTATTAATATGGATTAATTCTTCTTTAGTAAGTTCAATGAATTTAGTTAAATGCCTATGAGTAACAATCATTAAATGAGCAGGATTATAAGGGTATAGATTTAATACAATAAAACACAAATTATCTTCATAAATTTTTAGGGATTTAACTCTTTCATCATTATCTCTCACCGCACATAATATACAATCCACATCGGGCTTTGCTTTTCCCTGAACATATTCTAGTTTTCCTAGTGCTAGCAACCACTTCTTAAAAATTTTTATTCACCGTAATATATAAAATTAAAATTAAGTATAGAGAGAGAAATTAGAATCAGATGTAAATTCTTTAGTTTTCAAAAAATCTTCTGGTTTTATTTTACCGGCACAATATTCATCTAAAATAAAATTACTATAAGCAGCACAATTAAAAACCTTTCGAATCATTTTAAATAAAGAATTCTTAGAGATAGATTCTTCCTTATTAAGGAATATTTGATCAATTATTTCAAATCTATGATTTTTTATATCTATTCGATAAAAAACGTCCTTTAAAAGAAAGGATTTTCTTAAATCCATGAAAAAATTCATTTTTTTGTTATTTTCCAAGGAATTCAAAGCATTTATATGTGGTTCTGAGATTTGTACTCCTAAACTAACAATAATTAGCCCTTTATTTTTAGGTCGAAAAACAACCATATTCCTACCAACTGGTCGGCCTAGGGGATCTTTTCCGGGAGGGAATATAAATTGAAAACCAAATTCAAGTTTAGGATCAGAAACTTTTCCTCTTAATAGTCCTTCATCTAAAAGATATTCTTGGATCAGTTGGTTGATATTACTTTCTTTACTTGACATTATAATTCAGTAAGGTTAAGAATGAAGTTAATTTTATATTTTTTTCCCACGAGAATATATCTTCGTACTTTATCAAAACTGAGAATTGATAACAAATTAATATTTTCCTTTTGGTCGAGGTTCAGGTTCAATTTCAGCCGATTTTAATACTTTGATATTACTTTCTAAATCTTCCTTAGGGGTACAATAAATCACTTGAAGAGAATCTAAATCAACGTAAATCTTGCCAACGATACCTAAACCCATTAGTTGGTTATCTTTATTAACAAATGTATGATCTATATTCATTTTAATAGCTTTCTTACCTCCTTCAAGTTCCACTAAAGAGGGTTGACAAGCAGTAAAACCAGGACCTCGATTTTGAAGTAAGTAATTCATTAAGGCAAAATCTAATTCATCATTGATTTCTCCTTGTTCTTGAATGATTTTAATTATACTTGGATCTTGCATCTTAATAAAAATTTTCTTATTGTAAATAAAATCGGTATAACTAATTTTTATTTTTTTGGTTAGTCCAATATTTAAAAAAAAATATGGAATAAAGACTTAATTAATCCTTTTCTTCACAAATAACCTCATCTAGACTGTGCAAAGCGCAATTATTCATTGCAAGTGTTTCAGTTATTTCTTCAAAGGAGAGATTACTCCCCTCAATGTGAATATGTAAAGAAGCGGTTTTTTGATCTAATTCATCTACTTTAACACTAACTCTTGATACTCCAGTAACTTTCATTAGTTCTTTAGCCACAATATATGAATCGGGTTGATGAGGTTTGAGAACATCCAAAAGAAATTCTACTTTCATTATTTTATTTTAAACCTTTGTATGTAATTATACAATAATAGATTTTGTGGATATTTTATTGACATTATATTGATATTTTGATATTATATTGATATCTTATTAATTTTTTTTTTAATTTATAAGTTTTTCAATTTCTTCTATTAATTTTAATGGTATTTCATTTTCTTTAACTATTTTATCTGCTATTTGGAGGGTTTCAACTTTAGCTAAGTTGGTATGCAATGCTATAGAATGAGCTCCTACATTGATGGCAGCTTCAATATCACGGATATTATCTCCAATTATTAAAATTTCGTCGGATTTTACGTTTAACTGTTTGCATATATAAGTTAGATGTTCTGGATGGGGTTTTAAATTGGTAATATTATCCCTTCCGACAATTAGGTTAAAATATTGCAATAAATTCACCTTTTTGAGAGAAATCTCTGCATTTCTTTTTGTATTGAATGTAAAAATTGCTTGTTTTAGATTATTGTTCTTGGCGAATTCTAATACTTGGTCAATTCCATTTATCATTGCAGCATTATTAGCAGCATCGTATTCTATTTTTATAATCTCATTATCTACTTCTTCTATTATTTCATTTATTTTTTTCTGAGATAAGCCTTCCTTTTCAAAAAATTCTCTGGCAGATTTCATATTTTCTAAAATAGAAATACTAACCGTAAGGAGATGTTTAGGAATTCCATAATTTTTTAGGAGTTCTATAGCAGTTCTCCGTGCTCTTAGATAATCGATCTTAAAATGAATTAGTGTACCATCTAAATCCCAAACGATTGCTTTAATAGGTTTTTTTCTCTGCATTTAATATACCAAGTCAGAATAGATTGGACCACTTGGAGTCAGTTGTGATTTTTTTAATTTCACTTGGTTAATAATAAAAGTTCCAAACTCTAAATCCTTATTCTCAGTAATTAAATTTTTAAGTGTTTCAAAGGTTTTATAATTTATTTTACCCTTCTTAAGTCGTGCAATAGTCAGATGAGGTTTGAATTTTGTTCTTTTATCGCGTTCAATGTGCAATTTATCAAATAAGTAATTTTCAACCGTATCCTTAATATTTTGCATAAATTGAATATCACCTACTAATTTTGTCCATATAACTGAAAAGCTATTAAATTGGCCAATGCCTTTCAGAAAATATCTGAAATTTTTCCCTTGAAATAATTTTTCATTAATTTCTTCTTGTAAAATCCTGTAAATCTTAACAACTAAAGGCTCAGGTATATTTCCTAAAAATTTTATAGTCATATGTAAATTTTCTGGTTCTACAAGTTTAATCTTAGCCTGATTTTGCTTTAACCTTTGAGAGAATAAGGCGATTTTCTCAATAGTATCTACATCTTTTAATTCAATAGCAATAAATGATCTAATCATTTTTTTCCCCAATAATTAAATATTCTCCATTTTCTTTCTTTTATTAGTTTTTTATGTTCTGGAATGATATGAATTTCTCCTAAATCTTCTATGCAAGAAGATTTTATAATCTTAATAATATCTTTTAGAAATAGAATATTCATTTTAGCTCGAGTATTTGCATCTGCAGAGGCATTATGTGGTATTAGAATCATTCGCATGTTTGGTTGTTCACGTTTTATATTTTTCAATCGCATAAGAGTATTAGAATCAATAGGTTCTATAGGAAAAACATCAAAAGCAATATTTATTTGAATTTCTTTATTTTCTAACATATTTAATAGAGTTTCTAGTTCTAAAATGCCTCCTCGTGCAGTATTTATTAGTAAAGAGTCTTTTTTCATCAACTTTAATAAATCTCGATTTACTAAATTTTTGGTATATTTATTCAAGGGAATATGGAGGCTAATTATATCTGATTCTCTGAAAATGTCTTCAATATTTTCTTTAAATTCAATTAAAGGATAATCTTTTTCAAACTGTTTCGGTTGATTATCATCACTATAAAGGATTTTAACACCCCAAGGATATAGTCTTCTTACTACTTCCTTCCCAATTTCACCTAACCCTACAATTCCAAGTGTTTTATCGGTTATTACAGAGGAAAGAGATTGATCTAAATCCCATTTATCATCAGAAGTCCATTGCTCATTCCATATATAATTATGAAGATTAACTAGATTTCTTAAATTCGCCATTATTAAAGCTATAGTGTAATCTGCTACTGTTTTATGAAGAATACCGGGTGTATGTGTAATTAGAATATCATCTTCTTCAGTTCGTTGAATATGATTATATCCTGCTGTTGATGTAGAAATTGCAAAAATATTTGAGTTTTTTAATATTTTTGAGGATATAGGATGACTTAAATGGCATCCAAGAATATCTGGATTGAATATTTTTATTTCTTTTTTAATTTCTTCCTCTGAAGGAAATCTTCCATTGAATAATTCAAATTTTGCTATTTTTTCTAATTCTTGCCATAAATTCTCAATGACATTGCGATAATTTTCTGAGATTTGCTCATTAGAGCCAATCTCTTTAGTTGAGAATACATTTGAGGTAAATAATACCCTTGGTTTATAAGTTATATCCATATCCAGAAGTATTGAATATTTAAATTCAATAGTAAATCGAATATTTTTGTATCTTTATTATTATCAAGATTTATTAAAATTAAATCTAATTTATAGTTAAAAAAACTTAATGATTGGAGAAAATAGCTAAAGTAAGGAGTCAAGAATGTAAAAATGAAATTATTGTAGGAGTTATAATACAAGAGTTTGACCCAATCGAGCCAACAACCATGCACATATTCTTTTCTGAATCTTGTAGAGATAAATGGATTTCTAACTGAGAAAAGAAAGATTAAATTATGCTTTTAGCATTACCTCTTTATTTTTTCTGGAAGATAAAAGTCATACGTTTTCTTAAGTAATTTAGTTTTCATATACCTATCAAATCTTCTGGCATTTTGAAAAACTACCCAAATCATTTTATCGTTTTTATAATACTTATGAACTTCTTCAAATGTGATTGGGTCTATTTTAAAAGTATCTGCTTCTTCTTTAAAAAATCTATTTATTCTTCTAATTAACCGAGGAATAATTTCAGGTTTCTGTTCCTTGAAAAAATTGGCAATTAAATCAATAGTTACCAACCTCCAATCATAATATCTATCTACAACTTCTTGTACAAACAACGCTTTTAAAAGAAATCTCAAGAATGATGGAGCACTTTTTAAAAACAGTTCTGCTTCCATTGCTTCAATGTTATTTTTTCGAAAAAGTGGTGTACTCGTATCTAGATATAATAATTTTGAGGAGTTATTGATTCTTGGATTATTATGATCATAATCGATAACAACAAAATTTGATATTTGCCCATCTAATCCAACATCATAAATCTTATTTTCGCGATTAAATGTCCATACTTTTTTTAATTCTCTCATTGTAAGGATGATTAAGTTTTCAATTTCATCATCGGAAATATTATGAATAACTTTATTCCCCACAGCTTTAGGATCTATCTTTTGTTGTATACAGTAGAACTGAATTTGTCCTTTATGATCTTTAAACCAAAGTGTGCTATGTTCAGGTAGATTTAAACCAATATTTTCACTTAAAATTTTGCAATATTCATTATAAGCCCAAGTATGTCTTTTAACTTGTTTCTCGTTATCAAAAATAGGAATCCTTTTATAAGCTAAATGGTTTGGATCATCAATTATTTCAAAAACTAAGCTAATTTCTCCGAATCCAAGAATTTTAATAGGTATTTTACCCTTTTCTGGGTATATAGTATCAAGTGTTTTTTCAAATTCTTTTAACAAATCAATATTTACTTTCATAAGATACCATTGTAGAATTTAGAAATTTCATTTAATTTTAATTTAACATTATTTTTATTTAAAAGTATAAACTTTTTTCATTTTATTTTCTTTATTAATTTAAAATTAATGGTAATTATTGTCGCTAGGGGATTTTAATAGAAATGATTTTGGATTGGGAAAATTCTGAAATGATTGGGCAAAACAAAGAGCTTCCACATAATACTCTTATCCCTTACCAAGATATCGATTCTGCTTTATCTGGAAATTTTGAATCTTCACGGTATTACAAGTCGCTTAATGGTAATTGGAAATTTAATTGGGTTAAAAAACCGTCTGAACGCCCCGTAGGTTTTTATAAGGAAAATTATGATGATAGACAATGGGCCAAGATACCTGTACCAAGTAATTGGGAAATGTATGGTTATGGAATTCCAATCTACACTAACATACAATACCCTTATAGTATAAAGCTAGATAATATTCCTAATATAGATCATGATTATAATCCAGTAGGTTCATATCTAACAGAATTTACAGTTCCAAATGATTGGATTCAAAGGGAAACCTTTTTACATTTTGATGGAGTTATTTCAGCATTTTATCTCTGGATAAATGGAAAGAAAGTTGGATATAGTCAGGGTTCAATGACACCTGCTGAATTCAATATTACAGAATTTCTACGAAAAGGTATAAATACTTTGGCTGTAGAAGTTTATCGATGGTCTGATGGAAGTTATTTAGAAGATCAAGATATGTGGAAATTTAGTGGGATTTACCGTGATGTATACTTGTTCTCTACACCTAAAGTTCATATACGAGATTTTTTTGTATATTGTGTTTTCAATGAAAAATATGAAGATGCTCTAATCAAAATTGGTTTAAAAATTAGAAATTATGGAATAAATGAAGTTAATAAGTTTAGACTCGAGATCTCATTATTTAATGAGAAAAAAGAACATATAAAGTCAGAAGTATTAATAGAAAATGATATATTCATTGAAATTCAAAAAGAAAAGATAGTGGAATTACAAAAAGAAATCAAAAAGCCCAGAAAATGGTCAGCAGAAATACCAAATCTCTATGATGTGATTTTAGTTTTAAAAAATTCTGATAATGATCTAATTGAAGTTGAGCATTGTAAATTTGGATTTAGACAAGTAGAGATAAAGGCTGACGGAGGCTATTATATTAATGGAAAATCAATAATTTTTAAAGGAGTAAATAGGCACGAGCATGATCCAGATTTTGGAAGAACAGTACCTTATAGTAGAATGATCCAAGATGTAAAATTATTAAAGCAAAACAATATCAATGCTGTTCGCACAAGCCATTATCCAAATCATCCAAAATGGTATGAATTATGCGATCAATACGGAATCTATATTATAGATGAATGTAATTTAGAATCACACGGTTTACGTGATATTATACCTAATAGTGATCCAAAATGGACAAATGCGTGTGTTGATAGAATGATTAGGATGGTTGAAAGGGATAAGAACCATCCATGTATTGTTATGTGGTCGCTTGGAAATGAGGCGGGTATGGGCGATGTATTTAGAAAAATGAAAGAAGCATCACTTATGATTGATTCTACAAGACCCATACATTATGAAGGAGATTACCAACATGAAGTTTCTGATGTAATTAGTTTTATGTACTTTCCTCCAAAAATGTTTGAAAGAATGATAAGGGGGAATAAATATGGAGAGATTGGAAAGGCTAAAAAACTTAAAAATGGTTTAGTAAAGCCATATATGCTATGTGAATATGCTCATGCTATGGGAAACAGTCTTGGCAATTTTCAAGAATATATGGATGTATTTGAGAAATATCCCAACGCTATTGGGGGTTTTATTTGGGATTTCATTGACCAAGGACTTCGAAAGACTTCAGAGAATGGACAAGAATTTTGGGCTTATGGAGGAGATTTTGGTGATGAACCAAATGATAAAAATTTCTGTATTAATGGAATTGTTATGCCTGATAGGGTACCTAACCCTGCGTTATTTGAAGTGAAAAAAGTGTATCAAAATATTAAGATAATACCAATTGATCTAATTGAAGGTAAAGTTAATATTCAAAATAAATACAATTTTCTTTCGTTAGATTTTCTTGTTTTATTATGGGAATTAACTGCTAATGGGATAAAAATTGAAGAGGGTCGAATAGAAAAATTATATATTAAACCTGGTGAGACGAAAAAGTTAATCATTCCATTTAAGACACCAGAAATCAATCCAAATACTGAATATCACCTAAAAATCTCATCAATTTTAGCAGAAGATATGATTTGGGCAAAAGAGGGTCATATTATCGCTTGGGATCAGTTTTTAATACCTTATAATGCCCCAATAAAGCCAGAAATGAACCTAAATGAGATGGATAATATAATAGTTGAGGAAATAGATGATTATTACATAATAAAAGGAAATCAATTCACAGTTAGATTTGGTAAAATAACTGGTGCAATAGAATCTTATTACTTTAAAAACATGAATCTGATTATTGCCCCTTTAATTCCTAATTTTTGGAGAGCGCTAACTGATAATGATCAAGAAAAAGTCGATTTTTCCGAAGTACCATTTCCGAGTGTTGATAAAGCTTGGAGAGAGGCGGGAAAGACAAGGAAAGTAAAAAAACTATATTATGAAAGGATTAATCCTCAAGTTATTCAGATAAAAGTACAATTTAATATCCAAAATTCTAAAAATCCCCTTGAAACAACATATACTATTTATGGGAATGGATGTATAATAATAAAAAATGATTTTACTCCAAGTAAAAACATGGTTCGTTTTGGAATGCAGACGTCAATTCTCAAAGATTTTAATAAAATGATATGGTATGGGAGAGGTCCTCATGAAACTATGTTAGATAGAAAAAGTGGAGCTGCTATTGGGATATATTCTGGCTTAATAGAAGAGTTAATTACTCCATATATTAAGCCTCAAGAAAATGGGAATCGAACCGATGTACGTTGGGTTGCTTTAACCAATAAAGAAGGAAATGGGTTGTTAATATCAGATATAGGTGGAACTTATCTTAATACAAGTGCTTGGCCTTATACTATGGAAGATTTAGAATCCGCAACACATGATTATGAATTGCCTTGCCGTGAATCCATTACTTTTAATATTGATTATAAACAACAAGGAGTAGGGGGTGATATTCCCGCGCTTGCTGCGCTTCATAGTAAATACATACTCAAAGGAAATATTAATTACACTTATTCCTTTCTCCTTAGAGGTTATACTAATGAAATGGGAGAAATTAGCCTAATTGCTCAAAAGAGACCTCCAATTATATGATCTGGATTTAACAAGGTTATTAAATTAAAACTTACTTAGAATTATATTTAGAAAGTATTTCAAAGGTAATGGTGATTAAATGGCTCGTCCTTTATGGTTTGTAAAATTACTTAAAAAAGTATTTCCAAATGTTAAATTTATTGCTAAATTGACAAATCTACCTATTTTAGGCACTCTTTTTGACCATTTGCTTTTTAAGGGGGATGATATTATATACCTTCCTCAAGATAAAGTCATAGATATTAACAAACCAATAGGGCAATATGAAGAATTTGTTTTACCTTCTCAAGTGTTGGAATATTTTATTAACAAAGCTAAGCACCATTGGATCATGAATTTCTGTATCTGTAGATCGAGCATGGATTGTCAAAACTATCCTGTTGATTTAGGATGTCTTTTTCTTGGAGATGCCGTATTGGATATTAATCCCCAATTGGGACGATTAGTTTCTAAAAAAGAAGCTCTGGAACATTTAAAAAAGTGTAGAGAAGCGGGATTAGTTCAAATGATTGGTAGAAATAAATTAGATGCCCAGTGGCTTGGAGTTAAACCGGGAGAAAAACTTTTAAGTATTTGTAATTGCGATCCATGTTGTTGTTTATGGCGAGTATCTTCAATATTAGCTCCTAAAATCGGGTTAAAAATTAAAAAAATGCCTGGAGTAAAAGTTCAAGTTACTGAAAAATGTGTTGGATGCGGAACATGCATTAATGGAGTATGTTTCGTTAATGCTATAGATTTAATAAATAACCGAGCGTTTATAAGTAATGAATGCAGAGGATGTGGTCGATGTGTTGAAATTTGCCCTCAAAAGGCAATAGAAATATTATTTGAAGATGTTAATTATGTGAAAAAATCAATTGAGGAAATAGACAATATCATTGACATTTCCTAAATTTAAGATCTTTGTTCCCAAAATACATTGCCTTGTTTAATATTTCTAATTCTTGTTCTTTCTTTAAGCGCAGAAACTGCTTGAACTGTTTCTTTGATAGAATGAAAAACCGGTATATTTGCAAGTTCTAATGAATCAATTATTAAAGAATATTTCGGAATATAGGGCATAAAACAAACAAGTGGCTTTCTTTTTGTTAATACAACATTAGCAATTCTTCTCCCTACTTGAAATGAAATATTAGGAGGATATGGAAGTATTAATAAAATAATACATTCAATTCTTTCAATATCAGATAAAAATCTAACTACATTTTCAATATCAGTATCTAAAACTGACCCTGTTAAATCAATTGGATTGTTAAATGAAGCAATTTCCCTAGCAGTAGGGCTAGTTAATGATTTTAATTCATCTTTCTCCTTTTCTGTTAATTGAACAGCATTCAAACCATATTTTCTTAACATATCACTTGCTATAACACCATGTCCTCCAGATCCAGAAACTATTACAACATTTCCAAATGTCACTACATTCTTACCAAATGGGTTTCTACGATGTGATAATACATCATAAACTTTGAGACATGTTAATAATTCTCTCTCAGAATGAGGTTGAATGACGTAATTTTGTCTCAGTGCATTGTAAATAATATTATAATTCCCCGCCAGACTTGCTGTATGAGATTTAGTTGCTATTTTTCCTTCCTTTGTCTTTCCTCCGTAAAAGACTATAACGGTATCATCTGATTCTTTTGCTAATTGTGCAAATTTTTTTGCTTTACCCTCTTTAAAACCTTCTAAATAAAATGCAATATTAGAAGTTTCTTTGTCTACTTTACTAAAGTATTCTAACAACATCGATTCATCTACTACCGCACGGTTACCTATAGAAACCGCAGTAGAGACACCTATATTTCTTTCCGCAAATTTCACAAAGAATTGATCAACCAAAAATCCTCCACTTTGACTTATTAGCGCTACAGACCCCTTTGGTGGTCTTGTAATGCGTTCTGTAGGTAGAAATATAGTATCAACAGTAGGAGGTGCATAAACACCAAGGCAATTAGGACCTAGAACAGCAATATCATTATCAAACGCTATTTCTTCTAATTTTTTTTGACGTTTTACACCTTCACCACCTACTTCAGCAAAACCACCTCCAATTATTACACTTGCGGGGATACCTAAATCAGCACACTCTTGAATGTATCCCAATGTATCATCTGGACCTACAGCAATAACTAAAAGATCAGGGATCTCGGGGAGTTTGTCTAGTCGTTCATATAATGCTACTCCCTCAACCTCACCCCCATTAGGATAAATACCATAAACCTTAACATCCATTTCAAATTCATTTTTTAATAAAACAATTCTTCCCGGACTAAGGGGGTTCTTTTTTGAGACCCCAACGACTGCTATTGATTTTGGTTTAAAAAGCTTCTCTAAATTCATTTTTGACAAAATTCAATATTGGTTTGTATTAAATTATATTTTTAAAAAATTTAAATCATATTTATTTTTACATTAGATTAGTAGAAATTCTTTTTTATTTCTTTACCTTATTCTTTAGCAGCAAAATTATTTGTAAAAAAAATATAGTTCAATGAAAAATCGTTAGAAATTTTAATTTACAATTTTGCTAAATATTTATTAAGAAGTAAGGAGAAATACTATTACTCTAAATATTTTTTTATGATTTTTTATGGTTAAAGAAGATTTAAATTTAGAACAAACTAAATTTTCATATAAACGAGCCTCAGCATACGGAATTGGACAAATATCAGACATTGCATCATATCAAGCATTTACATTTCTCACATTTACATTTTATTATGCAGTGGTTGGTATCGATATTGTGTGGATATCGATTGGATTTGTAATATGGTCAATTTGGAATAGTCTTAATGATACTTTTATAGGATATCTTTCAGATCGAACTCACACTAAATGGGGCCGACGATTTCCTTGGATAATGATTTCATTATTTCCTCTCGCAATAATAATGATTTTACTATATACACCACCGATTAGTTGGGGTATTACTAATCTTGTAGCAAATTTCACATATTTTCTCTCCATCATCATAATTTTCGAATTATTTTTTACAATGTATGATATCAATTTTACGTCTTTATATCCCGAAATCTTTCTTACTGTAGAAGAAAGAACAAAAGGTAATAATGTTAGACAATTGTTTGCTATATTTGGATTAATTACTGCTTTTATTATGCCCGGAATATTTATTTCTAGTTTTACAAGTCCAAAACCTGGGGAATACCCACTCTATGGAATAATTATAGCATTAGTAATAGTTATTGCAGGACTACTCTTTTTAAAGGTATCTCCTAAAGAAAGAGTTGAATTTCGAAAAGATTATAAAAAAGCACCTTCATTTTTTAATACTCTGAAGTATTGCGTTAAAAATAAAAGTTTCATGAGATATATCCCTGCCGAAATCGCAAATTGGTTTGTTTATGGGATGTTACCTGTAATAGTGCCTTTATATGGTGAATTTATATTGGGATTTGTAGATCCTCTAATGATTTCTTTATTACTATTGGCAACATTTTTATCAGCAGCTCTTTTTATGACCTTCTTATGGAAACCGTTAGTCCAAAAAATAGGTCCAAGAAAATCTTGGTTAATATCAATGAGTATCTGGATTTTAACTCTTTCTCCATTATTTTTCCTAAATTCAACTATGCCATTTTTAGAAATTATCGCATATATCGTTTTTTTCTTTATAGGAATTGGTTTATCCGGTTCCCTATACATCATTGATATAATTATAGCAGATATTATTGATGAGGATGAAGTAAATACAGGTGCACGTAGAGAAGGTGGTTATTATGGAATAAATATTTTCTTTCAACGATTTGCTACTGTTTTTGTATTTCTTATTATCGGTCCCGTATTTTTAATATCTGAGTGGGGACAATTTAATCCAATCGATATTCCAGAATTTGGTCTACGTAGTTTAATGTTTATTTATCCAGCAATAGCTTTAGTGATTGCTATTATAGCTATATTCTTTTATCCTTTAGATGGTGAGAAATTAAAACAAGTAAAAGAACAAAGAGAGAAAATACATCAAGAAAAAAAATTACAAATATAAATTCTTAATATATCCTATTTTTTTTAAGACTTTAAATTTAAACACTTCTATAATAAATATTATTAAGATTTATTCTAAATTTCTCTCTTAATGGTTCCTAAATTAAATCTTTATTAAGAAAAAAGGAGAAATATTATCAATTTAAAATTTAAAAACTTTAAAAAAAAAAAGAATATGGGATAATTATGAGTGATGACCGAAAAGAAGGAACGGAAAAATTCAAATTAAAAGAAGCGTTAAAGTTTGGAACAGCTCAACTTTCGGACATAGTTTCATATCAAACTTTCTTTTTCTGGATATTTACATTCTATTATACAATTGTAATCAGGGATTCTGTTCTTATTGCGATTGCTTTTATAATATGGTCTGTGTGGAATGCGTTAAATGATCCACTTCTTGGTTATTTATCAGATCGAACTCATACGAAATATGGGCGTAGAGTTCCCTGGATTATGGTTGCTATTTTACCGTTATCAATAATTATGTTCCTATTGTTTTTTCCTCCTATAACATATGGAATAAGCTCCCAAATGACCAATTTTGTCTACTTTTTCATTATAATAATCATCTTTGAAGGATTTTACACGATGTTTTCATTGAATCAAACAAGTTTATTTCCTGAGCAGTTCATTGAGAAAGATGTAAGAGCAAAAGTTAATACTGTAAAGCAAACGTATTCTGTAGTGGGGTTAATAGTTGCTGCTATTTTACCTACTCTGTTTATGAGTGATCCTATGGTTCCAGAAGCATTACCTAATTGGGCAATCTTTGGAATTGTCTTAGCCATAATCACATTTATTTTTGGATTTATTTTTATAAAGTGGGGTGCTAAGGAGAAAATGGAATTCAAAGAAGATTATAAAGAAGCGCCAAATTTCTTTGAATCTATTAAACTTTGTGTCAGAAGTAAAAGCTTTAGATGGTATATTCCAGCAGAAATTGCCAATTGGTTCGTTTATGGAATGCTTCCAACTGTAATCCCTCTTTACGGAAGATATGTTCTAAACATTGAAGCAGAATCAATTCTTTTATCTGTATTACTTGGAATCGGATTTATTTCAGCAGCAGGCTTCATTAATTTTTGGAGATGGGTTTCTAAAAAAATGGGCCCAAGAAAAGCATGGATGTGCTCTTTAACGGCTTGGATATTTACTTTATTACCATTATTATTCATTAATAATTTCATTCAGGGAGTAATTGTTTTCTTTTTCATAGGAATTGGATTAGCTGGCTCAATGGTGCTTATAGATTTAATAGTTTCTGATATTATTGATGAGGAAGAAGTAAAGACAGGAATCAGAAGAGAGGGTGCTTTCTATGGATCCAATGCTCTTTTTTTACGATTTTCCACCGTTTTCGTTTTTATAGCAATTGGTTTTGTGTTTTCCGGTTTTGGTTGGGAAGAATATGATCCATTAATTAATGATCCATTAGCATTAGCAATAGCCTTGAAAATATTGATATTTGTACTTCCAGCTATAGCATTGACAATTGCAATATTATCTTTAAGTAAATATCCATTAGATGGGGAAAGATTAAAAGCGGTAAAAGAAAGATTAAAAGAAATTCATGAGCAAAAGAGATCCAAATTATAACTACATTATTTTTATTTTATTTTTTTTAAATTTAAAATTCCTAATCTAATTCTTGTTAAAATCTCTTCAATTTCCTCTTTTTTCACTATTAAAGGTGGCATGATAATATGAGTATCTTTTTTATTTGCACAGTAATTCAGTAAGACACCTGCTTTAATTATGGAAAGCATACCTAACTGGCTATCGTCCTCGTTATGAAACTCTACGCCCCACATAAGACCTCTACCCCTTGTTTCTTTAATAATATCTGAATTATCTTCTGCAATCTCTTTTAACCCTTTACCAAATAAAATACTCATTTCTTTAACGTGATCCAAAAATTTCGGATCAGATTGTATTTCCAACATCTCGAAAGCAATAGCACATCCTAAATCTGACCCTCCCGTGGTTGAAATATGGATAAATGGATCTTCTTTGTAAACTGCCTTTTCTATAAATGGTTTATAGCTACAAGTCGATAAAGGATATACACCAGAGCTCATTCCTTTTCCACAAACTATAAAATCTGGCACTACATTTTCATTCGGGTATAATCCACCATAAATTGCCCAAAAAACACCTGTTCGTCCTAATCCTGCTTGAACTTCGTCATTTATCATCATTACATCTTTATCATCACAAATTTCTCGAACTTCAGGATAATAACCTTCTGGAGCAATCAACACACCACCACTTGCTGGAATTGTTTCTAAAATAACGCATGCAATATCTTCTGTTACAGCTTTTCGCATAGCATCTATGTCTCCATAAGGAATTTGTTTAAATTCGGGAAAATTCCAGAGGAAAGGATCTTTAAAGTCAGGATCTCCTGTCAATAGAGCATAGCCTGTGTGACCATGATATCCTCCAACTGCGGAGATACATCCCTTTCTTTTAGTATAGGCTCTTGAAAATTTAATAGCAGTATCTATTGCTTCACCTCCGCTTACTCCAAAAGTAGTTTTACTTATATCTCCAGGCATCAAATCTGCTAATTTTTTTCCTAATAAGGCTCTCCATTCTGATAAAAGTAGATGGTCACCTAAATCTAATCCTCCATCTAAAGCATCTTTAAGCCGTTGAACGATCTTTGGATTTCGATGTCCTAGATTAAATACACCACCAGAAGAACGACAATTGTATAATTCTAATGGTGGTTCTCCTGGTTTTAAACCTTCTAATGTTTTCAGATGGATTCCATCTCTTTCCCCAGGAATCATTCCTAATCCAAAACCTTTAAACATTCGAACTTTAGGCCCATTTACATGCTTTGAATACAATTTGAGTAATTTCTTTTGAGATAAAGTTCCAATATATTTTTCCTTAGGATTCCCATTCATAATGTTAAATAAAAGTGTTTTATTATTTTAAAATTTTGAAAATTTTATCAACACTAATATTTATTATTTTAATAAATCTTGTTCATATTCAAAAATAAAATTCTCTTCTAAAATTAAATTACTTAATTGTCAATTAATTAGATAATAATAGAAAAGAAAAAAGGAAAATTAAAAAAATCGCTTAAAATTCATAACCACATTTTTTACATACATGCTTTTTAGCATACATAGGAATATGTCCTACGTAGGAGAGGACTTTGGTCTTATCTTCTATAACCTTGATATTCGACCCTACAGCTCCACACATAGGGCATGTAATTCGCTCGTCACTTGCGAAACCTCCGGCACCAATTTCTGGGGGTTTTAGTTCATCGAGTTCAGATTCGACTTCCGTAAGGTGTGCTGTCGTAGATTCGAGTACATGTTCTTTTTCAGATACTTGATCTGTCAATTCTTGGATGTGAGTATCTTTTTGTAAAAGGATATTATTCAATTCACTTAATTGAGAGTTTAACTGAGTAATTTCACCTTGAGCGGATGTGACTTTTGAATTTAATTCTTCGACTTGAGAAGATAAACTACTTACTTCTTCTTCTAAGTTTGAAGATTTTTCTTTAAAAGTTTCCAAATTTGATATATCTCCTTCTAGTTCAGAAATTTTTGCTTCCTTTACAGCCAAATTATTTTCAAGATCACTGGTTTTAGTTTTAAATTTTGCTAATTCTGTTTTAAGGTTATTATTTTCAGTATTCAAATCTCTAATTATTTCTTGATCATCCATTTTAGTCTTTTCAAAGTCAGCTTTGGTTTCTGTTAACGTGTTTTCTGTTTGTCCAAGTTTACTTTGAGTTTCATCGAGCTCGTTCATAGTATCAGCAAGTTTATCTTTTGTTTCAATTAATTCCTTTTTGGTCTCAGTTAATTGCTTTTCTAAATCATTTACTTTGGCTCTTAGATCAAGTAAGAATTTCCCTTCAACCGACATTTTCTTATCAGGTTTTTCTTCTGCCCTTGCCCAGTCTATTGACAATTTTATTTCACCATATTCAAATTTTTTTGTATTTTGAATTGATTTTATGAATTTAATTTTTTAATAATATATAAATCATAGTGTATTAAGTTTTAAATTATTTTTATTTTTAGAGTTCAATTGTGAAAATTAAATATTATGATTTAATTATTTTCGAAATTATAATATAATATAAAGAAATCATAATTAAAATATAATTAGCTCAATGGAAAATAAGGAAGATTCTCAAGATGTAATTGAATATATTTCCACTTCAGGAGTATATAAAACACCATTTACTTTGATTATCCTTTTACAGTTATTTGTAGGTTGCATAGTCGTTATTTTAATCAATCTTTGGTTCTACAATGATCTCTATTTTCTATTAACAAGAGAGTCATTTTTGTCATTTATTTTGATTGGTGAGTGGTGGGAATGGTTGCTGCTTCCATTAAATATTTATGGGAATCTTCTATTATTTGCGTTCTCCATAATATTGTTTTCAACTGTCATTTATAAGATATTAACAAAGCTGTATCCTGCTAAAGAAGGAGTATTTGAAAGGGGAAGTAAAGAATGGAAATATACCCATCGAAGATTTTGGACTGCTTATTTTCCAATCTGGCTAGCAAGAGCTTTACCTTTACCATGGTCAGATATTTTTGTTTATCGATTTCTTGGAGTTCATATAGGGAGAAATGTTGTTGCTTACGAAGGGTATATAGATCCAGAATTTGTAGAGATTGGGGATTATACAATGACCTCGCTTAATATTTGCATTTTTTCACATTTAATTTATCAAGATAAAATTTTAATCAAGAAGGTAAAAGTTGGGAAAACTTGTATTGTTGGACCACAAACTATAATTAGTCCTGGGACTATACTCCAAGATGGAGCTATTTTAGGAGTAAATAGCTATACGTGGATAAATCAAGTATTAGAAGGAGATTTAATTCATGTGGGAACACCGGTAAGTATGAAACTTCAAATCCAGTCGGTAGAAGATTCTCAAAAGAAAGCAGAAAGAATAAAAGGAGACTCTATAGAGATTTCTAATAATAATGATAAAGTTAATAGTGGAGGGAGCAGATAGACAATGTTTCAACCAGCAAGTTTAAAAGGGGATTCGCCAACTCCTATAGATGAGAGACTTAGAAATAAATATCTTATCTTATATTTTATTATCATTATTTTTAGTTTTATTCCATGTATTCTTTTTGAATATGTGTATCTTCTCTTATTCTGGAAAGAAGGATTATATCTCTTTTTCTTCTTCCTAATACCTTTAAATATTATTATTTTGATTTATATTTTGCAATTCAGTGCAATATTAATTTCAGTTTTATTTTTAGCTTTAATTAAATTAATCTTTCGTCCAAAAGAGGGGATATTTAAGAGAGATATAAAAGATAAGAATTATTTTTATTGGAATTTAAGAAACATCATTAAGAAATGGCCACTTTTTATTAGTGCATCAAATCCTCTTCCCTGGTTCAAAAATCGTTTCACACTCCGATTTTTTGGAGTAAAGATTGGTAACAACGGGATACATGATAATAGCTGGATCTCTTCTGAATTTGTATCTATTGGAAAGAACGTTATTATTGGAATGAATAGCATTCTTTTAAGTTTTGGAATCGAGCAGGATAAGTTTATTTTGAAAAGAATAATTCTGGAAGATGGTGTCCTAATTGGAGCTAAGTGTGTATTATTACCAGGAACTTATATTAAACGCAATACAAAATTATCTGCTCATTCTTATACAAAATTTGATGATATATTAGAAGAAGATTCAATTTATATTGGGCATCCCGCAAAAATAAAGCAAAGCTAAATGAAGATGATTTCAGAAAGGAGTGTTAAAATAAATCCCGAAAAGAAAATTTCATCGAAAAAAAGAATTGTTCTAATATCGGATACTCATATTACTCGATTTAGAGGTCCTTTTAATCTTCATGCATACAATTTAGGTATTGAACAGATAAATAAGATAAAAGATGTTGATCTTTATTTACATCTTGGAGATATTACGCATAATGGCACTCTTTTAGATTATGAGTATGCTATGGAACAGTTTAAGAAATTTAAGCCGAGATCTAAATGTCCTATTATGATTCTTATTGGAAATCATGATGCAATGAACGTAGGGTACTTGCTTTTTGAAGAAATGATTGGAAAGAGGCATTATGAATATGAAGATGATGAGATATATGTAATTGGGATAGATAGTACTAAACCAGACTTGCCTGGAGGTATTATCCATCATAATGTAATAGAAGCTGTGAGAAGGAGATTAGAAAAACAAGAAAGAGAAAATAAATTTAATATAGTTTGCTTTCATCATCAACTCATCCCCATTCCTAATACTGGGAAAGAAAGGTCAGCAATTGATGATTCTGGAGATATGTTTAAAATGCTTTTAGAAACAAAAGCAGATTTAATTTTGAATGGCCATAGACACACATCGAATTTGTATACCATAAGCAGTAGTGAAAAAGATTTATACATTTTTAATGCGGGGACATTTTGTTGTAATAAAACCAGATATCGAGAGTTATTTACCTATTCAATTATAGATATTAAAGAAAGTAATATCACCTTTAAGATAATTCCTATCTTAGATTCCAATTCCAAGCATGAAATTCAACGTCAAGTTAACTATTATCTTCCATTAGAAATTGAGCCTCATCAAAAACCTATATGTAAGTTTATTCAAATATCAGATTCATTAATTAATCAACAGTCAGAAAATATAAATACCAATTTTGATAGAGCAATAGATAAAATTAATACTATAGAAGATGTGGATTTAGTCGTACATACTGGAAATGTAACACGTAATAGTTATAAGGAAGAATTCAAAATTGCAAAAGATAAAATATGTAAATTAAAACATCCATATTTAGTTGTACCAGGCTATACTGATTCGAAACCCCCTGCTTGGGAATATTGGAAACATTTTTTTGGTGAATTTGATCCATTATATGAGAATGAGAAGTTATATTTTCAAGGATTAAATTCTACAACACGAGATTCTACGGACGGATTTATTGGAAGAAAGAGAATGGGTAAATTTATAGAAAAAGTTCTATCATTAAGTCATCAAAAAATATTTGGGGTTTGTTGTTTTCATAGTTTAATACCTACTCCTTTAAGTGTGTGGAGAACAGAATTAATAGACTCAGGAGATGTCCTTTCTCAGTTTGCTCGTTCGCAAATTGACTTATGTTTAAATAGTTCACCAAGTATCTCCTTCAATGTGAAAATTGATTATACTGTTTTTTCTAATGGTGGAAATCTTAACCCTAAAAGATTTGATGAAACATTTCTTGAAATAGATATTTATAAAAAAGGTAAAGTTGTAGTTAAAGAACATAATTTGAAAACTGGTCAAATAAAAATAGTAGGTAATTATAATATAACTATCTTTTTTTGAATACTATAGAAAATAATTGTAGAGATTCACTCTTAATAAATCAATCGATCTATTTTTGATAAAAAGTAAACTTAAAAGTAATATTTTTTTATTAAAATAAAGAAAATGCTTAAAATGAATAATACATAAAAGATTTCTAGTATTTTAAGTGTGTTTTTATGGCTAAAGTGAAATTAAATTTATTAAATATTTTCCAACTTAGAATTAACAAGAAATTTATAGAGTATGAAGGAAAATCTGTTGGAGACATAATCTCTCAATTTTTAGATGAATATAAAAATAAACTCGATGATGGATTATTAAATAAAAACAAAAAACAGTTTAATACTCAGGTTCTAATTTTATTGAATGGCAGAAACATAAAATATCTCAAAAATTATAAAACAAGTCTTAATGACGGAGATGAACTCTATATTTCCTATGCTCTGGCAGGGGGCTGAAATTTTTGCGTTTTTAAACGTTAAGCTTAAATATTAAAATCATCATTATATTTTTACAAAAAGCGATTATTTATTAATAGTTCTTAATATTGAATAATTTAGAAGACGCTTCATGAAAAACTATTTATCATCTAGATTTGGTGATTTTTATAAGTAAAAAGATTGGCGTAATGGGTCTTGATAATGCAGGGAAAACCAGTATCCTAACGGCAATTACAAAACGCTTCGGTTTTGAGGAAGAAATAGCTGAATTAACGCCAACAAGAAGAATTGCTCGTGATTCATTCAGATTCCTTGGTATTGAATTTAACAGGATGGATTTTGGAGGACAGAGGCAATATAGGGAAGAATACTTAAAACACCCTGAGAAATATCTAATGGGCACAGACTTATTACTCTATGTTATAGATGCTCAAGATTTTAATCGATATATCGAATCAATAGATTATTTAGAGGAAGTTCTACTTTTCTTCAAAGAAGAACAAGAATACGTGCCAATATGCATTCTTTTTCATAAATTCGACCCTCAACTAGTTAATGATAAGGATATCAATAAAAGAATTCTTACCTTAAAACAAGCATTAACACGATACTCCAATGATTTTGACATCTTTTTTTTTGAAACCACTATTTTCGATATAAAATCAATTATGGATGCTTTTTCAAGCGGTTTATCAATGTTATTCGAAAAGATGGATATGGTATCACAATTATTTTCAGAAATTAGCAAGAATTATAATTCAATATTAATCGCTTTATTTGATACAAGAGGTATAACTTTAGGAGAGCATTTTAGACCCCATCTCCAATTGCAGGAAAAATTAAAGATATATGAAAAATATATTGAGTTGCAAAAGCGTGTTATTTCTGAGAATAGAACTTTACTCGAGTTTTCAGATAAATTTAAAAGCGGAGAAAGGTTTTCTGGTTTAATTGAGGTTCTCCACTTTGGAAATTTAGAATTTTACTTGCTATTTATTGTTGAAGAAGATGAAGCCAATTTAGAACATACTATAACGCTTCTAGATAGAATTGAAGCAGCAAAACCTCAAATGGAAAACCTGATTTTACAGATTATCCAATAAAAGGGTAATAAGAAACGCAGCTGGAGGGATTCGAACCCTCGAGCGCTTATGCGCACCGGCTTTCTTGATCATAATTAAGAACGCTCGAGGCCGGCGTCTTACCATCTAGGCTACAGCTGCTTTATCTATTATATCAAAAAATAATAAAAAAGTTTTTCTATATAGCTTAAAACCTTTTATAAATAAAATTATTTCCCCCTTTAAAATTAGGGAAACTTATTTCGATGAAGGCACATAAATTTTTAATTTTAAGGAGGGGTTAAGTAATCTTATTAATCCTTCTTCTTCATATTGTTTTAACAATAACTTTATCGTTGATACTCTTATATCATATCTTAATGCGATATCCGTTGCTAAAATCGATTTTCTTTTCAGGATTGATTCTTTTATTTCATTCTCAAGGTTTTTAGGGATAAATGCATCTCTCTCAACAATATTAATTTGTTTTGTCCTTCCATACTTTCTTCTAAGATTCAGGGTAGCTTTTCTTATTATTTGTTTTTCTTCTTTTTCCGACACCGAAAATCACAATATATTAATTATAATATAGAAAATATTATCTAATTGAAATTATAAATATTTAAAATTTAATAAAATTTTTGATTTATTATTGAAAATTTACGTTAATTTTTCAATATTGAATATCTGATTAAAATCTTTAAGTTTAATGAGATTTGAACGAAAAATATTATTTCAATGTTAAAAGGAAGAGGCCAGAAGAAATCTATACTAAAGTTTCAGATTATTTTAGGGGTGAAATCTTAAATCAATATGCAGCTTCTAAAAGTATGATGAGAATTCAAGAAAACATAGCTATTAGAGCTTTAGAATTATTAGATCTTCAGAAAAAAGATGCTTTAATTTTAGATGCGGGTTGTGGTCCAGGATTTACTGCAATGTTTTTAAGAGAAATAGGATATAGAACGGTAGCACTTGATATTATATCTGAATTCCTAAATTATTATGATATTAAAGATTTGAACCCAATTACTACAGATATGTGTTTTCCCCCTTTTAAATCAAACATCTTTGATGCAATTATTTCTATTTCGGCATTACAATGGATCTATAGAGATATTTATGATAATCATATGCTTTATTTATTAAAGAATCTATTTAAATCCTTTTTTCAGATTTTAAAATCCAATTCCCGAGTAGTAATTCAATTTTATCCCAAAAACCAAGAGATTATGGAAAAAATTGGCAAAATAATTACAGATAATACAGATTTTAAGGGGAACTTCATAATAGATAACCCAAAAAGCCAAAAGAAAAGAAAAATTTATCTTTTATTAAATAAGGAGGAATAGAAAAGCAATTTAAATTCCATATTTTTCTTTTTACATATTTTAACTTTTAGAAATTGATAAGTATGAGGGATAAAAGGGACAATTATTTTAACTGTTTTAACTTTGAAAATGATGAATTAGATAAATGTTTGATTTTATTATGTATATTTTATGTTATTCCTAAAATGATTGTAATGCAGGATTTAAAATTATTTTTTTATCCGAAATTAAGATAAATTTTTTCTAACAAAATAAGTTAAAATTGGTAAAAAAAATTCAGATATACATATAATAGATTTTAATTAGTTTTTTGTTATAAAAGAGTCAAAGAATTTTCAACTAGTTTTCTATTTATAAAAAGTTAAATAGTAAAATTTACATATTAAATGATAAAAATCTGTTTTTTTTAAAACATTTTTTTAAATTTATTTAATAAAAAAAGGAATTAAAAATGCAAACATATACTAAAGAAAAAAGAATTAAAGTTTTAATTCTTCTATTAGCGGTTTCTATAATCCTTCCATTAGCTACAAATCAATTAGCTAACATTTTTAATATTGAAAATGAACTTGATAAAACAGCTGTGTCGAAAGATCCACAACAGATAAAACCTGCTTTAATAGGTGAAGATCCTTGGTGGAACATAACTTTTCTATATAGAAGATTAATAAACATTACCAATCCTAAAGCTGAAGATTTAACTGATTATATTGTTTCAATAGAATTTAATTATTCTGGATTTGTTGATGAAGGAAAAATGAATTCTAGCTTAAAAGATGTAAGAATCGTGGAAAACGGGGTTCTAAGAGAATATTTTGTTCAAAAAGATTATCCTAAAGGGGATTTTGCTACTATATGGTTCGAAACGAATTGCTCATCAGGTCAATCTGAATATGATACATACCTCTATTATGGCAATAAAGATGTTGAGTATGATATAGACTATTATAATAAAGATAATCGTTTCGGTTTAGCATGGTACAGATTTGATGAAGGTACTGGGATTAAGGTTTCAGATTCAATGGGTAATTATGCCGATGGAGATCTCTATTTAATGGAATCCAGTGATTGGGTAACCGGAAAAATGGGAGATTATTGCCTTAATTTTGATGGTCCGGAAGGAGGTCAGGGTGAGCGTGTTAATCTTCCCAATATAAATCCAACGAATGCGATAACCGTATCAGCCTGGGTAAAATCAGATCTGACTACTGGTTATAGGGGTGTTTGGCAAATAGTAAGTAAATACAGTGCTTATATATTAGGAACTTCTGGTTATAATACCAGAAATATGGCTTTTATCGTTTATACTAATCCAGGTGGTTGGCAATATGGTTCTCAATATAGTGTACCAGATCCTCAAAATTGGCATCTATTTATAGGAACTTATGACATGTCTTTAGCAGCGAAAATTATGTATGTGGATGGAGATTTAAAAGATACTTCAGCTCCCTCCAATATTATTAATTCAGACTCAGGGGGAACAGGTGTAGCCTATAGAGAATGTTGTCCAACTGAAACTGGGGGATATTTTACAGGACAAATTGATGATATTAGATTTTACGATTATGCACTTACGCTTAATGAAATTGATGGTTTATACAATTATACTGATATAACAACTGAGTTACAAGAGGAAGAATCTCAATTTTCAGATGTTACTATTACTACATACGATGTTGATGGAAGAATTGTACCAAATGCAATAGTTTATTTAAGAAATTATACTACTGGTGCCATTTTAGATTATAAAACAACAGGTTTAAATGGATCTGTAATGTTTAACGATTTAGAACCAGGACCTTACAATATCACTGTTAATTATACGTTAAGTACTTCTGGAAAAGAAATGGTTGTTTATAATAACTCTGTAAATAATGATATATATAATTTTACAAGACTTACCCAAAGTGAAGATATTACATTAAATCTATGGACAATAGATTTTGACATTATAGATTGGGATGGAGATCCTGTAAATTATGCATATGTTAATGTTAGTGAAACCCCGTCAGGAGAAGTATTAGAATCACTAAGACTCAACGATGGAAAGGCGACATTCCGTTGGCAAAATAATACAAAATATTATTATAGAATTTGGTATGATAATAGAGATTATAATGACATTCCAATTCCATTGAATGAAAGTTATGTATATAGAAATAATTACATACTTGATGGAAAATTTTATAACCATATAATATGGGTGAATCAATCAAATATATTAACTGGAAGTGAATATCACGTTCAAGAGTATATTTATACAAATGGATCAAGTACAGAAGTTGGAAATAAACTGTTGCTTAAAGCTAATATTACATTGGAAAAAATGACAGATTTTCTTGATACTGTCAAAATCTATTACTTAGATAAAGATGGTCAATTTAGCGAAGATCATCTTATTTATTTCAATAATTCATATTATGGAGGTCAACAAGATTTTATTGAGATAAATATAAGAACACCACCTTTAGAAAGCAATATTCTAAGAGATGATAATTTTAAGGCTTATGGGTTGTTTATTGATGTTCGAGGTTTTAATATTACAACTCAAACTCCTTGTAATGGTACAATTCAAGTAGACACCCTCGAAGCATGCAATATATATAATAAAACATCATTAGCTAAATTGGAAATCCGAACTATTGACCAAAAGCCAGCAATTGTACCTATCCAATCTTGTATTGTGACAGTAAAGAATTCTACTGGATATACAATTGCCAACCTATTAACTGATAGTAATGGCTATGCACACGGACAGATAAATAGTGAGTCAGAATTCTGGTATTTAAGAAATCCATCAGAAAATTATACATTTATCGTAAACTTTTATGGTGTTAATAAAAACTTTGTAGTAAATATGTCAGATAAATGGAAACCTGTTAGTTTCGTTGATCACTACAATTATTCTTTAACATCTAATACTACACTTGTGTTTAAAGTTCAAATAGATATCGAAGATTATGATTCAATGTTTATTGATTTTACAGGAGATTCGGTTGTAACTTGGGGTGAAAATATGACTTTTAGTGTTAATTATACCATTACAACAAATGGTGGTGTCGGGTGGAATGGGTTAAATGATCCTGATGAAATTCTTCTTCGTGTAGGTGGGATTAATTCTTATGACATGAGTAAAGGGATTGGAGATGGAATTTTTACAATTACTATTAATTCAAGTGAATTCTCAGCGGGAGATAGTGGTCAAGATTACTGGATTGAAATTAGAGGAAGTAAAGTAGGTTACATTGATCCAGCACCAATATACTCTCTTCTTACTATAAACACAAAACCTACTGGAATCAGTTTTCATAATTATACAACGCTTGTTGAGCTAACAACGAATCAAATATCGCAGTACTACAATGAAGTCATCAACATAACTGTTAAATATTTTGATAATAACACAAAGAATACTCTAACGACTAATAGAGTTGCTTATGATTGGGACTATGGTTCTGGTCCAATAAATCCAGATCCAATAAATCCTGGATATTATACCTTTGAACTTAATACTGCGGATACCCCCACTGTAGGAACTTATAGAATTGATATCTCTGCTGCTCTTGAAAATTATACCAAAATTGATGCTTTTAGTATTTATCTTACTATCCTTTTAAGACCAACAGAAATAAATGGTACCAATACTGTAATTTTTCTCAGTGAAAGTGTATATGCTTTAGAAACGCAATATTTTGAATTTAATTACACCGATGTTTTAACATCCACTCGAATTTCAAACCCAGATGAGGCGAGTTATAATTGGCAGAAACTTGATGAGGGAGTTCCAATACCAGGAGAAAGCAAAGTTGGCTCATTAAATGAAACTGCTGATCATAGATATATTTTAGACCTTAATACAGATTTAATGAGTGTTGGAGAATATTTTGTATTTATAACTCTTGATAAATTAAATTATGAATTAAGGAGTGCTGTAATTTCTTTGACAATTGAAGATCGCCCAACATCTGTCAATGGTTCTATGGGTCCTTTTAGTATTTGGAAGGGAGATTCGTTGAATCTTACATATTCTTACATAGACGATTTAACAAGT
>Ga0307426_1000109_pt1 | contig 50881 bp, 37 predicted proteins | sample SalMarWE160340MG_FD_202165 | JGI IMG/M metagenome (GOLD analysis project Ga0307426, IMG submission 202165) | Salt marsh sediment microbial communities from the Plum Island Ecosystem LTER, Massachusetts, United States - WE1603-40 | ecosystem: Environmental > Aquatic > Marine > Intertidal zone >... | reverse complement strand
GTTCACAGTGGCCGATAACACCATATTACTGGTCGATGACGAGGCTGGAATTCGCAAGGTTTTATCAATTTCCCTGCAGGACAGCGGATACGATGTGCATACGGCCGCAAACGGTGATGATGCCCTGCGTCTTTTTAAAAAAATCGTTCCGCCCATTGTGCTGACGGATATTAAGATGCCCGACATGGACGGCATTGAACTTCTGTGTAAAATCAAAAAAGAAAGTCCTGAAACCGAAGTCATCATGTTCACCGGTCATGGTGATATGGATCTGGCCATAAAAAGCCTCAAGTATGAAGCTACCGATTTTGTGACCAAGCCCATTAATGATGAGGTGCTTGATATTGCCTTGAAGCGCGCCCGGGAAAGAATATCCATGCGGCGTCAGATTCGAGAGTATACCGAAAACCTGGAGCGGCTGGTTGAGGAAAAGGCGCAACAGCTGATTGACGCTGAACGAATGGCAGCGGTCGGACAAACCGTGACGGAGCTGGCCCACGCGATCAAGAACATTGCCAACGGCTTAAAGGGCAGCATCTTTGTGCTGGGCAAGGGAATCGAGCTGGACAATAAAAAATATTTGCGCGAAGGCTGGGAGATGGTTGAGGGCAATCTTGAAAAAATTAAAAACCTGTCCCTGGATTTATTGAATTACGGCAAATATGCGGAGATTACCTTTCCCCTGGGAGATCCGAATACACCGGCCAGAGAGGTTGTCGAACTTATGGCTTCCAGGGCCGAAGAATCAAATGTCGAACTTAAGCTGGAACTCAGTGATAAATTGCAACCACTGCATTTCGACCCCGCCGGTATTTACAGTTGCCTGTTGAACCTGGTAAGCAATGCCATTGATGCCTGTCTGGAAAAGGATTCCTCTGCGAAAGGCGGGATCGTTGTGGTCAGGACAATCAAACCGCCGGAGTGGGCCGCGGAATATCAGGTCAGCGACACCGGCAACGGTATGGATGACGAGATTCAGGGGAAGATTTTTCAAAGCTTTTTCAGCACCAAAGGAACTAAAGGCACCGGCATCGGGCTGATGTTGACCAAGAAGATCGTCGATCAGCACCGGGGCCAGATCGAAGTAACCTCCCAAAAAGGCGCGGGCTCAACTTTCAGCATCAAATTGCCAATTAATCCACCCTGAAAACTATCGCATTCTTGGTTGTAGTTTGTTTTTTGAAAATGGAAGAAAGTTGTCAAATCAAAGGTCTGGCGGATTAATTATTTTATGCTGAAAGAAAAGACATCGCTGATCAATTATGACCCACTCCAAAATTCCTTGACACTCCGAGTACTGATTGCTAATCTAAAACCTTTTTGAGATAAACTAACAGCCGCCATTGGAAGATTCGATAATGACTGACTTTTCATACCAGGATATGTTTCCCCTGGCGGACGATTTTACCCCATATCGTCTGCTCACTGAAAATCATGTGACCGGCGCCACGTTCGACGGCCGGGACATCCTTAAAGTGGCGGCGGAAGGATTGACGTATCTGGCCGAACAGGCATTCGGCGATATTGCGCATTTGCTGAGACCCGCGCATCTGAAACAGCTGGCCGGGATATTCGATGATCCGGAAAGCTCTGCCAATGACCGCTATGTGGCGCTTGAGCTTCTGAAAAACGCCGTCATTTCCGCCGAGCGTGTTTTCCCCATGTGTCAGGACACGGGCACAGCCATTATCATCGGCAAAAAAGGGCAGCGGGTTTGGACCGATTTCCCGGATGAAGAGGCGCTTGCCAGAGGCGTATACAATGCCTACACCACGGGCAACCTGCGTTATTCCCAGAACGTCCCGCTGAGCATGTATGCGGAGAAAAATACAGGCTGCAATCTGCCGGCCCAGATTGAGTTATATGCCACCGGCGGGGACACGTACCGGTTTTTATTTATTGCCAAAGGCGGCGGCTCGGCCAATAAGACCTACCTGTATCAGGAAACCAAAGCCGTTTTGACACCCCCAAAACTGCTGGAATTTATGAAGGAAAAGATGAAAACGCTTGGAACGGCCGCCTGCCCGCCCTATCATCTGGCCTTTGTTATCGGCGGAACCTCGGCTGAATTCAACCTGAAAACCGTGAAGCTGGCCACCGCCAAATACCTGGACGATCTGCCGCCGAAAGGCAGCGAATCCGGGTCTGCCTTCCGTGATGTGGAACTGGAGGACCAAATCCTTAAAATTTCCCGTGAGCTTGGCATCGGCGCGCAATTCGGCGGGAAATATTTTTGCCTGGACACCCGGGTGATCCGCCTGCCGCGTCATGGCGCGTCATGCCCCATCGGCCTGGGGGTCAGCTGCAGTGCCGACCGCAATGTCAAGGCCAAAATAACCCGGGATGGTATTTTCTTGGAGCAACTGGAAACCGATCCGGCCAGGTATCTTCCCCAGGTTGAGCTTTCCGGTCAGCAAGCGGTGCGCGTCGATTTGAACCGACCGATGGATCAAATACGGCAGCAGCTCAGTCAATACCCGATAGCAACGCCGCTTCTGTTAACCGGAAAAATCGTAGTTGCACGGGACATCGCCCATGCCAGGCTGAAAGAACGCCTGGATGCCGGTCACCCGCTGCCGGATTATTTCAAAAACCACATCGTTTACTATGCCGGTCCGGCCAAGACCCCGGCCGGATATCCGGCCGGGTCCTTCGGCCCCACAACTGCCGGCCGCATGGATTCCTACGTGCCGGTCTTTCAGGCCCGCGGCGGCTCCCTGATCATGCTGGCCAAGGGCAACCGGTCGAAACCGGTAACGGATTCATGCAAGACGCACGGCGGCTTTTATCTGGGATCCATTGGCGGTCCGGCAGCCCGGCTCGGCAAGGAGTGCATCAGCGGCGTTGAACTCATCGAGTATCCCGAGCTGGGAATGGAAGCCGTCTATATGATCACCGTCAAGGATTTTCCCGCTTTTATTATCGTTGATGACAAGGGCAACGATTTTTTTGAAGATTTGTTGACATAATTTTTTCATAGACCTTTTCCTTAAAATTTGTTGAAGTCATAGTTGCGATTAACTAAATATTCACTCAAATTCAAAATTCGCAAAAATTATAATTATAAGGAGTAAATTTATGGCAGAAAAATTTAAAACCATGGATGGAAACACAGCGGCGGCTCATGTGGCCTATGCCATGAGCGACATGTGTACCCTTTATCCGATTACGCCCTCCTCGTCCATGGGCGAAATCGCGGATGAGTGGGCCGCTGAAGGACGCAAAAACATATTCGGCCAAATCCTGACGGTCCGCCAGCTTCAGTCCGAAGCCGGGGCGGCAGCCTCCGTGCACGGTTCGCTGGCTGCCGGTGCGCTGACCTCGACCTTTACGGCATCCCAGGGATTGCTGTTAATGGTGCCCAATATGTACAAGATGTCCGGTGAGCTGCTGCCCGGCGTGCTGCATGTATCGGCCCGGGCACTGGCGGCCCATGCGCTGTCAATTTTCGGCGATCATCAGGATGTCATGGCGGTGCGGCAGACCGGTTTTTCCATGCTGGCAGCTTCCTCGGTGCAGGAAGTCATGGATCTGGGGCTGGTGGCCCATCTGTCCGCCATCGACTCCAGCCTTCCGTTCGTCCACTTTTTTGACGGGTTTCGGACATCCCACGAAATTCAGAAAATTGCGGTGATCGACTACAAGGACATGGCCAAACTGGCGAACTGGGATGCCATTGCCAAGTTTCGGGCGCGCGGCGCCAACCCGGAAAGACCCGAGCTGCGGGGTACCGCCCAGAACCCCGATATCTATTTTCAGAATCGGGAAGCCGCCAATCCCTACTATCTGAAGGTGCCGGGTATCGTCGATGCCAATATGAAAAAAGTCGGTGATCTGACCGGGCGTCATTACCGGCTCTTTGACTATGTCGGCGATCCACAAGCCGAGCACCTTGTCATTTCGATGGGATCGTCCTGTGAAACTATTGAAGAACTTATCAATCATCTGAGAGGAAAAGGTGAAAAGGTCGGCCTGGTCAAAGTTCGACTCTATCGGCCGTTTTCAACGCAGCACCTTTTTGAGGCGATTCCGCCGACCGCAAAAATTATCACGGTGCTCGATCGCACCAAAGAGCCGGGGTCGCTGGGCGAGCCGCTTTATCTCGATGCTTGTACCGCTTACATGGAAAAAGCGCAAACTCCCAAACTTCTCAACGGGCGCTATGGTTTGGGATCCAAGGAGTTTAACCCGGCCATGGCTCTGGCGGTCTTCGACAACATGAAAGCCGCAAGCCCCAAAAACCATTTTACGGTGGGCATTGTCGATGACGTCACCCAGACCTCACTGGAGGTCGGTGAGAGCCTGGACGTGACCCCGCCGGGCACCGTGCAGTGCAAGTTCTGGGGCCTCGGTGCCGATGGAACCGTGGGGGCCAACAAGAGTGCCATTAAAATTATCGGCGACAACACCGACATGTATGCCCAGGCCTATTTTGCCTATGATTCGAAAAAATCCGGCGGAATTACCATTTCCCACCTGAGATTCGGCCACAAACCGATTCAGTCCACTTATCTCATCGACACGGCCGATTACGTTGCCTGTCACAAATCCACCTACGTGGATGTCTACGACGTGCTGGAAGGCATCAAGAACGGCGGTATTTTTCTTCTCAATTCACCGTGGTCCCAGGAAGAAATGACGGAAAAGCTGCCGGCCGCCATGCGGCGTACCATTGCCCGCAAAAAGCTTAAATTTTACAACATCGATGCGGTCAAAATCGCCGGCGAGGTGGGCCTCGGCGGGCGTATCAACATGATCATGCAGACGGCGTTTTTCAAACTGGCCAACGTGATCCTGGTGGATGATGCCCTGGGGTATCTCAAAGGTCAGATCCAGAAAATGTTCGGCAAAAAGAGTCAGAAGATTGTGGATATGAACTTTGCCGCGGTCGATAAAACACTGGAACATCTGGTTGAAATCAAATACCCGGCAAGCTGGGCCGATGCAGTAGCCGGCGCGGCGGTGGCCGAAAAAAAAGAACCGGATTTTGTTCAGAATGTCATGCGACCCATGCTCGTCCAACAGGGGGATAAGCTGCCGGTCTCCGCTTTTACCCCGGACGGTATTTTCCCGGTGGGCACCACCCGGTACGAAAAACGCGGTGTTGCCATCAACGTGCCGGAGTGGATCATGGATAACTGCATTCAGTGTAATCAATGCGCCATGGTCTGTCCCCACGCCACCATCCGGCCGGCACTTTTGACCGAAGAAGAACTGAAAAATGCTCCCGCGGGATTTGAAGCCAAAAAGGCGGTGGGCAAGGAATTAAAAGACTACTACTTCCGGATTCAGGTCGACTCGCTGGATTGTTACGGCTGCGGCAACTGTGCGGATATCTGTCCGGCCAAAAAGAAAGCCCTGATTATGAAACCGCTCGAAACCCAGACTGAAAAACAGGTTCCGCTGTGGAGCTACTTCGAGACGCTGCCGGTGCGGGACAATCTGACCGGCCGCAATTCGGTCAAAGGCAGCCAGTTCTGTCAGCCGCTGCTGGAGTTTTCGGGCGCCTGTGCCGGCTGCGGTGAGACACCTTACGCCAAACTGATCACCCAGCTTTTCGGTGAGCGCATGTTTATCGGCAATGCCACCGGGTGCAGCTCCATTTGGGGCGGTTCGGCACCGGCCATTCCGTATTGTGTCAACAAAGATGGATTTGGTCCCACCTGGGGCAATTCTCTGTTTGAGGATTCGGCTGAATTCACTTACGGCATGCTGCTGGGCACCTTCCAGCAGCGCAATAAACTGGCGGATTTGATGCGCGAAGCCCTTGCAGCGGATGTGTCGCAGGAAATCAAGGAAGCCATGTCCGGCTGGCTGGACAACATGAAAGACCCCGAAGGTTCGCGCATATACGGTGACCGGTTAAAGGCGCTGTTGCCGGCTCAAAACGGCAACCATCTTCTGGCTCAGATCGCCGAAAAGTCCAAACTGTTCACCAAAAAGTCCTTCTGGATCTTTGCCGGCGATGGGGCGGCCTACGACATCGGGTACGGCGGGGTTGATCACGTCCTGGCGACGGGCGAGGACATCAATATGCTTATCTTGGACACCGAGGTATACTCCAATACCGGCGGTCAATCTTCCAAGGCAACCCCGACCGGTTCGGTGGCCCGATTTGCTGCCTCCGGAAAAAAGACACCCAAAAAAGACATGGGCCGCATCTCGATGAGTTACGGCTATATCTATGTGGCCAGTGTGTCGATGGGGGCCAACAAGCAGCAATTGATCAAAGCACTGGTCGAAGCCGAAAGCTATAACGGTCCCTCATTGATCATCGCCTATTGCCCCTGCATCAACCAGGGTATTCTGGCTGGGATGGGCAAAGCCCAGGAAGAAGAAAAGCTGGCGGTACAATCCGGCTACTGGCCGCTGTACCGCTACAATCCGGCCTTGAAGGCTGAGGGCAAGAATCCTTTTATTCTGGATTCCAAGAAACCGGATGGAAGCTTAAAGCAATTTCTGGAAGGCGAGATCCGGTATGCCTCCCTGAAACGAACCTTCCCCGAGGAAGCTGAAAGACTGCATGCCTTGCTGGTCGAGCAGTTTAACAAACGCTATGACGAACTGGCCCTCATGGCGGATCCCACCAGCATTTGCAAGGCTGAAGAAACCGCCGAATAGGGTTTTGCAAAAGGCATAAAACCAAAAATGGAAAAAGGCCGCCCGGGAAATAGGGCGGCTTTTTTTTAATGATAGGTTCAAAGGTTATAGGATGCTGATTTGCGCAGCTTTGCAGCTTTATATACCATTGTTATTAAATTACGTTATCCGTCGCCGGAAATAGAATACTTATGGTTTGAATAATGCGGACGACTACACTTTTTCTATTTTTGATACTCGCCGGAGCACCTTCCTCGTCATTTGGGCAGCAACCCCTGGAGGCCTTGCAGCAGGCTATCGACAAGGCTGTTCGCGTGCTGGATGATCCCCGATTTCAGGATCCTGACCAAAAAGAAGATCAGCAGCAAAAACTCTGGCGAATTATGCTGGAAGCCTTTGATTTTAAAGAATTTTCCAGAAAAGTACTGGGGACCTATTGGGAAAAGTTCACCCCGCAGCAGAGAGAGGAATTTGTGAGGGTATTTGGCGAGTTTCTCGGTAAATTCTACCTGGGTAGATTGCAGGATCGATATAACAAGGAAAGGATGATCTATCTGGGGCAACAAATGATCAGTGACTCCAGGGCCCTGGTTGAAATAGAAGTTCTCTGGCGAAACTTAAAAGTTCCGGTAAAGCTCAGGATGACAAATCGCAGCGGGAAATGGAAGGTCTACGATCTAAGTGTTTTTGGGATTAATGCGGTGAGCAATTACCGCGCTCAGTTCAAATGGATTCTCGGCAGGGAATCACCGCAACAAATCATCGGTCGACTCAAAGAAAAGATCACGGAGCTGGACCGGAAATCTTAAGCTGAATATCGCAATTTAAGTTTAAGTTTGTTGCTCTTAATTCAGGTTATGCTTGATTTTTGTTGCGTTTATTCGATAACCTTCTAATGACCGATTTCGATATCATAAAATGGGACATTTCAGATCCCTGACCTTGGGGTCCGCAATTTTTGCCCCAAAGTTGCATAAACAACATGCAAAAAATAGTTAAAAGATAATCTGATGGGCGAAAAGACTTCTGCTTCTTTATCCGGTTTTTTTTTAAAAAATCGGTTCATATTTTTGCTGGTCGCCATTTTAGGTTTGATAATCGGAAAGCCGCTTTTAGCCGGGATCTTTAATTATCGATTTATCCCGGATGCGTTGCTGACGATTATTTTTATTGCAGCGATCCATGCCATCAGTCAAAAACGCAAGTACATCTATATTTCGCTCGGGCTGGCTGTTCCAATGTTAGCCGGCACCTGGTCTTATTACTGGCTGAAAAGCATTGAAATCGTGGTGGCTGGTCAGCTTTTCGGAGCCCTGTTCGCCGGCTTCGCCATCAACTGCCTGATAAGATTTATTTTCAATGAAAAAGAGGTCACCAAAGAAGTCATTTATGCCGCCGTGGTCGTTTATCTGCTGCTGGCGATAGCGTGGGCCTTTGCGTATCTGATTCTGGAGTTTTTTTATCAGGGTTCTTTTTCAATTCCGGCGGGTCAGACCCCGGATTTTTATCCTTTTCTTTACTTCAGTTGTGTTACGATCACCACCCTGGGCTATGGTGATGTCCTGCCGCTGACCCAACAAGCCAGCTCCCTGGCGATTCTTGAAGCGATCAGCGGACAGATGTATCTGGTGGTCGTTGTGGCCTGGCTGGTGGGAATGCATGTTTCCCGCCGATCACGTTGAATTTAGAAATTTTGCGAGGTGAACAGTATGAGAAAAACTTTGACCATTATTCTGTTTTTTAATTTTCTGTTTCCCCTGGCAGCCGCTGCGGATGAATGTACCGCTGGAGATTGTGTGAATGGCAAGGGGACCATGGTTTTTCCAACCGGTCATACGTACACCGGGGAGTTCAAAGATGGTCTGCGGCACGGGGCGGGCGTCTTGCTGATGCCCGGCGGCAGAAAAATCGTCGGTGTCTGGGAGTATAACCAGATCAGAGAGGGTACCTATACCCAACCCGATGGCACTACCTACGTGGGCCAATGGATGTTTCGCGAAAGAAACGGGCAGGGGACACTGACCTATTCCGACGGCCGCAAGTATGTCGGCGAGTTCAAGAGCAATCAGCGCCATGGCCAGGGGACCATGACTTATCCCGACGGCCGCAAATATGTCGGTGAATTTCAATATGGCGAGAGAACCGGCCAAGGCACCCTGACCTATCCCGACGGCCGCCAGTACATCGGGGAATTTAAAGACGGTGAGAAAAACGGGCAAGGCACTTTGATTTATCCTGACGGTAAGAAACTGCAGGGAACGTTTAAAAACGGGGAGTTTGTGGGAAAATGAATTTGATTGCGGATTAATTAATGCTGCGCATTTTTACTTTTTATATTTCCTATCACCCAGGCGAGAATGCGGATATCTGCCACCGGGAAGCTTAAACTTAACATTTAACTATGAACTGCCAGGCATGAATTATAAAAGCTGACGTTTGATCTTAAATTTCAAAATGTGAGCTGTGTAAAGTCATATAAATTATTTATAGCATCTACATATCAGTGTTAGTTTAGTTGTCAGCCCAGCCGCTGGACGCCGAAGCGTCCAGTTTAATCGAAAATGAAACTTTGGTTTTGCGTTAAACGTAGGGTCGGCCTCCGTGCCGACACAAATCAGCGGGCACGGAGGCCCGCCCTACGTCGGCAGTCGAAATAGGCGAAGTTTCATACGAGGTCAGGTTTTGCCTAAGTTTCGTATTTTATAAGATTAAAACCCGATCATTGCACATGAATCATGATCCGTCGACTACGAGCCAGGTATCCGTACCAACTTAATCAACTCACTCAACTCACTCAACTCACTCAACTCACTCAACCCAATCAACCACTTTACCCAACGATTTTATCCATCCTAACCACCTAAACGATCATAATGTTTTAAACCTATTTCAGCTTATTCAACCAGTCACCCTCGGCAAACCATTTAAGCTTCAGTTCATCCAGCTGGCCGCTTCCCTCAATATTGTTCAGCGTATTCTGGGTCCAGTTGATCAGCAGCGGATCATTGGCCGGAAGTGCAATGCCGATGGGTTCATAGGTCAGCTGCGTGACCACCGAGAGCAGGCCGGCATCCGGGTAACGAAAGACCGAGACGACGCAAATGGGATAGTCCGCGATCATGGCATGGACCTTGTCCTGCAAGACCATATCCACGGCCTCGTCATACGTTCCGGTGGTAAACAGCGTCGTTTTGTCCAGAAATTTCTCGGCAAAGGCCTGGCTGGTTGAGCCTTTGAGAGCGACTATTTTTGTATCCGGGTTGTTGGCATCCGTTGCTTCCTCGGCATAAGCGATGTTTTTTATTTTGGTGAGAAACGCTTTACCCGAAATAAAGTAGGGGCCGACAAACGCTACCTTCAGGTTGCGCTCAGGGGTGATGGTCATGCCGGAAATAACCATGTCGACTTCGCCGTTTTGCAGCGCCGGCAGCAATTCGTAAAACGGTTTGGTAACAAATTTTACCTTGACATTCATCGCGTCGGCCAGCATTCCGGCAAGATCGGGTTCGAGACCGAAGATTTCCCCGTCTTTGGATGTCATGTTCAAAGGCGGCATGTTGCCCATGGTGCCGACGATCAGCTCGCCTCTTTGCTGGATGCGATCGAGCACCGGGGACGCGGATGTACCGGAGGATCCCGGCTGCATCCGGGCACAGCCGGTAAAGAAGATTAAGGCCAGAATCGATACCAGGAAAATTTTTGCAAACTTCATTCTCACGCTCCTTTAGGAAAAAAAGTGATGAGTGCTGAGGACTAAGGACTGAGCTTGTTGCTGCCTCCAATGTCCGAATCCCATTTAACTCAGTCCTCAGTCCTCGTTACTCAGTCCTGATGTGTGCATAATGTTGCAAATGTATTCATCAAATTTTAATTGTAAAGTCCAGAGCAGCTCTTTGTAAGCGTAACAGCTCACCGCAGAGTTCGCCGAGAGCGCAGAGAAAACCTTAAAAAATTGAATAAGCTAATCTGATGCAGTTGGCCTCCCGTTGCAAAGCGATACTGGTGAAACAGTGCAGCTCTCAGGAATCCATAGTTGCGATCCGCCGTGAAGCCCTTAGCCCTGAACCTTCGAACGGTTATTACTGTTTTATTTTCTCATTTCCTTGAAGGCATTGATCAACCCGTTGGTCGAAACGTCATGGGTGTTGACTGAATTGTCGTCCGACAATTCAGGCAGGATTTTACCGGCCAGCTGTTTGCCGAGTTCTACGCCCCACTGATCGAAGGAGAAAATATTCCAAATGACGCCCTGGACGAAGATTTTATGTTCGTACATCGCGATGAGACTGCCCAATACCCTTGGGGTCAACTGCTTAAATAAAATGGAATTGGTCGGTTTGTTGCCTTCGAATATCTTATGAGGCGTCAGCTTTTTAATCTCGTCAGCTGTTTTACCGGCGTGTCTTAATTCTGCAACAACTTCTTCTGGGGTTTTGCCGTTCAACAGGGCCTCGGTTTGGGCGAAGAAATTGGACAGCAAAATGGCGTGATGTTCACCGACCGGATTGTGGCTGACGGCCGGTGCCAGGAAATCCGCCGGTATTAGTTTTGTCCCTTGATGGATCAGTTGATAGAAGGCATGCTGGCCGTTGGTTCCCGGTTCCCCCCAGATAATGGGACCGGTCTGATACGCCACCCGGCTGCCGTTGCGGTCCGTGGATTTGCCGTTGCTTTCCATATTGCCCTGCTGGAAGTAAGCCGGAAACCGGTGCATATACTGATCGTAGGGCAATATGGCTTCCGTTGCGGCTCCGAAAAAATTATTGTACCAGATTCCGATCAGAGCTAAAATTACAGGAATGTTTTTTTCAAAGGGAGTGTCCCGAAAGTGGCGGTCCATTTCATGCGCACCCTGGAGCAGATCGACAAAGTTGTCAAAGCCGATGCAGCAGGCAATTGATAGTCCAATGGCCGACCACAGGGAATATCGTCCGCCGACCCAGTCCCAGAATTCAAACATGTTTTTTTTATCAATCCCGAATTCTTCTACCTTTGCGACGTTGGTTGACAGGGCGACAAAATGTCTGGCCACATGGGCATGATCGCCGGCCTGTTTCAGGAACCATTCTCTGGCGCTGAAGGCATTGGTCATTGTTTCCTGGGTGGTAAAAGTTTTAGAGGCAATCATAAACAAGGTGGTTGCCGGATTCAATTTCTTCAGCGTTTCCGTGATATGGGTGCCGTCAATATTGGAGACGAAGTGAACGGCTAAACCCGGATGGGCATAAGGACGCAGCGCTTCGGTGACCATCACCGGACCCAGATCCGAGCCGCCGATGCCGATATTGACGATATCGGTGATTTCTTTACCCGTATAGCCGCGCCACTTACCGGATCTTAGAGTGTGTGAAAAATCCTTCATTTTCTGCAGCACGTCATTGACTTGCGGCATCACATCATGACCCTCGACCGTGATGGGTGCATTTGATCTGTTGCGCAAGGCGATATGCAAGACCGGCCGGTTTTCGGTCTCGTTGATTTTCTCTCCGCTGAACATGCTTGCCACTGCCTCCGGCACCCCTGCTTCACGCGCCAATTCGAAAAGCAATTTAAGGGTTTCATCCGTTATCCGGTTCTTGGAATAATCCACCAGAATGTCATTGAACCGCACATGAAAACGGTTGAATCGGTCGGGATCCTCGGCGAAAAGATCCTTCATCTGGACGTCTCTCATGTCGGTAAAGTGTTTTTCGAGTTTTTGCCAGCTCTGAGTTTGAAGTGGATCGATTTTTGGCAACATTTAATACCTCCCTGGTTAAAGGATTTACCCCGGGTTTTACTTTTTAGATTTCATACTTAGTTTAAAAACTAAGAGTTGTTCATGAAGTTTTCAAGTGAAATAATGCAAATCCGACATCCTTGCATTCAAATCGGACGAGGCCCCAACAACTATCGGAGGCATGACATATCTAGCAACCATGGATCAGCCGAAATCGAACTCAACAGCAATCAACATCTTAAAGAACCTTGATGAAATCAGCCGCCAGGCCGCTGATGAAATCCTGCGGCAGGCAAATGAAGTGGGATCATCGACCGGCAGGCTTGCCATCGCACTTTCCGGCGGCTCCACCCCCGGCCGGCTGTTCAAGCGTCTGGGCAGTGAGCCAACGGTCAGAAACCGGATGCCGTGGGACAACCTCCATTTTTTCTGGGGGGATGAACGCCACGTGCCGCCGGACGATCCGCAAAGCAATTACCGCATGGCTAGTGACACGCTGTTTGCCTTTGCACCGGTGCCCGTGCAAAACATTCACCGGGTGAAGGCCGAGGAACCCGACGCCGTGCTGGCCGCTGAAAACTACCAGCAGGAATTGAACTCTTTTTTTGAACTGGTACCCGGCCAGCTGCCCCGGTTTGACTGTATCTTACTCGGAATGGGACCGGATGGCCACACGGCTTCGCTTTTTCCAGGCACAGAAGCCCTGCATGAGACAAAGCGCCTGGTGGTTGCCAACTGGGTGGAGAAACTTCAAACCCACCGCATTACCATGACGGCACCTGTTTTGAACCAGGCTGCTCTAATTATGTTTCTGGTCAGCGGCAAAGAAAAGGCCGAAGTCCTGAAGGAGGTTCTCGAAGGGGATTATCGTCCCGACCTTTTTCCGGCCCAGCTTATCCGGCCGAAAAATGGAAGACTGCTGTGGCTGGTGGATCAGGCGGCGGCCGGTTGTTTGACTGATTCGATTAGGACATAGATTCAGCCAGTTGACATTAGGACATCCCGGATAGATATTTTCAAGTTTTTACCGGAATGGATTCTATTATATTTTGTTAAATAAGACAGGATAAACAGGATTATCAGGATTTTTTTGTCTTTATCAATTTCCGGAAGAAATTGATAAAATCCAATAAATCCTGTCGATCGTGTCAAAGAATTAGAGAATATAATCGAATCCATTCATTAGCCCCTGAACTATTATAAGAAAGGAAAATTACATGAATCCGCAATGCGACATCGGCCTTGTCGGTCTGGCGGTTATGGGTCAGAACCTGATTTTGAACATGGCCGACCATGGTTTTCAAGTGGCGGCTTTCAATCGCACCGTCCAAAAGGTTGATGAATTTATGGCGGGTCCCGCCCGGGGCAAATCCGTCGTCGGATGCCGCAGCCCTGAGGAACTGGTTCGGAGTCTCAAGCGGCCGCGGCGCTTGATGCTGATGGTCAAAGCCGGTGAACCGGTGGACCAGATGATCGGGCAATTCGCTCCTTTGCTGGCAGCAGGCGATATCATCATCGATGGCGGCAATTCATATTATCTGGACACCGAACGCAGGCTTAAAGAGCTCGACGCACGTGCGATCCTTTATTTAGGTGCGGGTATTTCCGGCGGGGAGGAAGGCGCGCGGCACGGTCCGAGCATTATGCCCGGTGGTACTGCCGGTGCCTGGCCCCACCTCAAGTCCATCTTCCAGGGGATCGCCGCCAAGGTCGGCCCGCAAAACGATATTCCGTGCTGTGAGTGGGTAGGACCCGGTGGGGCCGGTCATTACGTCAAAATGGTTCACAACGGCATTGAGTACGGGGATATGCAGCTGATCTGTGAAGCCTATAGTTTGTTGAAAGATGGGTTGGGACTTTCCAATGCCCGCCTGTACGATATCTTTGCCCAATGGAACACCGGTGAACTCGACAGCTATTTGATTGAGATTACCCGGGATATATTTTCAGTCCAAGATACTGAGACCGACAACGCCCTGGTGGACATGATTCTCGATAAGGCCGGCCAGAAAGGAACCGGCAAATGGACCGGTCAACTGGCGCTGGAGCTGGGGGTGCCGACGACGCTGATTACCGAGGCGGTGTTTGCCAGAATTCTTTCGTCTCAAAAGGACAAACGGGTTCGCGCAGGCAAAATTCTTAGCGGCCCTTCGGGAGCTGTTGAAGCCTTTCGCAAAACGGTCAATCCGGAGGCGTTCATCGATACGGTGCGTCAGGCCCTCTATGCCTCCAAAATTTGCAGTTACGCCCAGGGATTTTATCAGCTGCAGGCCGCATCCGAGGAGAATGAATGGGACTTGAAATACGGCGAGATTGCGATGCTGTGGCGCGGCGGGTGTATTATCCGGGCCGTATTTCTGGAGCGGATTAAAGAGGCCTTTGAGCGTGCCGCCGGCCTTGAGAATTTGCTGCTGGATCCGTACTTCAAACAGGCGGTGGAATCAAATCAGGACGGCTGGCGGCAAGTTGTCGGCACTGCCGCCCGGCTCGGCATTCCCGTACCGGCCATCAGTGCGGCGCTAAATTATTATGACGGGTATCGCAGCGAACGCCTGCCCCACAATCTGCTGCAGGCGCAAAGGGATTATTTTGGCGCGCACACCTATGAGCGGATCGACCGGGAGGGGAATTTTCATTCGGATTGGATCCGATTAAGGCGTGAGCCGGAAAATAAATCGAAACCATGATCATTTGGCCAGTGCTTTTAAAGCTTTTTTATCATTTGCCGTCTTGAAGATAAGGGTCATTTTCTGTTTCACCGGGCTTCCATATACATAAGAGATGTCGACTCCGGCATCTGAAATTTTCCTGGCGGCCTGCTGCAGCTGGCCTATTTTATTGGGCACCTCCACGGCAATGACGTCTTCGGTATTCACCTCAGCCCCCATCTGAGAAAGCACCTTTTTGGCTTTGGCATTGTTGTCGGTGATGATCATGAAATGCCCATCTTCACCCATACCGTAGACGCAGATGGCATGGATATTGATTTTAGCCGCCGTGATAAATGCGGCTACCTCCGAAAGCAATCCTATCTTGTCGGGCAGGGTAAAGCTCAGCTGTTTTAGTTTCGTTGCTTTTGGCATGTCCAGTGTCTCCTTTTTTATTTTGTCTTATAATCTTTCAATCGGGTATGTTTCACAAGCTGGTCAAGTGTTTTCAGTGTGAAGACTTTTCCTCGTGTCGATAGAATCATCTTTTTCATGTCTTCACGACGGACGCCGAAGCCCCGACCGGCGATGCAGGCGACAACTTCGTATTTAGGGCTGCTTGCCGGACGGCCTGCAAGACTTAGCTCTCCGAGATGCTGAATGCGTGTCACCTTGTCTCTGGCTGTGCCATCATCCTCGGTGATCTTCGCTTCGATAATAATTTGTGGGTTGAACTCGCTCGGCACGATGAAATCAGGCGTCTGGTCAAACCCTTCAATACGTTCCGCCCGTTTTGTTTTCCGGTAGCTGATTCCTGCCTTTGTGAGTACATCCTCAACAGCCGATTCAAGGCTGTCCCCGACAAGCTCACTTACCGAATCACGGTGGCCAGCGAAGGGTCTTCCGAGAAAACGCTCATAAAGGAGCATGGCGTAAGGAACGCCCATTGCTGATACTTGCCTGAAGCTTTCCATGCCGTGCTTGGTGTCCGCTTTATTCAAACGGTGCAGTTGGTCTTCATTTACATCCGGAGCGCCTTCAGTAAGCAGGTGGCAAGCGGTTTCAACCAGTGCTTCAAGCCGTTGTCTAGTTACTCCGGTTGCATTTAGAGACGTCTCTGGAGACATCCTGGCTTTTCGGTCAAGGGTTCGAATGAATCCCTGAGTCACGCTTACACCAGTTCGATGGGTGGTTACGTACCCCCACTCAGGTGGTGTGAACCCGAGCATTGTTCGAATCACCACAAGGGAAATCGGCTCAGCCAGAGCTACGCTAAGCACTTTTGCCGGCTCGACCTGGGAGAATCCTTTAGTCGCGGCCTTCAAGGCCTCGTATCCACGTTCGAAGACGGGGTACTCTATAAACCCGGTCCCTTTCGGCATAATAAGAAATTCCGATTCCAGGCATGAAAATACAGCATCGACCCAGCGTTCTGCGTCTCTCAGGATTTCATCAAATGGCACTTCAAAAGAATACGTCGGCATTCACTGCTCCATACTTCGATGGGTTTTCACGGACGGCAAATAAGGGGTCATTTTGGAATGGATTTTCCAAACCACTGAGGCGTTGGTCGATTTCGTTCCACCCTCCGAACTTCAGCAGCCATGCTGAAACAATTGAAATGCGCTTCTTGATGTTCACCTGTCTGTCCCATCCGATGCGTAGATTCCATATGGCCAAACGCACGAGATGACCGTAAACGATACACCGCATGTCGCCGACAGTTGGTTTGACATTTCCAGCTCTGAGCCTGGCTAGATCCTCCTTGACCAGATCCGCCACACCTTCTATTGACTCGACAATCCATTTGCGGGGCACGGAACCTGTGGATCTGCAAACAAAGACTGTGTCGATAATCGAAGAGCCGGTTCCGTTGATGTGGATGGATGCACCCATTTCCGCAGGAGACGGAAGAGACGCCGAGCAGGAAAAACCCGCGTCGAGAATGGCGACGGCAATCGGGTGATAGGCTTCAAGATTGTTGTGATGATAAGTGAAAACCAGAGGTGCGCCCGGTTTAAGGGCCACAGCCATACGCTGGAAGACGGCTGATAGACCTTCGGTAAAATGAACCAGTCCCCTGCCCATCTCTTCGTTACCAGTCAGTTCCTGTTGGTTGCGTGTCGAGCGGTTTTCGAAGGCTGCGGTTTCTCCGTTGATAAGACGGCGCAGCCAAACGTAGCAGAAATCCATCAGTTCGGCATATTGGACATTGGCGAAATAGGGAGGATCAGTCAGCACGGCATCCAAAGTCGACGGCGGAATGTCCGCTGTTGTGGCATCATTGCAATGGAGTTCAACACTTCTTATCTCTTTCTTGTGCTTGCCGTTCGAGTGATCTCCGATCCATTCTCCTTTGATCGGCACAATCTCTTTCTTGTTACCCCGAAAGCGTACTTCGAAGGGGCTGTCGCAGTATGATTTGGCCTTGCGGAATTTTTCTATGATGTTAGCCCATCCCCCACTACCGACGCAGATTTTCTTGGTTGGCTCCAGAATGCCGAGCATGTTGGACTCGCACTGAATGAGTCCGACGGGGAACCCATGCACCGAAAAAATATCCAGCGACTTTAAAGCCATAGTGTCATAGCGGCATAGCATGTTCTGGTAGCGCAGCAAATCCGAGAGGTTGGTTGCGAGCGCGTTTCGGATGCGCTCATCGGATGTCGCTGCGATTATTCGCGCACTTAGTTCCAGCCCAAGGAGCTGACGGTCAATGAACATTTCACGGTAATGCGTGTAACCCCACCGATGCAGACGATTTGTTTCATCCCCTGGTGGTATTTCGTCGTTCGGGACATATTTAGCCCGCATCCTGGCCCATTTTTTTTCCGCTATATTCACCCGCTCCAAATCATACGTATCAGGGATCTTGAAAAAACGGCCCTTGTGCCCATTTTTGCATGAAGGACAGTAATATTCAAGGGCGAAAAGCCGGTGTACAGGCGGCCCCAACTCCTTGATAGGATAACTGTTGACGGTTTTACATTGGGGACATACACAACGGTTCCGCTTGGCTGCTCCTTCCGGCAATAGATTCGTTTTACAATATTGGCAGGCACCCGGATTTCGTTTTTCAGCCGTTTCCGTCAGCTCACCGCAAGCATGGCATATGAATACATTCTTGGGGTGTCTAGAATCCCCGGCCAACAAGTAGCCGGGGAACAAATCGATATTCTTGTGGCATTGGCGGCATTGGATCATCTTAACCCACAGGAAATACTTTACGGAAGCGTCATCTGAACCGCATAAAACACAACGGGTGCGGTAGAGCTGTCCGATCTCCCTATCGAGTTTTTTTCGCAGGGAATATGCCGCCAGAACATATTCTTGCAGATTGAGATGTTCGATTTCCTGCTTTACAATCCAATAGGCCATCGGGTTGATGTCAAATCCGATAACGTCGCAGCCCATACGGTTGGCCTCAATTAAAGGCGTTCCGCCTCCCATGAAGGGATCGGCCACCCGGATGCCCCGCAGCAGGTTGGACTGGTAAAAGGCTTCAGGAATCGATTTGTTTCCAAATTCCGATAGAAGCAATCCGCGAAACAAAGTACCCGGCCTGCGCGCAAACCATTTATGCACTGCGATAATCGGTCGGTAATTCTGTTGAATTTGCTTTTCCCGCAAGGCGAGGTTGGCGATGAAGGAAATATCGAAACCCTTTTCTATCATATTCTTGAATTCAGCCATGAACTAAGGATTGCTATCGGCATTTAAACGCTCATCGCATGCGACAGAAGCCTGTTAATCTAGTTTTGATTAATCGCCGGTTTGAAAACGACCAAAGAATTTGAAATCACTAAAACGTATAAAGGAGAACATGTCAACAAATTTGGGTAATTGAATAATAAAGTTTTTCAATTAATATACCGATAATTCAGATAGTTTTAAACAAAATTTATTAGATAAGCGCTGTTAAATCAAAGATCAAGCCCGAGATTTGTTGAAGGAAACACCATGAACCGTACTTGCCCCAAATGCGGCCGCCAATTAAAAGAGTCAGGCGATTGTATCGCTTGCGGAGGTCCCAAGCAAGAGAATATCGGCTTTATCGGATCGCTGGCGATTACGGCTATAGTGATTGCCGTGATAGGTCTTTTGGTGGTTGGATTTAATAAGATTGTCGGCAATCCTTTTGAAATATTAAATAAATTAAAATTCAACGAAACCGGTCTTTACGAAGTGACCCTGGCATCTAAAGATCTCCCAGTCTCAAGAGAACCTCAAAATACAATTACAATAGATCAATTTGCCGAGTTACGGGAATATTTTGAAAATCAGCAGTTTGAATCCCTTAATTCTATTTTTGAAGCATACCGGGAAGCTTTTGAAACCGATTCCGGCAACGAATATAAACTTTATGATGCCTTCCAGGTTTTTGGCACTACCCTGCCGTCATATGAGAAGTTATTCGAAGCCTGGCTTGAGTATTCTCCCGGGAACTATGTCCCCTACCTTGCGAGAGCCTATTACTACAATGCAAATGGTTGGGAAAGCCGGGGCTACCGCTGGTCTAAAGACACCTCTGATGAGCAATTCAGCAAGATGAGGTTCTATTTCCAAAAGGCTCATGATGATATAGAAATTGCTCTGAGTTTAAAACGGAATCTTTTGCCGGCCTATATGATTTTGATCGGCATCTGCAATGCAACCGCAGATGATCAGGGCGAAGAAGAAAATATCCGAAATGCATTGCAATTGTTTCCCGGATCTTTTTTAGTGCGCTCCCAATATATGAACGCCATCCAACCGCGCTGGGGCGGAAGTTATAGCAAAATGGAATATTTTGCCAAAGAAGCGGAACAATATTCCGATGTTAATGCCAGTCTTCCATTTCTGTACGGATATATCTATTGCGACCAGGCCAAAATACTATCAAGCAAGAAAAGATACAGGCAGGCCTTAAAGCTTTACGCAAAAGCCATTGCCTACGGTGATTTCTGGTATTTTTACGAAGAGAGAGCCAACGTTTATTATTATCTCGAAGAACTGGATAAAGCGCTGGACGATGTTGAACGAAGTATCTTTTTGCGGCCCACGATGGATAGAAGCTATCGACTTCGTTCAAAAATTTATTACCGAAAGGGCGAAATCGAGGAAGCACTTGCCGACTTGCATACTGCCCAGCTTTTGAAGCCTGCCGACTCGGCAACCCGGCGCTGGAAAGAATGGGCGGCGAAAAATTATCTAAACCAGGGCCATATTGCATTTAAAAGCGATTTTAACCTGGCCATCGAAAAATACGACATTGCCATCAGCTTCGATCCCGAAGCAGCGGAAACCTATTATTGGCGGGGCGTTGCGTATTACCGTTTAAAGCAATTCGAGCCTGCTCTATCGGACTTGGAAACTTCAATTGATCTCGATCCGCATCATTTTGATTCATATTTAATGGTGGATTATGTACTTTTGGAGACCAAAGAATGGGATAAAATTATTCAGTATTGGAACCAATTTCTTGAATTGAACCCGACCACAGCCGGGCACATCTTGAACGGGCCGGGACCTACTATCATAACAAGGAGTATGCAAAATCCCTGGCAGATTTAAAAGCGGCATGTGATCTTGGCAATGAAGAGGGCTGTAAACGGTATACCATGTATAAAAATAAGTGGCAGTAAATACTGTGCGAAAATTAAATAGAAATAATACCTGAATTTTGCACGTAAATCTCATCTACAACATTCTAAGTTAGAGTGTCAGGATTGACTTGGAGCGAGGATTGTTGCTCTAAAATTCAGGTACCTATTTTTTCAAAATATTTTTAGGCTCGAGTAAGATCGATAATCTCCATACGATTATTCCGATCCGGACGTTTGGCTGACGGCCCTTCCGTCAGGACCACCAGGTCCCCGGCAAGTCCCTGGCTGGCGAGCCAGTTTTTAGTCCAGATTTTCCAGTTTTCCGGATGATCCTTTTCACAAACAGGAAAGACCCCGTAGGAAAACATGAGATCCTGGCAGGTCTTGACCTGGGAGCTGACAGCCGTAATCCAGACAGGCAGTCGGAAGCGGGTAATGCTTCTGGCGGTCGCGCCGCTGTGTGTGGGCACAATCACGGTCGGCGGCGTGATCCGCTTTAAGGTGATTTCAACGCTCATGGCAATCAGATCTTTCATCCTGACTTCGTCTTCTTCTCTATTGGAGCGCAATGCTTCGCTGATGGACATAGACGTGCGATAGGGTTCGATGGCAGCGGCAATTCGGGCCAGCATGGATACGGATTCCACGGGATATTGCCCCATCGCAGACTCACCTGAAAGCATCACGCAGTCCGTGCCGTCCAGGATCGCATTGGCCACATCGGTGGCCTCTGCCCGGGTGGGGCGTCGGTTGGTGGTCATGGATTCCAGCATCTGGGTGGCGGTGATCACGGGCTTGCCCGCCATATTGGCCGCACGCATGATTTGTTTTTGCGCCACCGCGATTTGTTCAATCGGTATTTCCACCCCCAGATCGCCGCGGGCGATCATGATGCCGTCGGCGGCTTGCAAAATAGCTCCCAAATGACTGCGAGCTCCGGCACGTTCGATTTTGGCGATGATAAAGGGATCATGTCCCATTGCAGCTGACGCTTTCCGTACGGCTTTGATGTCTTCTGCGGTTTCCACAAAAGACTGGCTGACGGCGTCCACCCCGTTTTCCAGGGCAAATTTGAGGCACTCATGGTCGTGATCCGTAAAAGCGCTGATCCCCAAATCGATGCCGGGCAGATTGAGGCCTTTGCGGGAACGCAGCTGCCCACCCACAATTACCTTGCAGCGCACCTCGGCACCTTCTACTTCCTTTACTTCTATCTGAATATAGCCGTCATTCAAAAACAGTCGATCGCCCGGTTTCACAGCCTTCGGAAGCCGGGAAAAACTGACTGAAACGCGCGCGGCATTACCGACGATATCTTCGGCTGTGAGGGTAAAAGGATCATCGGCCTTTAATTCGACGGGTTCTTCCGCAAACTCGCCGATCCTCATTTTGGGACCCGGCAAATCCGCCATGACGGCGACCCGTTTTCCGACCGCTTCAGATGCGGCCCGTATTTTTTTAATCGTTTCCCGGTGGCTTTGAAAATCACCATGGGAAAAATTCAGCCGCGCCACGTTCATGCCGGCTTGAATCATTTCCTGCAGGACTGCCGGCGAATCCGAAGCCGGTCCAATGGTGCAGACAAGCTTGGTTTTGTTGGCCGGAAAGGACATAATGCGTACCTCTAAGTCTATTTTTTGGAAGCTGATTTTCTCGTATAGCACTTTAAACAGTGATTTTAAAGACCTTAGTTTTTCTAAATTAGCTTGAAGGTATCATCGTAACCAATTATAAACCCCTGAAAAATTAATACTTTTTCTATCGAATATTTGACCTCGTTCTAAAAATGGACCTATTTTTTAAAAAATCAGTCAGAACACGATTATGGCACTTTTTTTGGTTGCTCTTTTAATTTGAGGTGAATTTAGGAGATTGACAAACAATTCAAAATATTCTTATAGACTTATGTATAAAAATTAAGTTAGCAAAGAGTTGGAGGATTCAATACCATGGGTGTTCAAACAGTCGACATTAATGATTTAATGGCCCAAAGCGGTGTTATTTTTGGAACCAGCGGGGCCCGCGGTTTAGCGTCTGATATGACCGACAAGGTCTGTTATGCCTATACGACGGCGTTTATTCAATTTCTTGAAGAGACAGGTGAGACAGCCGGCAGTAAATACATTGCAATTGGCGGTGATTTCCGATCCAGTACCGATAGAATTATTTCGGCAGTAGCAAAAGCCGTAGTGGATAGGGGGTACTCTCCGGTAAACTGCGGCAAACTTCCCACCCCGGCCCTGACCTACTATGGATTGGTAAATTCGATTCCGACTATCATGATAACAGGAAGTCATATACCCGAAGATCGAAATGGCATCAAGTACACTAAAAGGGAGGGAGAAATCCTAAAACACGATGAAGCTGGCATCAAGCGTCAAACGGTTGCACTTTCTGAAGGGCTTTTTGATGAAAATGGACTATTTACAAACCCGATAGAATTAATTGTCCCAACCGAGGAAGCAACTGAGCGCTATATCAATCGATATCTGGATTTCTTTCCCCAGGACTGCCTGCTTGGAAAAAGGATAGGGATATATCAACATTCAGCTGTAGGACGTGAACTCATGGTCAAGATTCTTTCCGGTTTAGGTGCAAAAGTTGAGAAACTTGGCTTCTCTGACACCTTTATCCCGGTAGACACTGAGGCCATACGCTCCGAAGATGTTGAATTAGCGAGGAAGTGGGCCGTTGAGTTCGGATTTGACGCAATTGTTTCAACGGATGGCGACAGCGATCGTCCTTTGATTAGCGATGAAAACGGTAAATGGCTGCGAGGCGATGTCGCTGGTATCCTCTGCGCATCGTATCTGAAGGCCGATGTGGTGACTACACCTGTATCCTCTAACTCAGCTGTTGAAAGATCAAATTTATTTAAAACAGTATACCGCACGAAGATTGGTTCTCCCTACGTAATTGAAGGTATTCAAAAAGCTCTGAATGACGGGGCAAAGCGTGTGATCGGATATGAGGCCAATGGCGGTTTTCTGCTGGCCTCTGATTTGGAATCAGGCGGGAAAATTCTAACAGCCCTGCCTACCCGCGATGCCATTATCTTACATATTGCTATTCTCCTTCTTTCCATCGAAAAAAATATGAAAATCAGTGAACTTCTGGCTGAATTACCTCAACGATTTACTTTCAGCAATCGGTTGAAAAATTTTCCGACTGAAGAAAGCACGAAACAAATCAGGGAACTGAGTTCCAGGGATGAATTGCAAAACAAAGAGGTCATTGAAGTCGCATTCGACAATCAGTTTGGAGAGGCAACTTCATTAGATCAGACAGATGGCCTGCGAATCACATTCAAAAGTGATGAGGTGGTGCACCTGCGCCCATCAGGCAATGCTCCTGAGCTGCGCTGCTATAATGAAGCAGATACTGAGTCCCGGGCTGTAGAAATGAACAAAATATGCATGAACACACTGGAGTCCTGGAGAACGGGATTGCATCCATTGGCCGGTAAAAAAGCCCCTAACTCAATTCTGGTCAACGTGCCCAAGGTGGTCAGTGCCTATTATTTACAAAAACCGGATATTGAAAAAACGGCAGAAAAGGTGTCGTTTGGAACATCCGGCCATAGAGGGATGTCAGCTCAAAATAGCTTCAATGAGGACCATATTTTGGCCATCGTTCAGGCTATTTGCGATTTCAGGAGAAAAGAAAAAATTGATGGCCCATTGTTTCTGGGTATGGATACCCATGCACTTTCTGAGCCGGCACATTCAACTGCTATAGAGGTCTTGACAGCCAATGGGGTTGAGGTGATCATTCAAAAAGATAATCGCTTTACACCTACGCCGGTAATTTCACATGCCATTGTTGCTTGCAATAGAAATCGGAAATCAAAATTGGCAGATGGAATCGTCGTTACTCCATCTCACAATCCTCCCGATTTTGGCGGTATCAAATATAACTCAGTATCGGGTGGTCCAGCCAATCCTGAGACGACAAACTGGATTGCTGAAAGATCCAATGATCTTATCAAAAACGGAAATAAAAATGTAATGCGAAAGTCATACGCCAGGGCTATAAATGATTCTAAGGTTACTCGCATGGATTATATTGAATCTTACGTTGAGGACCTTGAAAATATAATCGATATTAGTGCAATAAAGTCCGCGGGACTAAAAATAGGAGCAGACGCTTTAGGAGGATCGGGCCTACATTATTGGGACGCAATTTCAGCAAAATATGGAATAAAAATTGATGTAATCAATTGCATATATGACCCCACATTTAGCTTTATGACAATTGACAAAGACGGGGAAATAAGAATGGATTGCTCTTCCTCGTATGCCATGAAAGGTCTTATCGGGTTAAAGGAAGGGTATGATGTCGCTTTTGGCAACGATCCGGATTTTGACAGGCATGGCATTATTACTCCAGGTGCAGGACTGCTGGAGCCCAATCGCTACTTATCGGTTGCTATCTGGTATCTTTTTCAACATCGAAAAAACTGGAGCCCAAATTTGGCCGTCGGCAAAACCATAGTTAGCAGTTCGATGATAGACAAGATTGCCAGGCGTCTTGGGATAGGACTCTTTGAGGTGCCGGTTGGCATCAAATGGTTTGTTGATGATTTAATGAATGGAAAACTGGCATTTGGCGGAGAAGAGAGCGCCGGCGCAATTTTCATTAAAAAGGACGGCCAAGTTTGGGCGGCTGACAAGGATGGTATAATAATGTCCCTTCTCGCAGCCGAGATTACCGGTGCTTTAAAGAGAGATCCGGGCGAAGTCTACAAGGGGCTTGAAAGTAAGTTCGGAAGCCATTTTTACGCCCGAATAGATGTCAAGACGACTCTAGAGAAAAAAGAAGTTTTAAAACAGCTATCATCTGAAAATATTTCCGCTTCGAAACTGGCCGGTGAAAAAATAATAGACGTTCAAACGGTTGCCCCTGGAAATAAAGCAAAAATAGGCGGGCTTAAAGTAACTACGGAAAATGGCTGGTTTGCCGCAAGACCTTCGGGTACTGAAAACATATATAAAGTTTATGCCGAGAGCGTTTTAAGCAAGGAACATCTTTTACAAATACAAATAGAAGCCGAGGAAATCGTTAATCGAGCTTTACAATAATCTAAATGAAATCCCGTTGAGCCTGTATTTCCAAACCAGGTATTCAATTTCAAATATTATCATTCCCAGCTTCATCATAGTCCTATTTTTATGTATTATTAATAATATTATTCGGTTGCAATCGATTTTTAAGATTGATTTTATAGAAAATTTCAATACTAATTCGCCGTCAGCCAAACATATTGATAGGGTACCAACGTTAAATTGTCAGGCGCGAGTGATTCTCCCGAGTGCAGATCGGTCATCGATTTGGCAGTTTCAATTTTCGACATTGAGACCTTCGCTTCTGAAGAAGATATATTCGTCAGCGCATAAATGGTCTGGTCGTCAGATGAACGCCGTATGCCAAAAACTTTCGGTCCCATGTCTAAAATTTCAAATTCCGCATTTGGATGGAATGCAGGTTGCTTTTTCCTGGTCTTGATTAAATTGATATAGGAGAAAAAAATTTTAGACCGGAAGGACTGCGGATCATTTAGCTCTTTTATGACTTTTTCCATCTCAAGTTTTTCCCGGTTCACGGTTCGGGCGCGGCCGGTCTGCTTAACGCCTGCGGTCCAGTTGCGGGAGCCGAGCAGACTGTGAATATAGGTGGCCGGCACACCGGGCAGGGCGTATTGAATGGCCTGGGATGCCAGAAACTTGTCCGCTCGGGCGGATTTTTGGTCGGCTAAAATCGCATCCACATAGGTGATGTTCAGTTCATAGGGGCTGTCGCTGCCGTCCGGATTTCTCTTGTAGGAGACTTGCCCGCCGTTGGTTTTAACGGCCTCGATCAGCGCCGCCAGTTCCCGCGGCGGCAGAATACCCTCCAGGGGGCGGACGCCGATGCCGTCGTGGGAGGCGGTAAAGTTGAAAAAAGTATTGCCGGAAGATTTCAGTTGAAGTCCTTTAGCCCAATCGGACAGCATCGTCGCGTCTTCTTTTACAAAAGAATAGAAAAGCAGCGGCGGCAGCGTAAAGTTGTAAACCATCTGGGCTTCATCGCGGCCGCTGCCGAAATAGCTGATATTCTCTGTATGGGGGACATTGGTTTCCGTCAGGATCATGACATCCGGAGCGATAATGTCCAGGATGGCGCGGAATAATTTGACCATGGCGTGGGTCTGCGGCAAATGGATGCAGGTGGTGCCGATTTCCTTCCATAGATACGCGATGGCATCCTGCCTGAGAATTGTTGCCCCCTGTTGAACGTAAAAGAGCAGAACTTCAATCATCTTTGCCAGCACATCCAGGCTGGCAAAATTAAAATCAATCTGATCGGCGCTGAAGGTGGTCCATAGATGAACCCGGCGTCCGTCATGTTTTTTATATTCCGATAGCAGGGGCAGAGAGCGGGGGCGGGTTACTATGGATAAATCAGTGGAGGGATCCATTTCAATGGCAAAGTCTTCAAACCCTTTCCTGTCCGCCAGATAGTTGTCAAACCATTTGCTCTTGGAAGAGAAGTGATTGACTACATAATCAAACATGAGCTGAAAGTCGCGGCCGATGTCCCGGACGTTTTCCCAGGAACCCAGTTCCGGATCAATTGCGAAAAAATCCATAACCGAGAATCCATCATCTGAAGAATATGGGAAAAACGGCAAAAAGTGGATAGTGGTGATGGCCCCTTTCAGGTAAATGCCGGCGAATTCGCCCAGCGTGGCCAGCGGAGCCTGTCCTGCTGTTTTCAGCGAGTCGCCATACGTTATTAATACGATGTCTTCCTGTGAGAAGAACGCCTGCTTTTTTCTTTTTTTAAGCGGGAAATTTGCAATTATCGGCTGAATCCGCCCAAAAGCTGCTTGACCGGTTTGCGGGCCGTATATTTCGTTGAGCAACACTTTTACCTTTTGCAAGCCGTCCATTGCTTTTCTCCATTTATCGTTAATATATCAACGCCTGGAGGTCACCAAACCTTTTGAAATCAGAAAGCCCCGCAGTCCCCGGTGAAGGACTGAATATGAAAAGTACTTCAATCCCAATTCATAATTATGATCAACAATCTCCCGGCGAAGCTGCGGATTATCCAATATCTGTTTCGTCTTCTCAACCGCATCGGATGTCACAAACCCGTCGATTTCAATGACCGAAAAGCCTTTCGGTTTGATATCTTTGGTATAAATGGAATACGCGTTGACCACAATGGGTTTGCGAAAATATATCGCCTCCAGAAAAGCATTGCCGAAACCTTCAAATGTGGAAGGATACGTAATCAGGTCGGCATAAGGATATATGTCCTCCAGCGTGAAGATTTTGCGTCCGTCCCCGGTTTGCCCTCTCTGTTCGTTGATGATATCTGAAACAAAAACGGTGTTTACTCCCATAAGCCTGGAATAGTCTTTCAGCCGCTGCTCATAATCATAGCCTTCATCGCCGGAGGCATGGGAAATTACCAGCTTCGCTTTTCTTCCCAGCCGGTGGACCAGCTCAATGGCATGCTCGATTCCTTTGCGCTGTACCACCCGCGTCGGTTGGAGCACGAAAAGCTCGTCATCCTCAATCCCAAGCGCCTGGCGTACATCCAAGGTGTAGCCATCGGGCGGCGGCGGCGGATTCGCGAAATCCATCACATTTGGCGCGACATGCGAGGAGACCCCCGTCCGAAGACCGAGTTGGGCATCCGCCACCGTATTGATGACCACGTGGTGAATGGACGGCAGATTCGGTGGAAATGCCATATTCAGGTAATCCTGCACGGCATTGACCATGAAACGGTCCCGCTCCCAGTAAAAATCATGATGGTGCGCGATAGTTTGGATATTGGTTTCGGCAATAAATTCAGTAAGCGCAATCCCCAGGGGAATATTCAGCGGAATGGTCAGGGCATTCTCGGGTATGATCAGGTGGATATCGAATTTTTCGACAAATTCGTACAGATGATCTTTCAGTTCGATGGCCAGATGATAGATCTTTTTTGAAACCGCACGGTCTCTTTTGGTAAAATTAAAGGACTTCAGGTAAACATCTTTGATTTCGGGATGATTAAAATGGGCTTTAGGAACCATATAGCATCTTTCGGACGGTCGATCCAAATCACCGGCAAAGTAGTAGCACGTAAATCCCTCCTGCTCGAAAACACTGGCCCATTTTTCGATTTCCAGTGAGACACCATCCGTCCCGGCAATGCGGGTGGAGATGAAGGCCACATTTTTGAAATCCGCAATCGATTTGAAATCCCTCATGTTTTGCTCCTTTAGTGACGGCAATTTGAAAGAGATCTTCCAATATTACCCGCCGCAACATTATTGGTTAACATAAGAACTTGTCGGCATCTTTCAATAGCTGGGTAGCAAAAGGCAGCGTGCAGAAAACAGATGACAGAGCACAGAATACAGATTAACTAAATCTGACTGTCTTAACGCTCAAAACGATCCTAACGAACATAACCGTCTAAACCCATGTTAAGACGCGGCCTTTATACATTTCACCGTCTGCTCGGCGATTTCCAGCTCCTCATCCGTTGGAATAACGAGTATGGTGACCAAACTTGCTGCGCTTTGGATCTCGCATATTCCATTTCTTCTGGCATTGTTATTCTGATTATCTACTTCAATGCCCAGTTGTGCGAGACCTTCACATGAACGCAAGCGGATGTCGGCGGCGTTTTCTCCAACGCCGCCGGTGAATACCAGCGCATCGACGCGGCCCAGGGCCGCATAATAGGCGCCGATGTATTTTTTAATTCGATAGCAGTACATATCGATTGCCAGCCTGGCCGCCTTATCCCCTTTTGCGGCAAGCCGACCGATGTCACGCATGTCGTTGACTCCGCAGATCCCTTTAAGGCCGCTTTGCCTGTTCAGCATGGATTCAATTTCCTGCGGCGTATAGCCGGCTTGACGACCAAGGTAGAAAATTATGGCCGGATCCATGTCGCCCGAGCGGGTTCCCATGATCAGGCCTTCCAACGGGGTCATGCCCATGGAGGTGTCGACACTTTGGCCGTTTTTTATGGCGGTGACGCTGGCGCCGTTTCCCAGGTGAAGCGTGATCAGGTTCAAGGACTCCAGGGATCTATTCAAATGCAAGGCGGCCTGTTTGGCAACGTAATAATGGGATGTGCCGTGAAAACCGTAGCGGCGAACCTGATGATGTTCATACAGATCCTGCGGGAGCGCGTAGTGAAATGCCGGGGGAGGTATACTTTGATGAAAGGCCGTATCGAATACGGCCACTTGGGGCACTTGCGGAGCGACCGCCAAAGCGACCTCGATGCCGACAAGGTTCGGAGGGTTGTGCAGGGGGGCCAGGGGGATCAGCCGGCGGATGGTTTCGATCACCGCCGGATTAATGATCGTCGCTTCGCGAAATTTTTCGCCGCCGTGAACCACGCGGTGGCCAATGCCGAATAATTCTTGCGTATCGCCGACAGCACCGGTTTCATTCAAGACGCTTCCGATGAGCTGGAAGCCCGCCTGATGATTTTCGACCGGCCGGGTCCGGACGATTTCTTCCAATTCGCCCTGCGCATTGCGGGATCGATGCGTCAAACGGCTTTCAGTCTCACCGATCTGCTCCAGCAGACCGGTGGCCAGCACGGTCTTGTCTAGCATGTCGAAGAGTTGGTATTTGATGGAAGAACTGCCGGAGTTTATAACTAATACCTTCATATCTGTCCTCATTTAGAGATGATCATATTCATTCGTAGTTTTTTCCCGTCAAAGCATTTGTCCGCAATTAAATCAAGAATTCTCCTAAACAATCCATCCAATCCGCACTCCCCATTCCGCAATCCGCAATCAAAAAGCGGCTGCCTGCGCCTGAATTGCCGTGATGGCCACCGTGTTGACAATGTCGGTTACGGTGCAGCCGCGGCTCAGGTCGTTGACCGGTTTGTTCAGACCCTGCAGGACCGGTCCGATGGCAACGGCATTGGCAGATCGCTGAACGGCCTTATAAAGATTATTGCCGGTGTTCAGATCGGGGAAAATGAATACCGTGGCCTGACCGGCCACCTCACTTGCAGGCATTTTGGTTTTCGCAACTCCGGCATCCACGGCAGCATCATACTGGATGGGTCCTTCGATTTTTAAATCAGGGCGGCGCTCCCTAACGAGACGGGTGGCTTCACGCACTTTGTCGACATCCTTTCCTTTACCGGATTCTCCGGTGGAATATGAGCACATGGCAATACGGGGCTCAATACCGTACATTTCGGCGGTTTCAGCCGAGCTGACGGCAATGTCGGCCAGCTGTTCGGCGTCAGGGTCCGGATTCACCGCACAGTCGCCGTACACCAGAACGCGGTCTGCCAGGCACATGAGAAACACACTGGAAACGATGGAAAATCCGGGCCGGGTGCGGATAATCTGAAGTGCCGGCCGGATGGTGTCCCCGGTAGTGTGGACGGCTCCCGACACCATGCCGCCGCCAGCGCCTTTGTGAACCATCATGGTCCCGTAATAGCTGACATCCGTCATGGTGTCTCTGGCCATTTCGCGGGATATGCCCTTATGCCTGCGCATCTCGTAGTAGGTTTCCGCGTAGTCGTTTAACTGCTCCGACAGCAGGGGGTTGATTATGTGAGCCCCCTCCAGATTGAGTCCTAAGGAATCGATTTTAAATTTAATTTCTTCCGGATTGCCCAATAGGGTAATATCTGCTACCCGGCGCCGCAGAATTATTTCGACGGCTCGCAGAATTCTTTCTTCATGGCCTTCGGGCAGCACGATGTGCTGGCGGTCGACTTTGGCCCGTTCGATGAGTTCGTATTCAAACATGATCGGGGTCACCCGTTTGGATCGTACCACTGCGATCCGATCTTCGAGCTCTGAAATGTTTACATGGGATTCGAAAACTCCCAGAGCTGCAGCAATCTTGCGGCTGTTCTGCGGGGTGAGAGCGGCTCTCACCGAACCGGCATTCATCGCCGTTGTGTAGGTGTCGGTGCCGACACTAAGAATCGGTATCGGCGACGATTTTTTGAAACCTTCTATCAGTTTTCGTACCGGTGGTTCGGGCGTCAACCCCCCGGTTAGAAGCAGACCGGAAATATTGGGATAGGTTTCCGAGGCTGCGGCCGCCAAGCTCCCAAGAATGACATCGGAGCGATCACCGGGTGTAATTACAAGGGTGCCTTCCGTGATATAATCCAGAAAATGCGGCAGGGTCATCGCGGCTATTTTTATATCCAGCACCTCGCGGTTCATGCGATCCGGATCACCCTGAAGCATCCGGCTGTCAAGGGCGGTGGCGATTTCGCCAACCGATGGCTTGCCGAGCAAAGGTGCTTCGGGCAGAACATATACCGGCACCCCGGCAATTGTTTCTTGCCCAAATTGCGCTTTGATGACGTCAAGGCTTTGCGGCACGATGCGATTGACAATCATCGCCAGGATCGTGCATCCGCGGCTTTCAAAAAATTCACTGCCAAACCTTATCCCCTCGATGATTTCCTGTGGTGATTTTTCGCGTCCGTTAAGCACCATGAGAATGGGGCATCCCAAATTATTGGCGACGTCTGCATTGAAGTCGAATTCGAAGGCCGAGGAAACTCCGGTGTAATCCGTGCCTTCGCATAAAACGAAATCACATTGACTCTCAAGCGCCTTATACTTGCTTAGAATATTCTTTAAAAGCGCATCATACTGCCCGACGGCCACCATATGCTGAGCATCCTCGTGTCGGTAGGCGTACATTTTTTCATATGATAATTTTAAATTATACCTGCTCAGGATTAACTGAATGTTATTGTCCCGCTCAACATCGGGAATAACCGGACGAAAGAACCCGATCTTATTCAAACGCCGCGACAGCAATTCCATGATGCCGAGTGCCACTACTGATTTGCCGCCTCTCGGTTCCATGGTTGCAATGTATAGGTTTTTAGACATTTGGATTGCCTTTCTAATTAATCCGTCATGAAAAATAGCACTTTCAGGATTGTAAATTATTCTTTGAAAACTGAAGAATTTAGTTAAATCGAAGGTTCGGCGGATTAATTACTTTTTTTATGATATGTAATTTTTGTATAGAACCTTTTACTAAAACTTGCAATATTTCAGATGGCGTAAAAATTTTCTTGAGATTCGCTTTTAATGTGATATGTAAATTATGTTGACACCTATCGCCAAGTAATTGCAATCAACGCGGTATCCTAATTGCGCCACTCTGGAAAATAGCGATTTTCACTTGCATTTCGTTACTATTACATATATAGCTAAAAGCCATTTTATCTGTTAAATTCAAAAAGCCCCAAGTGCAGAAAATTAAACTTTAGATCCCATTTCCGCGGATCCGTCATTCGAGGAAAGGAAAATCACAAAATGGCAGACAATTCAACGGTTGAAGATACCGCTGGAGGCGCAGCACTGAGTTCAAAAAAAGGATTGGTGAGATCGTTTTTTGATTTTTTCGGCGGCAAAACTTTTAGATTGAACAACGATCTGGGGGCGATGGCCATATTTTTCTTTCGGTCCTTTTTCATGATCTTCCGGGTCAAAGCGATACCGGACATTATCCAGCAGGTGTACTTTATCGGGGCCAAATCGGCCCAGATCGTGATGCTGGTGGGTTTTTTCACCGGCATGGTGCTGGGTCTGCAGCTTTATTTCGTGCTGGTCCAATTCGGCTCGGTGGGGGTGCTGGGCACCGCCATCGCCCTGACGTTGATCCGTGAGATGGGGCCGGTGCTGGCGGCGATCATGATCACGGCCCGGGCCGGTTCGGCCATGACCGCGGAGATCGGCATTCAGCGCATCAGCGAGCAGATCGACGCGCTTGCCACCATGCGCATCGATCCGCTGGGGTATCTGATCAGCCCGCGCATTGCGGCGGCGGTGATCAGTTTTCCGATTTTAACCGCCTTTTTCGACCTGATCGGCATCATCGGCGCCTGGGTCAGCGGCTGTTTGCTGCTGGGGGTCAATTCGGGCACCTACTTTTACCGTGTCGTGTCCAGCACAGAATTAAAAGACATTATGGGTGGATTTAACAAATCCATTGTTTTTGGCCTGCTGGTGGTGACCATCTGCTGTTTTCAGGGCTTTTTCACCCACATGCGCACAGACAGCTATGGCGCCAAGAGTGTGAGCCTGTCGACCACGTCGGCGGTTGTCATTTCGTGTGTGATGATCCTGATTTCAGATTATGTGGTAACGTCTTTTATAGTTTAGGGGAATTGTCATGGATGAACAAAGGGAACCATTAATCGAGTTTAAAGGCGTCAGCAAAACCTTCGGCAACCGCAATATTTTAAACCGCATCAATTTTTCCATCTACGAAGGTGAAGTGACGACGCTGATCGGTCTTTCCGGTACAGGCAAGAGCGTGACCCTTAAGCACATCATCGGGATGCTCAAACCTGATGAGGGGCAGATTCTGTACCGGGGCAAACCCATCGATCAAATGAACAAGAAGGAATGGAATGACTACATCGGCCAGATCAGCTACATGTTTCAAAGCAATGCCCTGTTTGATTCGATGACGGTCTTTGAAAACGTGGCCATGGCGCTGAAGTACACGACCAAACTAAAGAAAAAGGAAATCGAGAAAAAGGCCATGGCGCGCATCGAGCAGACCGAGCTGACCGAGGTGGCCGACAAGTACCCGTCGGAGATATCCGGCGGCATGCAAAAGCGCGCGGCTTTAGCGCGTGCGCTGGTCACCGACCCGAGTATTGTGCTCTTTGACGAGCCCACCACCGGCCAGGACCCCATCCGCAAAAATGCCATCCTGGGGATGGTGGCTGAATACCAGAAACGTTTCGGGTTTACGGCCCTTTTGATCAGCCACGAGATTCCGGATGTTTACTTTATTTCCAATCGGATTCTGGCTCTGTATGACCGTAAAATCGTCTTTCAGGGGGACCCGGAAGCGTTTGAATCGCTGGACCATCCCTTCCGCCAGGAGCTGATCAGCAGCCTGGAAAGCCTGGGGCAAGAGCTGACGGGGCTGTATTCCAAGCGGCATTTCAAGGTTCGCTATCAAACTGACTTGAGCCAGCGGCAGCCGGATGCCACCTATGCGGCGGCCGTCTTCACGCTGGATGGTATCGATGCCATCAGCGAGCATTTAGGGCACGATGCGACCCAGCTGATCATTCGTTCTTTAGGGTCTTATATCAACAAGCATTTTGGTGCGGTGGGTGGATTTTCATCACGTCAGACAATTAACGAATATGCGACCGTGCTGCCCTATTCGGATCTGGAAGAAGCCCATCGTATCATGGAGGATTTTACCAGGGATTTTCAAGAGCACGGAATCCGCGGTATCGAGCTGCAGCGCGGCGAAAAGAATCCCGATGAAGAATGCATCGAATTTTCCGTGCTGGCCGGACTGGCCCAGGGTAAACCCCAGATTGAAATTGAATCCGTGATGGAATTTGCACGGTTTAATCAGAAAGAAATTGCCAAATTCAAGTGTGCACCCGGAGGAAAATCAGAATGAAAAAATATTCCAAGGAAACTGTAGTCGGTATTTTTGTGGTCATCGGCTTAATCTGCATAGGTTATATGACCGTCAAACTGGGCAACGTGGGGTTTTTCGGTGATAATACCTACACCCTGAATGGCAGTTTTACCGCGGTGACCGGCCTGCGGGTCGGAAACCCGGTGGACATGCTCGGCCTGGAAATCGGCCGGGTTGAAAGCTTTAACATGGATCAGGACAAACAGGTGGTAAAGGTGCAATTTAGAATCAACAAGGGCATCGAGGTATATGACGATGCCATTGCGTCGATTAAAACCGAGGGGCTGATCGGCGATAAATACGTCTCGATCGATCCGGGCGGCGGCGGTGACCTGTTGGCCGACGGCGACACCATCACTGATACCAACTCGCCCACCGATATCATGGATCTGGTCAGCAAGTATGCCTTCGGTGATGTCGGCGGCGGAGGGGATAAAAAACAAGAAAAAACAGATTAAATCGAATTCGGAATCATGTGTGTTACGGGTTGCGGATTGGATGGAGAAGAGGGCAAAGACAGTGGTTGACTAAGTTGAATGGTTGATTAGTTGATTAAGGTGGATGGAGAATATCCATTTAAACCCGTCAACCTATTCAACGCAATTTACCCAATAAACTCAAACAACCTAATCAACCCAATAATTTTCGTCCATAAACGATCCAAACCATCATAACGGTCAAAACGATCTCAACGATCTCAACGAACTAAACGAACTCAACGAACTAAATTTATCCCGCTTGCCCAATGAAATCTCTGTTGCCCTTATTTCATCGGGGTTAAACCTTTTTGTCTTTTGTTTAACTGGGACCATCTAAACGATCCAAACGAACTTAACGGTCATAACGAATCCCGGAGGGAGGATAACATGAGTAGACAATTTACCGGAGTTATCTTGATAATTGCAATGGTGTTGATGATTCCGCTGCATGGATTTGCGGCGACGCCTTTAGAAACCGTGAAAGCCGGCGTCGACAAAGTGCTTGCGACGCTGACCGATCCGGCATTCAAGGCCAAAGCCAAAGATCAGCAACTCGTCCAACTGACGGATGCCATCAATACGATTTTCGATTTTGAAGAGCTGTCAAAAAGAACCCTGGGCAGGGAATGGAAAAAAATGAAAGACGCGCAGCGAAAAGAATTTGTCCAGTTGTTCAGGGAGCTGCTGCAGGGCGTGTATGCGGACCGGCTGCTGGCTTACTCGGATCAAAAAGTTATCTTTGACAAGGAAGACATGCTTAAAAAGGGAACCGCCGAGGTCCAGAGTTATCTGCAGACCGCGGACGGCAAAAAAATACCGCTTTTTTACCGGCTTACCGACAAAAGCGGTGATTGGAAGGTTTATGACGTCATCATTGAAGGGGTGAGCATGGTGAAAAACTACCGCACCCAGTTCAGAGAGATCCTCGCCAAAGATTCTCCCGAAAAATTGCTGGAAATATTGCGCAATAAAGTCGGTAAAGGCTAGACGTCAGACAAGACCATGCTTGCAGGACATGGTGCCGTTGGCGCAGCAAATTTACCTGAAAGTCATATATCTGGGTTTCAGGTGGAGAAAGGAGTGTCCATCCCGTGAAAAAGTTATGGCCGGTTGCCGCAGTGATATTTGTCTTTATTTTGTTTTTTAGCAATAACCCCGCATGCGCGTTTAATGATGAAGCGACACTTTATCTGGCCCAGGCAACGCAGCAAGCATCCGACAAACCGTCCGGCACGGCCGGGGACCAATCGCAGGAACAGGCCGCGGAAGACGATGAAGACGAGTACGACGATGACGATGAATATGCTGAAGAAGAAGACGTTCAGCTGATCCCGGATCCCTGGATTGAAATGAACCGGGGCTTGTATACCTTTAACGACAAAATGTATTTTTGGGTGCTCAAGCCGGTGTCCCGGGGATACGGCTTTATAATTCCCCAAGAACTGCGGCAGGCCATCCGCAATGCCTTTTACAACATCCGGTTTCCGGTGCGTTTTATCAACTGCCTGCTGCAGGGAAAAATCCGCAAGTCGGGTGATGAATTCGGCCAGTTTTTCATCAATACGACGGTGGGCTGTCTGGGGCTGTTAAACCCGGCGGTCAATTATCCGAGGCTGCAGCCCAGCCCGGAGGACCTGGGCCAGACCTTTGCGGTCTGGGGCGCCGGCTCCGGCGCCTATCTCATGCTGCCGTTTTTTGGGCCTTCCAGCCTGCGCGATGGCCTGGGGAAATTGGGAGATACGTTTATGGATCCCCTCTGGTGGCTGTTTAGAGACGACATCTGGTTGGCCATAGGGATTCGTGCCGGAGAGACCGTCAACGACACCTCCTTGCGGATCGGGGAGTACGAGGCCTTGAAGGAAGCGGCGCTGGATCCCTATGTTATGATCCGCAACGCCTATGTCCAGAACCGCAACAAGCTGATCGCCGAATAGCAGAGGACAGAGGGCAAGGGGCAGAGGACTGACGTTTGAGGACGGAAGTCGAAATGGGGAAGGACTTGAGGAGCGGCCGGAAGGCCCTCTGGGAGCGCTTCGCTTGAGGCAAAAGCAGACTGCTATAAGGAGCAGAACTTCAATTCATTAGCAGCTGTCTGCCGTTTGCTTCTCAATTCAAGCCCTGCAAGGGCACTCCTAAAGGTCCGCAGGAACGCTCCTTCAGTGCAGCACTCTTCGAGTGAAACGCTCCTTTGACCTCTCCCACAGGCTCATAATTTGCTCAGTTCGACCGGATGGGCGCCACCAGTCCTGGTGTATAGAACCGAATTTTTTTAATGAACCCCGCTGAGGCAGGCCTATGAGCTGAGAATACCCTTTATTCCGAAACAGACTTCCAGATAACGGCAACCAGATACAAGCGACCAGCTATTCGAAAAAAACTATCCCATTTTGTTTACGATCAATCAGTGGTTGAGTATTATCAACAAAAGGAGGTGTCGCATGTCAACTGTAGGTATCGGCTTAATGGGCTTTGGCAGGATCGGAAGAAATCTTTTCCGAATTCTCTACCAGAGCCAGGATTTGCGCTTACGGGCGATCAGCGATATCGCCGATCACAAAGCGCTCGAGTACTTGCTGCGTTTCGATACCATTCTGGGCCCCTTTCCGGATGAGGTCAGCGTCAAGGAGGGGCACCTTTACGTGGCCGGTCGGCAGATTCCCATGCTTGCGGAAAAAGAACCCGGTGACGTGCCATGGGGTGATCTTGGGGTTGATGTGGTCATCGAGGCCACGGCTCAAAAATGGTCGCGGGGGAAGCTCGAAAAGCATTTGGAGCGTGGCGCAAAATGGGTGATTCTGTGTGCGCCGCCGCAGGATCCGCCGGATATTACGGTCGTGATGGGTGTCAACGACGATCAACTCAAACCGGCGCACCGGATTGTCTCAAACGGTTCATGCACCGCCCACTGTGCGGCCCCAATTATCAAAATCCTGCACGAAGCCTTCGGCATTCAGCGTGCGTTTTTGAGCACCATCCATGCTTATACCAATCAGCAGCGCCTGGCCGATGTCCCCTCCGAGGACAAGCGCCGCGGTCGCGCGGCTGCCGAGAACATCATCCCCCAGGCAACCGAGGCCGCCCTCATGATTGCCGGCCTGATACCGGCAATGGAGGGCCGCATCACCGGTGGGTCCATGAACGTTCCCGTTCCCAACGGATCCGTGGTGGATCTGGTTTGCTGGCATGATAAGCCGGTGAACACTTTAGCGATTAACGAAGTGGTCCGAACGGCAGCTTCCATCGCCAAGTGGCGCGATATCATCGAATACGAGGAGGACCCCATTGTCTCCAACGACATTATTCGCAGCCCGTATTCGACGACTTTCGATTCCCTTGCGACCATGGTGATGGGCGATCGCGTCTCTAAAACGCTTTGCTGGTATGACAACGGGTGGGGCTATGCCCATCGGGTGGTCGATCTCATTAACAAATTTACCGCAATGGATAAGGAGGCGGCATAATGGCTATCAATATCGGAATCAACGGTTTCGGCCGCATCGGCCGCAGCGTCTTTCGCATTCTAAGCGATCGTGAAGACATTAACGTAGTCTGCATTAATGACCTTTTTGAGAACGAGCAGCTGGCCTATCTCCTTAAATACGACACGGTAATGGGTATTTTCCCCAAAGAGGTGCGGGCGACGGCGGATGCGATGTATGTGGACGATCAAAAGGTTGCGATGACCGAACATCGGGACCCGGCCCAAACGCCCTGGAAGGATTTGGGCGTTGATTTTGTCATCGAATCAACCGGCGTGTTTCGCAATCGGTCGGCCATTGAAAAGCATTTTGAAGGCGGCGCGAAAAAGGTTCTGCTGACCGTGCCGGCCAAAGATGAAATCGACGCGACCATTGTTCTCGGGGTCAACGATGATCAGCTCAAACCGGAGCACCGAATCGTCTCCAACGCATCCTGTACCACGAACTGCCTGGCGCCGATTGCCAAAGTTCTGGATGAATCTTTTGGGATCGAAGAAGGTTTTATCACCACGGTTCATGCCTACACCAACGATCAGCGTCTGGCCGATGTGCCTCACAAGGACTTCCGGCGCAGCCGCGCTGCCGGAGAGAACATTATCCCCACAACCACCGGCGCGGCCCGGGCGGTCGGCAAGGTCCTGCCGCAACTGCAGGGCAAACTGGACGGCCTGGCCATGCGCGTCCCCGTACCGGACGGCTCCATTGTGGATCTGGTGGCCCGCTTGAGGAGCAAGCCGTCCGTAAAAGCAGTCAATGATGCCGTGCGCGAGGCCGCTGCAGGACCGATGCGCAAGGTCGTCGAATACAGTGAAGCCCCGCTGGTTTCAAGTGACATCATCGGCAATCCCCATTCCAGTATCTTTGATGCCCTGTCCACCTGTTCATTGCAGGACGGCTTCGTCAGGATTGTCTCCTGGTACGACAACGAGTGGGGCTATTCGAATCGCGTGGTGGATTTGATTGATAGAATGGCGACACTTTGAAATCTGAACCGAACACGAAAGGAAGGGTATGACAATACAGGCTGATCAGGTTAATACAATGCGGCAACACGCCATGGAGATTTTTCAGGCGGCTTTGAAGGCGGTCGACCCGGTGGAGGCGATTCTGCGGCACGTCCAGCTGGAGAACGAAATTTTGCAAATTGCCGAGCATAAATTTGAATTAAAAGATTTCGATCGTATCCTGGTGGCAGGAACCGGCAAAGCCGGGGCACCCATGGCAAAAGCCCTGGAGGACCTGCTGGGCGACCGGATATCAGATGGTGTGATCGTGGTCAAGGAAGGCCACAGTTTGCCATTACAGCACGTGCGCATTCATGAGGCAGGGCACCCGGTCCCCGATAGTCGCGGAATTCGGGGTGCCGAGGAAGTTCTAACGCTGGTAAACGCGGCCGGCGAGCGGGATTTGGTGATATGCGTCATTTCCGGGGGCGGATCCGCCTTGCTGGTGGCTCCGGCCGAAGGGGTCACCCTCGAGGACAAACAGGAAGTGACGCGTTTGCTTTTGGCCTGCGGCGCGGATATTCACGAAATCAACACCGTCAGAAAGCATCTTTCCCGGGCCAAAGGAGGCGGGTTGGCCCGCATGGCCTATCCGGCAACGGTGGTGAGCCTGATCCTCTCGGATGTTATCGGAGATGATTTGAATGTGATCGCATCCGGACCCGCGGTGCCGGATACCAGTACCTTTGCCGATGCCCGGGGCGTGTTTCAAAAGTATGACATCTGGAACCAGGTTCCCGCATCCGTGCAACAACGCATTCAGCAAGGTTTGGCCGGAGACATCGAAGATACCCCCAAGGCGGGTGATGCCGTTTTCCAGCGATGCTGCTCCGAGCTGGTGGGAACCAATATTCAAGCGTTGATCGCCGCGGGCCGGCAGGCACAGCAGCTGGGCTACCGGCCTATAGTTCTTTCCTCAACCGTGGAGGGAGAAGCAAGGGAGGTGGTAAAGATGTTTACGGCCATCGCCAAAGAGGTGCGCAGTTCGGCCAACCCGATATCTGCACCCGCCTGCATTCTGTGCGGCGGCGAGACCACCGTTACGATTCACGGTGAAGGCAAAGGCGGCCGCAATCAGGAGTTTGCCCTGGCTGCCGCCATGGCGATTGCCGGCATGGAAAAGGCGGTCGTATTGAGCGGCGGCACCGACGGAACAGATGGACCCACCGATGCTGCGGGGGCTATCGCCGATGGCGAAACGGTCGCCAGGGCCCTCGCCATCGATCTCGATCCATTGGACTTCCTCAGACGCAACGATGCATATCATTTCTTTCAACCGCTCGATGATCTGATACTTACCGGACCCACCCGGACGAATGTTTCGGATGTGTATATGGTGCTGGTTGCTTAAAAGCAGAGAGCAGAGCGCAAAGAGAAAAGAGCTTTATCCTTTAATGAAGCTTCCATCCTTTGATAACCCTTTGCCCTCTGCACCATGCGCTATGCTTTTCATTCTATCGGTTTTGTCCTGGCAAGCCAGTAGTCGGCCTGCTGTTTGGCGATTCGTTGCAGATCGAAACCGAATGCGGTGTATTCCGCACTGATCAGGAAATAGTACTTGTTTCCTTTTTCAAAGGGTGTCGTGACGGTCGGTTCGGATACTCCCAGGGAGTGGAATCCAGGCTTGACATAGAAAGAAATGTATTCCCCTGAGCGAAGACGGGCGATAATCGAATCATCCAAAACCACTTTGAGAGAAAACCCCCACCCCATCAGATTGTTGTCCCGGATGACATACACTTGCGCATTAGCGGATGGATTGTCCAGGGTAGGGAAACGGTCTGTTTTGCCGTGGGCACATGAAAGCAATAACAGCGTCAGCAGCGATAAGGCGAATAATTTCTTCATATTTGAAAACCCGTTGTCCTCCTAATTATGCTGCTTTGCAGCCTTCTGCATGGTGTCCAGATAATTGTCCAATTCCTCGATGCTTGCAAAAACTTTAAGCGTTGGAATAGCCTTGAGGATATCAAAAACTTTTTGAATCTGAGGCTGAAGGTTCATAAAAACCATCCGGCCATCCGTTTGTTTGAGGGCCTTTTTGGTTTTTAAAAGCACACGGATGCCTGAGCTGCTGAGATAATCGGCAAACTCCATGTCGAAAATAATGACATCCGGTTTTTGCTTCAGGATATCATCCATCTTCTCGTCAAAAACGCTAAATGTACTCGCATCAATGGAACCGATGGGGGATACGACGATAATCCCCTGTCCCCTTGTGTTTGATTTAACTTTTAACGGCATGTGGCCTCCTGTGAAAGCTGACGATGCGTGTCTGTAGTGGAAAGTTTATTGACCAAGTTTTTAATCTTCAAAGAGCTGATAAACTGGTTACTGGTTGATTAAGTTGATTGGTTGACTTAATCTTTCCTATCAACCCAATAAACTCAATCAACTTTTCGCTATCCTGACCCAAACCACTTTTTAAAGAGTCCCTTGAGCGATTTCTGCTCTGCGATCTCCTTGCCGCCCGGCGGTTCCGTTCTTCTTCCTTCCGGCCACCATTCCACCGTTTCGAATTTACAGGGCAGGATGCATTCCAGAGCCGGCAACAACCTTTCTTCAATTAACACCTTTTCCCGTTCGGAGATGGTACGGAAGTAGACATTAATTTCCTCTATGTACCATCCCTTGGTTTCATCGAGCATATCCAAGTCGACTTTGACCATTCTTTCGAAGTCTTGACCCAGCATGGGTCTGAGCGAATCTTCTGTAATTTTGTTGCATAACTTCTCAAGTTGAGTTTTCAGCGCCTCGTCTTGCCCTTTGTCGACAATAAAGGTCAGCGTCAGGTATCCGCCGCCGTAAGGACGATGAAGAGATGATATTTTTACCACGCCTTCCTTTCTTTTACCGTCTTCTTCGAAAGTCACAACAAAGCCGGCATAGGCAATCATCTTTTCATTGGCTTTAACAGCCAGGTAGCTTTTTCTCGGATCAAATTCCTGGGTCATGGCAGTCGTCCTGTCAGGCTCCCTGCGGTGTGGGTTTGGATCGTTTAGTTCGTTTGGTTCGTTAAGTTGGTTATGATGGTTTAGATCGTTTGGATCATTTTGTCTGTCATCTGGCCCCAGCTATCTTCTGTCAGCACTCTATGCCCTCTGCTCACTGCTCATTACGCTTTGCTCTGTGCGCTATGCTCCATGCTCCTTCCAATCCAAAATCCCAAATCCGCAATCAGAAACCCGCACCTCGCACCTCGCACCTCGCAACGCGTGCCCCGCACCCCGTACCCCGCAACGCGTACCTCGCAACACGCAACCCGATCTACCAATCCGGCTTGTGAAAGATTGATCTGATCTCCTGCGACGGCGGATATTGTGTTTCTTTCGGCGTCAGCATGTCGCCCCAGTTGGTCCGGTTCCCCATTTCGTCTTTGAGGCTTGGCGGTATAAAATCTTTGCCCTCTCGAATTTCCCAACCTCCGCCCAGTGCCCGGTATAGAGCAACTAAATTGGTTCCCACTGATCCGGCGGTAAATACCAGGTTGTCCTGTTGGGTCGTTAAATCGCGCTGGGTGTCCAATACGCGCTGGTAGTCGACCAGTCCCTCACGGTACTGGATCGAGGATAGATCCACCGAGCGTTTCGAGGCCTTGACGGCGTCCGCCAGATAAAAGACGGCATCCTGCGAATTCAGGAAACCAATCATGGCGTCTTCGACTTCCTGGGCAGCCCGAATGACGGTGTCTTCGTAGTTGACCGCCAGTTCCTGAAACCGGGCGTCTTCAACACGCACCTGGTTGGTGATGCGGCCATAGTTGAAAAGATCCCAGTTAAAGCCGCCGCCGGTGGAATAGGTAATGCTGTCTTTTTTGAACAGATCGCTGAATTGGGCATTGTTGGAGCGAAAATCCGTATTGCCGCTGGTCTGAAATCCCAGGGAACCGAACAGGGAGAAATGCGGGTAAAGATCCGCCTTGGCAAATCCAATCTGGGCACTTTGCGCGGCCAGTTGACGTTCGGCAAATCGGATGTCCGGTCGTCTGCGGAGCAGTTCCGCCGGGATGCCCACCGCCACCTCGACCGGGATTTTCGGAATAAGCCCGGGAGCGCCCAGCATCGCATCGATTTCACCGGGAAGCTTGCCCAGTAAAATGGCCAGGGCGTTTTTGGCCTGGCGAATATCAGTCTCAAAGCCGGGGATCGTCGCCTGGGTGGAGCTTAAAAGGGCCTTGGCCTGGCTGACATCGAGTTCGGTCACCGCTCCGGCTTTAAACCTGACCTCTCCGATATCCAGGGACCTTTTCTGTATTTCGACGTTTTGCCGGGCCACCCCCAACCGTTCTTCGGAGGTGCGCAGCACGATAAACGTGCGCGCGACCTCGGCGGTCAGCGACACCAGAATATCGTCGTAATTCGCGATGGATGCCTCCAGGTTTGCCACACCGGTTTGCACCGCGCGGCGAAATTTGCCCCAGACATCCAGCTCCCAGGCCGCATCCAATCCAATGTCGAAATTTGAATAGTACCTGTCGGCGCTCGCTGCATTGGGAGCATTTTTACTGAGCTGATTGAGGGATCCCGAGCCCAGGCCCTGTTGGGTCTGGGGGAATTGAAAACCGAAGGCAATCCCCAGTTGGGCCCGAGCCTCATAGATCCGCAAGCCGGCAATTTGCAGGGTCAAATTCTGCTGATAGGCGGCCTGGATCAATTCATTGAGCACCGGATCATTGAATACAGTCCACCAATCGCCGAATTTTCCTTCCTGGCTTTTGATCTTCGGGCTCCCGGAATCAAGCCATTTTTCCGGTTCCGGTGCCGTGGGCTTGACGTAATTTGGACCCACCATAGCGCAGCCGCTGAAAATAAGTATCGACGCGATGAGCATCAACAACCCTGACATCGGAGTTTTTTTCAGATTTCGACAGGAATTCACTAAAAAAAACCCTTTGATTAATGATGTCGCACGCATAGACAACTCCTTAAAGTTCGAATGGTTTCAAAATGTCGGCAAAACAACACTTCTGACCTTATTTCCTGTTTATCCAATAACCGGCGGGATAACCGGCAAACATTGCCAAATAAGTTCATTCATTAATTCAAGAAGCAGGTGATTGCAATAATTATTTGAGAAGAGGAACGTTTTTAGCAATTTACTGCTTGGACAACTCCACTTTAACCGGCACGACCTTCAGTGCCGGCATCCTTGCCCGGGTGTCAATGGGTACCGCACTCATCAACGAATTAAAGTTGGGTTGGCTGTAGTGAATCGGTGCAAACAGATATCCCCGCTGCATGCTGGCTTCCAGCTTCAGCGGCAAAAGGACCGTTCCATGTTTTAAGGGGTCACATCTTAATTATTAATTATTTTTTTATGCATTCTACTTATATGCATTCTGATTTTATTATTTTCTTTGATTTGATTTACCAGGTAGTTATATCTTGTTGTTACAGCTGCACCGGATATGTTGCCAAAATATTCTCCTATTCTTTTTCCGGTTTCTCCCGTCAACTCACGGGCCAGAAAAATGGCCACATCTCTTGCCATGTTTTTCTTAAGCCCCTTGCGTAAGATTGCGTTCGTTTCACAATTAAATTCCCTACCCACAAGTCTAACAATTTTATCAAAATCTGCTTTCGGTTTTAATTTTCTTAGCTCTGGTATTTCTTTTTCACCCGATCGATCTTGCAAATATGTCTCTTTTATCCAGTTCACAAAATCCGGGCTTCCAAGAATAAACCCGCCGGATAGATCTTTAGCAGGGTTTTCTAAACTTTGAATATCAGCTTTTTCAACGAAATTTTTATAATTCATTACGGCATGCTTTTTTTGGGTTCCAAATTGCGATAGCAACCATTCTGTTTCCATCCATTCAGGCTGTTTTGTTTTTCCTACCAAAGCCGGATAGCTGCTCCACTGATATTCATCCGGCCGCTCCACAATTTTAGCACGCACCGGATTCAGATGAATGTAGCGGGACAAATGTTTGAGATATTCATCGGCATCCACCAAAATTGATTTGAACCGACCCTGAAATAGATGCCCGTTTCTGTGGTGCTTGCGATTGAAATAGCCGGCATAGCTGACGTTAATCCATTGGATTGCCCTGCTCAAGTTGGGCAACGGTGTTTCTAATAAGATATGAAAATGATTGTTCATAAGGCAATAAGTGTGGATTTTTAGGGTAAATCTTTCCACTGCCTTTTCAAGGTACATTAAAAACTTTTCTCTATCCCGATTGCTTTTGAACAAATTTTCACCGGCATTGCCACGGTTGATGACATGATAAACAGCGCCGGGATATTCTACCCGCAGAGGTCTTGCCATAGCATCAGATCCTTTGCTGTTTCAGATGTTAAGCAGGTAATTAATGCAGGGTTAAAATACTTTAGTTGGAAAGTCAATAATTAATAATTAAGATGTGACCCCTATCCTTCTTAGAAGCGGTATCCCATTTCGATCATGTGCAGATTCAAGCCCGGATTGGAGTCATAGAAAACGAAGTTGGACATGTGCTGGAGGCGGTACCCAATGGCAAAGCGCCGGGCGATGTTAAAATCGACACCGATATGTGAGGTAAATTGGAAGGGGCCTCCGAGATCATCATCTCCGAATTCGTGCTTGCTGATAATACTCGGATTGACGCCCAGATAAATTCTGATTCTACCCCTCAGCCCGGTGAAATAAAGACCGGGTCCGATTGAGCCGACGAAGGCGGATTCTCCGCCGCCGGTCAGGATGCCGGCGTTGGCTTCAAGATATGTGGTCAGGGTCCAATCCGCCCCCAGGCCCCACGACCAGGGCAGATTACAGGCAGCAAAACCCTCAACCTGCTTAAAATCTTCATTATTCCGATTATCTGAAACTCCACCGCGCAGTCCAAGCATTTGCCAGTCGAAGGCCGGAACGTCTGAAGAGAAAACACTCCAGCCAATCAGCACCGTCACTATGGGGGCCCAGATTATGATTCGCACCCTTCCTACCCCATACAATTTTTCACTCAGTGTTGCATGCACCAAAAATACCCGCCCCCAAGTAACCGGCCGCGGCCAGAATCATTTTGTGGTTGAATCGCTTCAGCCGCAGTGCCGCCAACTATAAAATATTTTTTTAAAAATGCAGAGAGATCTCATGACGGGTGCGCAAAGCTAATATATAGTTTTAACCACGTCAAGTCAGATGCGTTCATAAGCCGAAATTATTCCGGCAATTTCGTAATTATTAATGTATAATCTGCTATAACTCTTACCCAAAAAGGATAGCCGGATTGCAACATATGGTAAAACCTTATCAAAAGATCGAAGAAAAGCTCAAGCAAAGAACAAGGATTGTATGGGCCATCCGCCATCACACATTTCATCTATCATGGAACCTGAATGCTCCCTGGCAGGCATCAAGACGGCAAAAAAAATTGGTGGCGGATGATCGATTTCCGCTTTTGCTGGAACTTTTGCGGGTTGATTCCGAAGCCTCGCTGGGCAATCCGCGGAAAATGAAGGCTTATGCGCTCTATAAGCAGTTAAGAGAGATTGTTGCGGGCGGATAAAAAATCCCCCTCGGTCTCCCTTTTAGGAAAGTGGGAAGTGATTCATCGAAGTCAGGGTCACCCTATTTCCAAACGATCCGATCAGCTTAACGATTTCAAAAATTTAAACGAACTAAACAATCTCAACTTTCTCACTTATCCTAATGATCCTTATGCGAGTATATCGGCACCATCCAAGGCCTTGCAGACATGTTCGGCAAAGCCGAATCCGGCCTCGGCGTAAAAATTGAATGCCGCGTGAACCCCAGCCTGTTTCAGTTCTGCGACTTCATCATCGAATTTGGCGGCAGCGGCAATTAATCCGGTATACTTCTTGGTGCCGAGCGCGTTAACTGCCTGCATATTTGCGGCGTGGTTCGGCATTGCGAGCATAACCAGGCGCAGCTTTCCCTGGCCGCCGATTTTTGCTCTTGCCCAGAAATCGAGATCGGTGGCGTCACCTAGGATGACATTGCGGCCGGCAGCCTGATGTTTTTTGACTTGATCGGAGTCAAAATCGATACCGACAACCAAATCTCCGTGCCTGGCCTGCATGTCATTATAAGCGGCGGTACCGACTCGACCCATTCCGAATACGGCGATCCGGGCTTCACCCGGGTCAAGCGGCTGATCGCCGGGCAGCCGGGTTTTGCTTTGAAAGGATCGCAGGCGGTCGCACCAACGCTCAAAAATTTTATTAGCCGCTTTATTCAATGGTGATGCCAGGATAAACGATATTGAAAGGGCAATGGCAATGATGGTGAGCCAGTCGTTTCCGATCCAGCCGTTTCTGACGCCGATGGAACCGACCAGAAGGCCGAATTCGCTGTAGTTGGCCAGGCTGAACGATGCCAGCAGGGAAGTGCGGGCCCGCAATTTAAATTTTGTAAAAATAAAAAAGAACAAAGAAATTTTAAATGCAACCGCCAAGGCCAGAAGGCAGGCAATGCCGAAAGCATTCAAGCTGAGGGTCCCGGATAATCCGATGGCGAGAAAAAAGCCGACAAGGAATAAATCTTTAAAACCCATCAACGCATCGGACATTTCGCCTGCTTTCGAGTGACCGGCAACAAGAACCCCCAAAACCAAGGCTCCCAGATCGGGTTTCATACCTACCAATTCAAATCCTGCCGCTCCTAAACCCAAAGCCAGAAATACACTGAAAAGCAGAAGCAGTTCACGGTGGCCGACGCTGCTCAAAACGGCGAAGAGCAGGGGGCGCAAAATCAGAAGGCCTGCAACTAAAGCGATGGCCCAGGGCGAAGGGATTTCTCCGGTTGAAAAGGTAAGAAACAAAACAGCGAGGATATCCTGCATGATCAGAACGCCGATCGAGACGCGGCCATGCAGGGAAGACATTTCTGCTTTATCTTCCAATACTTTAACCGCAAATACAGTACTGGAAAAACTCAGTGCAAAGGCCGGCAATACCGCACGTTTGAAATCCAGCGCGTCAAACGCGGATATCCCCGTTAGGGAAACCGCAAATATGCCGGCAGCGAAGACGATGACCGTAATAATCATGTGGAGTGAAGCCCCGGCCCATATTTCCGGTCGCAATAAACTGCGAACCTTAAGCTTCAGGCCGATGGTAAACAATAACAGCATCACTCCAAGATCCGCGATTCGATCAAGCGCCTCACCGCCAGCCACACCAAACGCCTGCAGCACAAAACCAGCGATCAAATAGCCGACCAGCGGCGGCAGCCCCACCCGGTAGGCGGCGAATCCCAGGATAAAAGCAATCAGTATCCAAAGCGGTTCCATGGAAGATCTCCCCACCAGCGATTGCAAGGATGCAATGCCATTAAATTTTGCAGGAACTATAATTCGTCCAAGGAGATGAATCAATAACTAAGGTGTTGACTTCATCGCCAGTCTGGCTTAATTTGTTTTGACTTAAGCTGCCGCAACATCTCGGCCGGTATGTTTCTATCCATAGCCTAACCGTTAATCCAACGCAATAATGCACGGCTGAATCAAGGGCCGGCTGTTTCAGGGAGGAGGAAATATGTTTAGAAGTATTCTTTGGGTGTTACTCTGTTTTCTTTAATAGTGGCCGGATGTGCCAAGAAGCAGATCTACAGCAACAACCCGCCGATGAAAACGCTCAGCACTTCCATGTTCGAGGTCAGGCTCGAACCCCTGCGTGCCGAGGGTTACAACTATTACAATCGATTTCGTTTTGAGTTCACCAACAAATCGAGCAAAGATCTCACTGTGAACTGGTCCAACACTTTTTATCTCCAAAATGGCAAGAAATACGGCCGGTTTGGATGGGAAGGGTTGACCTTTGACCAATTGAGAGGGCTTCAGGACGAGCCGGACATTTCCCTTGCTCCGGGCCGAAAAGACACACTTGTCATCTTCCCCTTAAAATTAATCGGCTGGAGGGAAGAGGGGGTGAGGATGAAAGCCACCACACCCGAGGCGGGTTTTACGAACGGCGTCATCCCGGAGGGGGAAATCGGGATGAGCCTGGCCGTCTTCGATAACGGGAAATTGGTGCGCGAGACCATTGTGGTTCAGATAACGATGGATTAATACCATATGATTGGAGTAATGCAGTACTGGAGTTGTGGAGTATTGGATTTTTTCCTTTTTCCATTACTCCATTGATCTCCCCGCGCCGCAGGTTCGGCATAATTAATCCGCCCTGAAAAACAACCCATTCAGGGCGGATTAATTAGCCGCCCTATACAACAGACAACTCACAACAAACCAATTGCGTGTTAACGCAATTGTTCATTTCCCAAACAGCCTATTAAAAAAACCGCTCGATTTTTCTTCTTTTTTCTTTTCGTCATCAGTGCCGGTCTTTTGAGGCGTTTCGTCTGGATTTTTGTTCTCTGAGGCCCGGATTTTATCCATCGCCTTTTCCAACGCTACATCGCACGCATTTTTTTTGCCCAGCGATACATCCGCAAAAAAAGCGGCAATACCGATTGGACCCAGCGCCAAGGCGCCGGCCAATTTACCCAGTAAAAATGCCGTCCGCCCGGGATCGATGGCTAGGTGGGGGTTGGCCAGGGTGCCGCCCAGTCGAAACGGTTGGGAAAATTGGTTCAGGTTGAAGCTGATATTCGCCGGCAGGGCGCCTTTTTTCGGTGTCGGCTTGATTCCCAGGTCCAGGCCTTCAGTTTTCAGGTTGATAGTTCCGGCACCGAAAATACTCGTTTGGTCCGTATCCAGCAGCAGCTTGATATCCGCCATGCCGTTATCAATTGTAACGGTGTCGACGAAGCAATTAACTGGGGTGTACTGCCTTTTGGCCTCGAAGGGATTGATCATTTGCAGGAACCCGCTGCCAAGATACTTTGCCAGCAGGTCCAGGTATTTGCTTTCGGTCTTGCCGTCTTTTGCAGCAATGCGAATTTCGCCGTTGAGCCCCGCCATCAAAGCGGCTATGGAGTCACCGGTACCGT
>Ga0307426_1000108_pt1 | contig 50976 bp, 59 predicted proteins | sample SalMarWE160340MG_FD_202165 | JGI IMG/M metagenome (GOLD analysis project Ga0307426, IMG submission 202165) | Salt marsh sediment microbial communities from the Plum Island Ecosystem LTER, Massachusetts, United States - WE1603-40 | ecosystem: Environmental > Aquatic > Marine > Intertidal zone >... | reverse complement strand
AGGTCTTTGTCGCCGTGAAGCGCAAGATCCAGCCGGGCGACAAGATGGCCGGCCGGCACGGCAACAAGGGCGTCGTGTCGATGATCGTGCCGTGCGAGGACATGCCCTTCCTGGAGGACGGCACGCATGTCGACGTGGTGCTCAACCCGCTGGGCGTGCCGAGCCGCATGAACGTCGGCCAGATCCTGGAGACGCATCTGGGCTGGGCCTGCCGCGGACTGGGGCGCATCATCGACAACGCGCTCGAGCAGTTCCACGAGAGCGGCCAGGCCAAGCAGCTGCGTGAGGTGATGCAGGAGGTCTACGGCAAGGACGAGATCAAGGCGAGTGCCAAGGACGAGGAGCTGTTGGAGATGGCCGATCAGCTCAAGACCGGCGTGCCCGTGGCGACGCCGGTGTTCGACGGCGCGCGCGAGCCCGACATCGTCGAGATGCTGAAGCTGGCAGGCTTCGATACCTCGGGCCAGGTGACGCTGTTCGACGGGCGCACCGGCGAGCCGTTCGATCGCAAGGTGACGGTCGGCTACAAGTACCTCTTGAAGCTGCACCATCTCGTCGACGACAAGATCCACGCCCGCTCCATCGGCCCCTACAGCCTCGTCACCCAGCAGCCGCTGGGCGGCAAGGCGCAGTTCGGCGGCCAGCGCTTCGGCGAGATGGAGGTGTGGGCGCTGGAGGCCTACGGCGCCGCCTACACCCTGCAGGAGATGCTCACCGTGAAGTCGGACGACGTTGCCGGGCGCACCAAGGTCTACGAGGCCATCGTCAGAGGCGACGACACCTTCGAGGCCGGCGTACCGGAAAGCTTCAACGTGCTCGTCAAGGAGATGCGGGCGCTGGGGCTCAACGTCGAGCTCGAAAGCGTCGATGCCGCCCTTCCAGCACCGGAGGAGGAAGGCCAGCAGCCGCAGCTGCCGCCCGCCGCGGAGTGACGTTGAAGACGGCCCGGGGCACGACCAGCCCCGGCGCCGCAACCGCGCATGACGCGAGATGCGCGGAAGGAATTAGGGTTTGTAGCCCGATTTGGCGAGGGTCGCGCGACCCGATCCTCGATGGCCTGACACGGGGTGGTAGCCCGCCCGCCCCGAATGGAGAGACCGCATGAACGAGATCACCAACCTGTTCAAGACGCAAGCGCCGCTTCCGACGTTCGACCAGATCAAGATCTCGATCGCCAGCCCCGACGATATCCTGTCGTGGTCGTTCGGCGAGATTAAGAAGCCCGAGACCATCAACTACCGCACGTTCAAGCCCGAGCGCGACGGCCTGTTCTGCGCGCGCATCTTTGGTCCCATCAAGGACTACGAGTGCTTGTGCGGCAAGTACAAGCGCATGAAGTACAAGGGCCTGATCTGCGAGAAGTGCGGCGTCGAGGTGACGCTCGCCAAGGTGCGGCGCGAGCGCATGGGCCACATCGAGCTCGCAGCGCCCGTCGCGCACATCTGGTTCCTGAAGTCGCTGCCCTCGCGCATCGGCCTGCTGCTCGACATGCCGCTCAAGGATCTCGAGCGCGTGCTCTATTTCGAGAACTACATCGTGGTCGAGCCGGGCATCACCGCGTTCAAGGAGAAGCAGCTCTTGAGCGAGGAGGACTACAACCGCGCGCTCGACGAGCACGGGCCCGACAGCTTCACCGCCGGCATCGGTGCCGAAGCGATCCGCGAGATGCTGTCCGCAATGGATCTGCCCAAGATCCGCGACGAGCTGCGCCAGGAAATCGCCGAGGCGACCACCGAGCTCAAGCCCAAGAAGCTCGGCAAGCGCCTGAAGGTAATCGAGGCGTTCCTGGAGTCGGGCAACCGCCCGGAGTGGATGATCCTGACCGTGGTGCCGGTGATCCCGCCTGAGCTGCGTCCGCTCGTTCCCCTCGACGGCGGCCGCTTTGCCACGTCCGACCTCAACGACCTCTACCGCCGCGTCATCAACCGCAACAACCGCCTGAAGCGGCTTATGGAGCTCAGGGCGCCTGACATCATCATCCGCAACGAGAAGCGGATGCTGCAGGAGGCGGTCGACGCGCTGTTCGACAACGGACGGCGCGGCCGCGTCATCACGGGCGCCAACAAGCGGCCCTTGAAGTCGCTCGCCGACATGCTCAAGGGTAAGCAGGGCCGCTTCCGCCAGAACCTGCTCGGAAAGCGCGTCGACTATTCCGGCCGTTCGGTGATCGTGGTGGGGCCCGAGCTCAAGCTGCACCAGTGCGGGCTGCCCAAGAAGATGGCCCTGGAGCTGTTCAAGCCGTTCATTTACGCGCGCCTGCAGGCGCAAGGCCAGGCCGCGACCGTCAAGCAGGCCAAGAAGCTCGTCGAGAAGGAGAAGCCGGAGGTCTGGGATATTCTCGATGAGGTGATCCGCGAGCATCCCGTGATGCTGAACCGCGCCCCGACGCTGCACCGCCTCGGCATCCAGGCCTTCGAGCCGATCCTCATCGAGGGCAAGGCCATCCAGCTGCATCCGCTGGTCTGCGCCGCCTTCAACGCCGACTTCGACGGCGACCAGATGGCCGTGCACGTGCCGCTGTCGCTGGAGGCGCAGCTCGAGGCGCGCGTCCTGATGATGTCGACCAACAACATCCTGCATCCTGCCAACGGCTCGCCCATCATCGTGCCGAGCCAGGACATCGTCCTGGGTCTCTATTACCTGTCGATCATGCGCGAGAAGGAGCCGGGCGAGGGCATGATCTTCGGCTCGGTCGCCGAGGTGCGCCATGCGCTCGATGCGGGCGTCGTCAGCCTGCACGCCAAGGTGAGGGGCCGCTTCAGCATGGTCGACGAGGAGGGCAACCAGGTCGTCGAGGTCATGGAGACCTCGCCCGGCCGCATGATCCTGGCCGAGCTGCTGCCGCGCCGCACCGGCGTCACGCCCGCGCTGGTCAACCAGCTCCTGACCAAGAAGGCGATCTCCAGCATGATCGACGCGGTCTACCGCAACTGCGGTCAGAAGGAGACGGTGATCTTCTGCGACCAGATCATGGCGCTCGGGTTCCACCACGCCTTCAAGGCGGGCATCTCGTTCGGCAAGGACGACATGCTCATCCCCGACACCAAGCCGCGCATCGTCGGCAAGACCAGCGACATGGTGCGCGAGTTCGAGCAGCAGTACAACGACGGACTCATCACCCAGCTGGAGAAGTACAACAAGGTGGTGGACGCCTGGTCCAAGTGCACCGATGAGATCGCCAAGGAGATGATGGATCGCATCTCGGCCGTGCACAAGGACAAGGCCGGACGCGAGAAGGCCGTCAACTCCATCTACATGATGAGCCACTCCGGTGCGCGCGGGAGCCCCGCGCAGATGAAGCAGCTCGCCGGCATGCGCGGCCTGATGACCAAGCCGTCGGGCGAGATCATCGAGACGCCGATCATCTCCAACTTCAAGGAGGGATTGAGCGTGCTCGAGTACTTCAACTCGACGCACGGCGCCCGCAAGGGTCTCGCCGACACCGCCTTGAAGACCGCCAACTCCGGCTACCTGACGCGGCGTCTCGTCGACGTGGCGCAGGACAGCATCATCACCGAGGAGGACTGCGGCACCGAGGGCGGCATCAGCGTGCAGGCAGTGGTCGACGCCGGACAGGTCATCGTCTCGCTCGCCAACCGGGTGCTGGGGCGCACGGCCGCCGAGGACATCGTCGATCCGGCCAACCGCAAGTCGGTGCTCGTCAAGACGGGCGAGCTCATCGAGGAGCGCCACGCCGAGGCGATCGAGAAGGCGCAGGTGCAGGAGGTGCGCATCCGCTCGGTGCTGACCTGCGACACCGTAACCGGAGTGTGTGCCAAGTGCTACGGGCGCGATCTTGCCCGCGGAACGCCCGTCAACATCGGCGAGGCGGTGGGCGTCATTGCCGCGCAGTCGATCGGCGAGCCGGGCACCCAGCTCACCATGCGTACCTTCCACATCGGCGGTACGGCCAACGTCGTCGATCAGTCGTTCATCGAGTCGAACTTCAACGGCAAGGTGAAGATCAAGAACCCGGCGGTGGTGAAGGACAGCCAGGGCCGCGTCGTCGCCATGACGCGCACCATGGCGATCGTCATCCTCGACCAGAGCGGTAAGGAGCTCGCCACGCACAAGGTGCCGTACGGCGCCCGCGTGCACGTGCAGGACGGCGACGAGGTCAAGCGCGGCACCAAGCTGGCGCAGTGGGACCCCTACACCCGCCCGATCCTCACCGAGGCCAACGGCAAGGTGGACTTTGAGGATCTCATCGAGGGCGCCTCGGTGCGCGAGCAGACCGACGAGATGAAGGGCACGACCAACCGCGTGATCGTCGATTGGCGCGCCTCTCCGCGCTCGGCCGACCTGAAGCCCGCGATCGTCGTCAAGGACGGCAAGGGTAAGCCCGTCAAGGTCGCCCGCGGCGGCGATGCGCGCTACCTGTTGGCCGTGGATGCCATCCTTTCGGTCGATCCCGGCGCCAGCGTGAAGGCTGGCGACGTGCTGGCGCGCATTCCCATGTCGTCTGCGCGCTCTGGCGACATCACCGGTGGTCTGCCGCGCGTGGCCGAGTTGTTCGAGGCACGCCGTCCCAAGGACCACGCCATCATCGCGGAAATCTCCGGAACGATCGAGTTCGGCAAGGACTACAAGAACAAGCAGCGCATCACCATCAAGCCCGATGACGAGAGCGAGGAGACGGTCGAGTACCTCATCCCGCGCGGCAAGAGCCTGGCGGTGCAGCACGGCGACCGCGTGGAGCGGGGCGACTTCGTCTACGACGGCCACCCGGCACCCCACGACATCCTGGCCATCAAGGGCGTGGAGGAGCTTGCCAACTATCTGATCAACGAGATCCAGGACGTCTACCGTCTGCAGGGCGTCACCATCAACGACAAGCACATCGAGGTGATCGTGCGCCAGATGCTGCAGAAGGTGGAGGTGACCGATCCGGGCGAGACCGAGCTGATCAAGGGCGAGCAGCTCGATCGCGTGGAGCTCGACGAGCGGAACGCGGAAACCGAGAAGGAGGGCAAGAAGCCGGCCGCTGCCAGCCCGGTTCTGCTCGGCATCACCAAGGCGTCGCTGCAGACCCGCTCCTTCATCTCGGCCGCATCCTTCCAGGAGACGACCAGGGTGCTGACCGACGCCGCCGTCAACGGCAAGGTCGACACGCTGGAAGGCCTGAAGGAGAACGTGATCGTCGGGCGGCTGATCCCGGCGGGCACGGGCGGCGCCCTGCGGCGTTTGCGCAAGATCGCGGCCAAGCGCGACGAGCTGATCGCGCGCGAGCAGGCCAAGGTCGACGCCGAGAAGGCGCTCGCCGGGCCGGGCGCGGCCCCGGTCCGCAGGCGCCGGCGGACCACCGAGGAAGCGGCTGAATAGCCCTTTCCAACGCCGTTAGAATGTGTCGCGCACGCCGTTTGGGCCCTCATTGCTGGCTCGGCTTCTCTGCGGGTGCGCGCGGGGTGGTCGGGGCTGCCGCGGACGCCGAGCCGGCGCCTAGCAATGCAAAAGCGGCAAAAAATAATCGTTCCGGCACCTTGCCGGGTGTTGACCCGATTCGGCGCTCTGTATATAGGTCTCGCACTCTCACGGCAGGTCGTAGACCGGATTTGCTTCCGTTTGGGTTGCTCGCTTGGCCTAAACACTGCCGTCGCAAAGCAGAGGACAATGCGGACCACGATCTGCAGCTCTCAGGCGAGCTGCATGATCCTCTGGTTTTTTCGTGCTGGGCGCGCCTCTTGATGCGTGGCTCGGCAGGTCCGGTTTGACGCATGCGTTGAGCCGGTGAGCGTGGACGAGACGAGGCGCATGCCAACGATTCAGCAGTTGATCCGCAAGCCACGCGGACACAAGACGTACCGCGAGAAGTCGCGGCACATGGAGAGCTGCCCGCAAAAGCGGGGGGTGTGCACGCGCGTCTATACAACGACGCCGAAGAAGCCCAACTCGGCCCTGCGCAAGGTGGCCAAGATCCGGCTGACCAACGGCTACGAGGTGATCGGCTACATTCCCGGCGAGGGCCACAACCTGCAGGAGCACTCCGTCGTGCTCATCCGCGGGGGCCGCGTCAAGGACCTGCCGGGCGTGCGCTATCACATCGTGCGCGGCGTGCTCGACACCCAAGGCGTCGCCGACCGAAAGCAACGCCGCTCCAAGTACGGAGCCAAACGACCGAAGTGATCGCCTTGAGGGCGATCGATCCCGCGCAAGCGGGATACCCATGGGCCGGAAGATCGGCCCATTGTCATTGAGAGAGTGAAGCGAAGGGCTGAAGAGAGATGTCCCGCCGTCACAGAGCCGATAAACGCGAGGTCAATCCCGACCCGAAGTTCGGCGAGATCGTCATCACCAAGTTCATGAACGCGGTGATGAACGAGGGCAAGAAGTCGGTCGCCGAGCGCATCGTCTACGGCGCTTTCGAGCGCATGGAGACCAAGGCGAAGTCCGACCCCGTGCAGCTCTTCCATGCCGCGCTCGAGAACGTGATGCCGGCGGTGGAGGTGCGCTCCCGGCGTGTCGGCGGGGCGACCTACCAGGTGCCGGTCGAGGTGCGGCCCGAGCGGCGCCAGGCGCTGGCGATCCGCTGGCTGATCACGGCTGCACGCGCGCGCAACGAGAACACGATGGTCGACCGGCTTTCGGGCGAGCTTCTGGACGCCGCCAACAATCGGGGCACGGCCGTCAAGAAGCGGGAAGATACGCACAAGATGGCAGAGGCGAACCGCGCCTTCTCCCATTACCGCTGGTGACCGGATTTTCGGAGTGCTGACGCATGGCCCGCGAGTACGACATCAAGGACTACCGCAACTTCGGCATCATGGCCCACATTGATGCCGGGAAGACGACGACGACTGAGCGGATTCTCTATTATTCCGGCAAGTCCTACAAGATCGGCGAGGTGCACGACGGCGCCGCAACCATGGACTTCATGGAGCAGGAGGCCGAGCGCGGCATCACCATCACTTCCGCCGCCACCACCTGTTTCTGGCCCGGACGTGACGGCAGGATGCGCCGTCTCAACATCATCGATACGCCAGGGCACGTCGACTTCACCATCGAGGTGGAGCGCTCCCTTCGCGTGCTCGACGGCGCGGTTTGCGTGCTCGACTCCAACCAGGGCGTGGAGCCTCAGACCGAGACGGTCTGGCGCCAGGGCGACAAGTACGGCGTGCCGCGCATCATCTTCGCCAACAAGATGGATAAGACGGGCGCCGACTTCTACATGTGCGTCAAGGACATCAAGGACAAGCTTGGTGCCCGCACGGTTCCCATCCAGCTGCCGATCGGTGCCGAGAACGACTTTGCCGGGGTCGTCGACCTCATCAAGATGAAGGCCTACGTCTGGGAAGGCGACGGCAAGGACGCCAAGATGGTCGAGCAGGAGATCCCTGACGACCTGAAGGATCGCGCCGCCGAGTACCGCGCGGGGATGATCGAGGCGGCGGTCGAGATGGATGACACCGCCATGGAGGCTTACCTCGAGGGCAAGGAGCCTGACGAGGATACGCTGCGCAGCCTCATCCGCAAGGCCACGGTCAACACCACGTTCTACCCGATGATGTGCGGCTCGGCCTTCAAGAACAAGGGCGTGCAGCCGCTGCTCGACGCGGTCGTCGACTTTCTGCCCTCGCCGCTCGACCGCGACGCCTACCGCGGCGTCGATCCCAAGTCGGGTGAGCCGTTGCTGCGCAAGCCGTCCGACAGTGAGCCGCTGTCGATGCTCGCCTTCAAGATCATGAGCTTTGAGCATGTCGGCTCGATCGCCTTCTGCCGCGTCTATTCCGGCAAGGTGACGAGCGGCACGTCGCTCGCCAACACGACGCGCGACAAGAAGGAGCGCGTCGGGCGCATGTATCTGATGCATGCCGACGACCGCGAGGAGATCAAGGAAGCCTTTGCCGGCGACATCGTAGCGATATCCGGTCTCAAGGACACGCGCACCGGCGAGACGCTTTGCGACCCCAACAAGCCGGTGCTCCTGGAGAAGATGGACTTCCCCAACCCCGTCATCGAGATGAAGATCGAGCCCAAGACCAAGGCCGATCAGGAGAAGATGTCGATGGCGCTCTCCACCATGGCGCTGGAGGACCCCTCGTTCCGCGTCGCGGTCGATCAGGAATCGGGCGAGACCATACTGCGCGGCATGGGCGAGCTGCATCTCGACATCAAGGTCGACATCCTGAAGCGCCAGTACAACGTCGAGGCCAATGTCGGCGCGCCGCAGGTTGCCTACCGCGAGACGCTCGTGAAGCCGACCGAGATCGACTACACCCACAAGAAGCAGACGGGCGGCACGGGTCAGTTCGCGCGCGTCAAGTTCCGCGTGGAGCCGAACGAGACGGGCAAGGGCAACGAGTTTGTCTCCGAGATCGTCGGCGGCGCGGTGCCCAAGGAGTACATCCCCGGAGTCGAGAAGGGCGTCCGGTCGGTCTGCGACAGCGGCGTTCTCATCGGCTTCCCGATGGTCGACACCAAAGTGACGCTGTTCGACGGCGCCTTCCACGAGGTGGATAGCTCGGCGATCGCCTTCGAGATCGCCGCGCGCTCGGCCATGAAGGAAGGCTGTGACAAGGCCGGCGTGAAGCTGCTTGAGCCCATCATGGACGTGGAGGTGGTGACGCCCGAAGAGTTCGTCGGCGGCGTCATCGGCGATCTCAACAGCCGCCGCGGACAGATCCGCGGCCAGGAGATGCGCGGCAACGCCACGGTGATCCGCGCCTACGTGCCGCTTGCAAACATGTTCGGCTACGTGAGCCAGTTGCGCTCCATGAGCCAGGGACGTGCGTCCTACACCATGCAGTTCGGGCATTACGCGGACGTGCCGCGCAACGTGGCGGACGAGGTGAAGGCCAAGTACGCCTGATCACGAGGCATAGGGAATGAGGGCGGCCGGGAGGCGGCGCCTCGCACGAATGAGAGATGGACTGGTTCCCCAAGGGAACGACAACTAAGTGGAGAGCCAAAGATGGCCAAGGCGAAATTCGAGCGGAGCAAGCCGCACTGCAACATCGGCACCATCGGCCACGTCGACCATGGCAAGACGTCGCTGACGGCCGCCATCACCAAGACGTTGGCCGAGACAGGCGGCGCGACGTACACCGCCTATGACCAGATCGACAAGGCTCCCGAGGAGCGCGAGCGCGGCATCACCATCTCGACGGCCCACGTGGAGTACGAGACGGAGAAGCGCCACTACGCCCACGTCGACTGCCCAGGCCACGCCGACTACGTGAAGAACATGATCACGGGCGCGGCGCAGATGGACGGCGCCATTCTCGTCGTCTCGGCCGCCGACGGTCCCATGCCGCAGACGCGCGAGCACATCCTGCTTGCCCGCCAGGTCGGCGTGCCGGCGCTCGTCGTCTACCTCAACAAGCTCGATATGGTCGACGACCCCGAGCTCGTCGAGCTGGTCGAGATGGAGGTGCGCGAGCTCCTGTCGTCCTACCAGTTCCCCGGCGACGACATTCCCGTGATCAAGGGATCGGCGCTGTGCGCGCTCGAGGACAAGAACCCCGAGATCGGCAAGAATTCGATCCTCGAGCTCATGAAGGCGGTCGATGAGTACATCCCGCAGCCCGAGCGTCCGAAGGACCAGCCGTTCCTGATGCCGATCGAGGACGTGTTCTCGATCTCCGGTCGCGGCACCGTGGTCACGGGACGCATCGAGCGCGGCATCGTCAAGGTCGGCGAGGAGGTGGAGATCGTCGGCATCAAAGACACGCAGAAGTCGACGGTCACCGGCGTGGAGATGTTCCGCAAGCTTCTGGATCAGGGCGAGGCGGGCGACAACGTCGGCTGCCTGCTGCGCGGCATCGACAAGGAGGCGGTCGAGCGCGGGCAGGTGCTGTGCAAGCCAGGCTCGGTGAAGCCGCACAAGAAGTTCAAGGCAGAGGCCTACATTCTGACCAAGGAGGAGGGCGGGCGCCACACGCCGTTCTTCACCAACTACCGGCCGCAGTTCTATTTCCGCACCACCGACGTGACGGGCGTGGTGACGCTGCCTTCGGGCACGGAGATGGTGATGCCGGGCGACAACGTGACGATGGACGTGGAGCTTCTCGTGCCGATCGCCATGGAGGAGAAGCTGCGCTTCGCCATCCGCGAGGGCGGACGCACGGTCGGTGCCGGTGTCGTCGCCAAAATTACTGAGTAGCGCAAGAAACAGGAGAGCGCCCATGTTCGGGCGCTTCTTACTTTTGGAAGAGTGCGGGACATGAACGGCCAGAATATTCGCATCCGGCTCAAGGCATTCGATCACCGAATACTTGATGCCTCGACGCGGGAGATAGTCAATACGGCGAAACGCACCGGCGCGGAGGTGCGCGGGCCGATTCCGCTGCCGACGCGGTTCGAGCGGTTCACCGTCAACCGGTCGCCGCACATCGACAAGAAGAGCCGCGACCAGTTCGAGATGCGCACGCACAAACGCCTTTTGGACATCGTCGATCCCACGCCGCAGACAGTCGATGCCCTGATGAAGCTCGACCTGGCGGCGGGCGTGGACGTCGAGATCAAGCTTTAGGGTTTTTCCGGGCCCCGGCGCCAAGTTCGGTGACGGGCCCAGAGCGAGAAGGAAGGAATGCTTCGCATGCGTTCCGGAGTGATTGCACAGAAGGTGGGCATGACCCGCATCTTCACGGAGGCCGGCGAGCACATCCCGGTGACCGTGCTGAAGCTCGACAAGTGTCAGGTCGTCGGCCACCTCACCAACGAGAAGAACGGCTACACCGCGGTGCAGCTCGGGGCGGGCACGCGCAAGCCCTCGCGGGTGACCAAGGCCGAGCGGCAGAACTTCGCCGTCGCCAAGGTCGAGCCCAAGCGCAAGATGGTGGAGTTCCGGGTGAGCCCGGAGAACCTGATCGAGGTGGGCGCCGAGATCACGGCCGACCATTTCATTCCCGGCCAGTTCGTCGACGTCACCGGCACCAATCAGGGCAAGGGCTTCCAGGGCGCCATGAAGCGCTGGAACTTCAGCGGTCTGCGCGCCACGCACGGCGTCTCGATCACGCACCGCAGTCACGGCTCGACCGGCCAGCGCCAGGATCCCGGCAAGGTGTTCAAGGGCAAGAAGATGGCCGGCCACATGGGCGATGAGCGCGTCACCACCCAGAACCTCGTCGTCGTCAAGACCGACGTGGAACGGGGGCTCGTCATGGTGCGCGGGGCCGTGCCCGGCTCCAAGGGCGGCTGGGTGCTGGTGCGCGACGCGGTCAAGAAGGCGCCGCACAAGGATGCGCCGCGGCCGGGTGCCTTCAAGGCCCGCGGCGGGGCAGCGCCGGCTGCGGAAACTGCTGAGCCGAAGGAGCAGGAGTGATGAAAGCCAACGTCACCACGCTCGAGGCCGGCAAGGCCGGGACGGTGGAGCTCGCGGATGCGATCTTCGGCTTGAAACCCCGTCCCGACCTCATCCACCGCATGGTGCGCTATCAGCAGTTGAAGCGCATGGCGGGCACGCATCACGCTCAGGACCGTTCCGAGGTGAACGTCACCGGAAAGAAGATGTACAAGCAGAAGGGGACCGGCGGCGCGCGTCACGGCGACAAGTCAGTGCCGCAGTGGCGCGGCGGCGGCAAGGCGTTCGGGCCCAAGCCGCGCAGCCACGCCATCGAGCTGCCCAAGAAGGTGCGCGCGCTGGCGCTGCGCCACGCACTGTCCGCCAAGGCCCAGGCCGGCGAGGTCGTGGTGCTGGACAAGGCGGTCTCCAAGGACGGCAAGACGGCCGCCTTGAAAGACCAGTTCGCCAAGCTCGCCTGGACCAACGCGCTCATCATCGACGGTGCGGAGCTGGAGGCCGGTTTCGTCCAGGCAGCGCGCAACCTGCCCAACATCGACGTCCTGCCGGTGCAGGGGATCAACGTATACGACATCTTGCGCCGCAAGGTGCTGGTGCTGACCAAGGCTGCCGTGTCGGCGCTGGAGGAGCGCTTTGCCGCCGCCGCCGCCGACAAGGCCGGCGCGCAGGAGAGCAAGTGATGATCAAGCGCAGCGCCTACGACATCATCCTGGCCCCCGCGATCACCGAGAAGTCTACGCTTCTGTCAGAAGCCAACCAGGTCGTCTTCAACGTGGCGCGCAGGGCCACGAAGGTGGAGATCAAGGCCGCGGTCGAGAGCCTGTTCAAGGTCAAGGTCAAAGCGGTCAACACGCTGGTGCGCAAAGGCAAGCTCAAAACCTTCCGCGGCCGTCGCGGCCTGCAGGGCGATTCCAAGAAGGCGATCGTGACCCTCGAAGAGGGTCACTCCATCGACCTTGCGACGGGCATCTAGGGAACCGGGACCATGGCACTCAAGACATTCCGTCCGACATCGCCCGGCCTGCGCCATCTGGTGGTCGTCGACCGCAGCCAGCTGTGGAAGGGCCAGCCGGTCAAGATGCTGGTCGAGGGCAAATCGCGAACCGGCGGGCGCAACAACGACGGGCGCATCACCACGCGTCACATCGGCGGCGGACACAAGCAGCGCTACCGTCTGGTCGACTTCCGGCGCCGCAAGCACGATATCACCGGCAAGATCGAGCGGCTGGAGTACGACCCCAACCGCACCGCCTTCCTGGCGCTCGTCAAGTATCAGGACGGCGAGCTCGCCTACATCCTGGCGCCGCAGCGCCTCGCCGTCGGCGATTCCGTCGTGGCGGGCGAGAAGGTGGACGTGAAGCCCGGCAACGCCATGCCGCTCGCCAACATGCCGATCGGCACCATTGTGCACAACGTGGAGCTGAAGCCGGGACGCGGCGGGCAGCTTGCACGCTCGGCAGGCGCCTTCGTGCAGCTCGTGGGCCGTGACGCGGGCTGGGCCATCCTCAAGCTGAACTCGGGCGAGACGCGGCGCGTGCGCGCCGACTGCATGGCGACCATCGGTGCGGTCTCCAACCCCGACCACTCCAACACGGTGACGGGCAAGGCGGGCCGCACGCGCTGGAAGGGCCGGCGCCCGACGGTGCGCTCCATCGCCATGAACCCGATCGATCACCCCAACGGCGGGCGCACAAAGGGCGGCAAGCACTGGGCCACGCCGTGGGGCAAGCCGACCAAGGGCGCCAAGACCCGCAAGAACAAGGCGACCGACAAGTACATCATCCGCAGCCGTCAGGCGAAGAAGAAGAAGAAATAGCAGCGGCTAGCGAGGAGAGGACTTATGGCACGCGCAGTTTGGAAAGGCCCATTCGTCGACGGCTACCTTCTCAAGAAGGCTGAGAAGGTGCGCCAGTCGGGCCGCAACGAGATCATCAAGATGTGGAGCCGGCGCTCGACGATCCTGCCGCAGTTCGTCGGCCTGACCTTCGGCGTCTACAACGGGAAGAAGCACATCCCCGTGTCGGTGACCGAGGACATGATCGGGCACAAGTTCGGCGAGTTCTCGCCGACCCGCACTTTCCAGGGCCACAGCGGCGACAAGAAAGCGGCGAGAGGCAAATAGCATGGGCAAGCCGAAACGCGCGCGCAGCCTCCCCGACAACGAGGTGAGGTCGGTGTCGAGAAACTTGCGGGTCTCGCCGCGCAAGCTCAATCTTGTCGCCGGGCTCATTCGCGGCAAGAAGGTCGATACCGCGCTGGCCGACCTGGAGTTCTCGCGCAAGCGCATCGCCCAGGACGTGAAGAAGTGCGTGATGTCGGCGGTTGCCAATGCGGAGAACAACCACGGCCTCGATGTCAACGATCTCGTCGTGTCGGAGGCCTACGTCGGCAAGAACCTGGTGATGAAGCGGTTCGCCGCGCGCGGGCGCGGGCGGGCCAGCCAGATCCTGAAGCCGTTCTCGCAGATCACGGTCATCGTGCGCCAGAGCGACGAGGAGAAGGCTGACAACGGCCGCGTCAAGAAAGCCAAGGCGGCGGCAAAGCCCGCGGGCAAGGCGGCAGCGCCGGCCGAAAAAGGCAAGTCCGCCAAGCCAACCAAGGCCGCCAAGCCTGGGAAGGCCGGCGCGCCGGCGAAACAGACCAAGGCGGCAAAACCGGCCGCAGCGAAGAAGAGCGCCAAGGCCGGCAAGGCCGCGAAGGAGACCGAATAATGGGTCAGAAGGTCAACCCCGTCGGATTGCGCCTCGGCGTCAACCGCACCTGGGACAGCCGCTGGTTCGCCGGACGCGGCGAGTACGGCCGCCTGCTGCACCAGGACATGCGCATGCGCGAGCACATCCTCAAGCAGCGCCGCCAGGCGGGCATCGCCAAGGTCGTCATCGAGCGCCCGCACAAGAAGTGCCGGGTTACGGTGCACACGGCCCGCCCAGGCGTGCTGATCGGCAAGAAGGGCGCGGATATCGAGAAGCTGCGCGGTCAGCTTGCGCGCTTCACCGATTCCGAGGTGCACCTCAACATCGTGGAGATCCGCAAGCCGGAAATCGACGCCACGCTGGTGGCCGAGACGATCGCCCAGCAGCTGGAGCGGCGCGTCGCATTCCGCCGCGCCATGAAGCGCGCCGTTCAGTCGGCGCTGCGTCTGGGCGCGCTGGGCATCCGCATCAACGTCGCCGGCCGGCTGGGCGGCGCGGAGATCGCGCGCACGGAATGGTACCGCGAGGGCCGCGTGCCGTTGCACACGCTGCGCGCCGACATCGATTTCGGCTACGGCGTGGCTCGCACCGCCTACGGCGTGATCGGCATCAAGGTGTGGATCTTCAAGGGCGAGATCATGGAGCACGATCCGATGGCGGCCGAGAAGCGCAACACCGACCTGCAGGAAGCGGGCGGGGGTGGGCGCCCGCGCCGCGACGGCGATCATCGTGGCGAGCGGCGCGATCGCTCCAGTCCGCCAGCGCCTGAGAAACCACCGGAGCAGAGCTGAGGCTCCGACGAGGAATTTGAACGATGCTGCAACCAAAACGCACAAAGTACCGCAAGGCCTTCAAGGGGCGCATTCACGGCGCGGCCAAGGGCGGTACGGACTTGAACTTCGGCTCGCACGGGCTGAAGGCGGTGGAGCCGGAGCGCATCACCGCGCGCCAGATCGAGGCGGCGCGGCGCGCCATCACGCGCCACATGAAGCGCGCGGGCCGCGTGTGGATCCGCGTGTTCCCCGACCTGCCGGTGACCAAGAAGCCGCAGGAAGTGCGCATGGGCTCTGGCAAAGGCTCGCCGGAGCTGTGGTGCGCGCGCGTGAAGCCCGGGCGCATCATGTTCGAGTTGGACGGCGTCCCCGATCAGCTGGCGCGCGAGGCGCTGACACTGGGCGCGGCCAAGCTGCCGATCAAGACGCGCATCGTGACGCGGATCGGCTGACGAGGACTTGTGAGGACGGACGATGAAGGCGGAAGCATTTCGGGACATGTCCCTCGACCAGCTCGACGATCAGCTGGAGAAGCTCAAGAAGGAGCAGTTCAACCTGCGCTTTCAGGCCGCTTCCGGGCAGCTGGAGAACACCGCGCGGGTGCGCGCCGTGCGCCGCGATATTGCACGCGTCATGACGATTGCCCGCGTCAAGCGGACGGGCGGCGCCACGAGCGCTTCGAAGGAGTAGGACGAGATGCCGAAGCGCGTTTTGCACGGGGTCGTGGTCTCCGACAAGAACGACAAGACCATCGTGGTGGAGGTGGAGCGCCGCTACACCCACCCGCTGTTCAAGAAGACGGTGCGCCGGACCAAAAAGTACCAGGCGCACGACGAGAACAACGCTTTCAAGGTCGGCGACCGTGTCGAGATCGTGGAGAGCGCCCCGATATCCCGGCACAAGCGCTGGGTGGTGCAGACCGAGAGCGGTTGAGGCCGAGGCGCGCCTGATGGGCGCGCACCGGGCCTGACGAAAGATTGAGGGCCGCCTGGCGGCGGCAGCAGGAAAGGACGAGTGCGATGATCCAGATGGAGACAAATCTCGACGTCGCTGACAATTCGGGCGCGCGGCGCGTGCAGTGCATCAAGGTGCTGGGCGGGTCGAAGCGCAAGTACGCAACCGTGGGCGACACCATCGTCGTCTCCGTCAAGGAGGCGATTCCGAAGGGCCGCGTGAAAAAGGGGCAGGTCATGAAGGCCGTCGTGGTGCGCACTGCAAACGGCGTGCGTCGTCCGGACGGCTCGCTGATCCGCTTCGACCGCAATGCGGCCGTGCTGATCAATCAGCAGGGCGAGCCGGTCGGCACGCGCATTTTCGGACCGGTCACGCGTGAGCTCAGGGCCAAGAACCACATGAAGATCGTCTCCCTCGCGCCGGAGGTGCTGTAGATGGCGTCGCTCAAGATCAAGAAGGGTGACCATGTCATCGTCGTGTGCGGCCGCGACAAGGGCAAGCACGGCGAGGTCATTGCGATGCGGCCCAAAGAAGCCCGCGCGCTCGTGCGCGGCGTCAACGTCGTGCGCCGGCACCAGCGGCAGTCGGCCTCGCAGGAGGGCGGCATCATATCCAAGGAAGCGCCGATCCATATTTCGAACCTGGCGCTAGAGGACCCCAAGGACGGCAAGCCGACGCGCGTCGGCTTCAAGATCCTGGAGGACGGCAAGAAGGTGCGCTTCGCCAAGCGTTCTGGCGAGGTCATTCCGGAGAAGTAATGAGCCATGGCTGACAAAGAGAAACCGGCAAAGGCAGCAAAGGCGGGTGCGGGCGCGGCCCAGAAGCCCGCCAAGGGCGCCAAGCCGGAGAAGCAGGCGAAAGGTGGAGGCAAAAAGCCGGCCGCGGAGGCTGCGGCACCTGCTGCGCCGCGCCCCAAGGACTACCGGCCGCGTATGAAGACGCTCTACGAGAAGGTGGTGCGCGAGGCGTTGACCAAGAAGTTCGAATACAAGAACCCCATGCAGGTGCCCAAGCTGGAGAAGATCGTTCTGAACATGGGCGTCGGCGAGGCGGTCGCAGACCGCAAGAAGGTGGACAGCGCGGCCGGCGACCTGGCGCGCATCGCCGGCCAGCGGCCCGTGCAGACGAAGTCGCGCAAGGCGATCGCCACCTACAAGTTGCGCGAGGGCATGCCGATCGGCGCCAAGGTGACGCTGCGCGGCGATCGCATGTACGAGTTCCTGGATCGGTTCATCACTATCGCTCTGCCGCGCGTGAAGGACTTCCGGGGCCTGAACCCCAAGAGTTTCGACGGACGCGGAAACTACGCATGCGGTCTCAAGGAGCACATCGTGTTCCCCGAGATCGACTACGACAAAGTCGACCAGATTTGGGGCATGGACGTGATCGTTTGCACGTCTGCGCCTACGGACGATGAAGCGCGCGAGCTGTTGCGCGGCTTCAATTTTCCATTTCGCAGCTAGAGGACCTCGGGATGATCCCGAAAGGCCTTTGGAGGACATAGATGGCCAAGACGAGTTCGATTGAGAAGAACAACAGGCGCCGCCGGTTGGTTGCCCAGTACGCGGAGAAGCGCAAGCGCCTGAAGGCGATTGCCGACGACCTCAAGCTGCCGGCGGAGGACCGCTTTGCGGCGCGCATCAAGCTCGCCGAGATGCCGCGCAACTCCTCGCCGACGCGGGTGAGAAACCGCTGCGAGATCACCGGCCGCGCGCGCGGCTACTACCGCAAACTCAGGATGTGTCGCAACCAGCTAAGGGATCTGGCAAGCCAGGGCCTCATCCCGGGCATGACGAAGTCGAGCTGGTGAGGGGATAGACAGAAATGGCAATCAACGATCCCTTGGGCGACATGCTGACCCGGATCCGCAACGCGCAGATGCGGCGGCGTCCGAAGGTGGTGACGCCGGCATCCAACATTCGCGGGCGCGTCCTCGACGTGCTGGCGGAGGAAGGCTACATTCGCGGCTACACGCGCGTCGAGCTTAAGGGTAACAATCCGACCTTCGAGATCGAGCTCAAGTACCACAATGGCCAGCCGGCCATCCGCGAGATCAGAAGGGTTTCGACGCCGGGCCGCCGTGTCTATTCGCCGGTCCGTGATCTTCCCACCGTTGCCAACGGTCTTGGCGTCGCCATCCTCTCCACGCCCAAGGGCGTGATGTCGGATTCCAAGGCGCGCGAAGAGAACGTCGGTGGAGAGATTATCTGCAGCATCTTCTAGGTGACGGCTCCCGGCAGCGACCGGGAGGAAATTGAGGTTTGAAAGGCCATGTCGCGCATCGGTAAGAAGCCAGTCTCGATCCCGTCCAACGTGACGGCGACCGTTTCGGGACGCGAGGTCAAGGTGAAGGGCCCTAAGGGCGAGCTTGCCTTCACCGTGCCCGAGCAGGTGAAGGTCGAGAAGACGGACGCCGGCATCGAGGTCACTCCCGTCGAGGAGTCCAAGATGGCGCGTGCCATGTGGGGCATGTCGCGCACGATGGTCGCCAATCTGGTGAAGGGCGTGACGGACGGCTACTCGCAGACGCTGGAGATCCAGGGCATCGGCTTCCGCGCCGCATTGAAGGGCAAGGACCAGCTGCAACTCAACATCGGCTTCAGCCACGATGTCCTGCACAAGATCCCTGCCGGCGTGGAGGTGAAGGTGGCCGGCGCCAAGCAGGAGATCATCACCGTGTCGGGCATCGACAAGCAGCTCGTCGGCCAGGTGGCCGCCAACATTCGCGCCTCGCGGCCGCCCGAGCCCTATCAGGGCAAGGGCATCCGCTATCAGGGCGAGTACATCTTCCGCAAGGAAGGCAAGAAGAAGTAAGGACGGCAGGGCATGACCACGCTTAATGACTTGTTCGACCGGCGCAAGGCGCGCGTGAGGCGCGTGTTGCGCGCGCGCGCGGCGAACCGGCCGCGCCTTTCCGTGCACCGCTCCTCAAAGAACATCTACGCGCAAGTGATCGACGACGTGAGCGGCAAGACCGTGGCTTCGGCCTCGACGCTGGAGAAGGACCTGAAGGGCTCGCTCAAGACGGGCGCCGACAAGGCGGCTGCGAGCGCGGTCGGCAAGCTGATCGCCGAGCGCGCCCTCAAGGCCGGCATCAACGTGGTCGTGTTCGATCGTGGCGGCTATCTCTACCATGGGCGCATCAAGGCGCTCGCCGATGCCGCGCGCGAGGGCGGCCTGAGCTTTTAGAGCGAAGAGGATTGCATCGTGAGACGTCCCCAGGGAAGAGACCGCGGCCGGGATCGCGAGGAACGCGATAGCGAGTTCACCGAGAAGCTCGTTCACATCAATCGCGTGGCCAAGGTGGTCAAGGGCGGCAAGCGCTTCGGCTTCGCCGCGCTCGTGATCGTGGGCGATCTGAAAGGCCGGGTGGGCTTCGGCCACGGCAAGGCGCGCGAGGTGCCGGAGGCGATCCGCAAAGCGACCGAAGCGGCCAAGCGTGCGCTCATTCGCGTGCCGCTGAGGGACGCGCGCACCCTGCACCACGACAGCAAAGGGCGGCACGGTGCGGGCAAGGTCATCCTGCGCTCGGCGCCCGCGGGCACGGGCATCATCGCCGGTGGCGCCATGCGCGCGGTGTTCGAGATGCTGGGCGTGCACGACGTCGTCGCCAAGTCGATGGGGAGCACCAACCCCTACAACGTCGTGCGCGCCACGTTCGATGCCTTGAAGGGGCAGGAGAATCCGCGCGGCGTCGCGGCACGGCGCAACAAGAAGGTGAGCGAGATCGTCTCGCGCCGCCGCGATGGATCGGTAGCGGGCGAGGCCGCTGCCGAGGCGTAGCCGGGGGTCGCGCAGGCAAAAGCAGGGAACCATGTGACATGGCTGCCAAGAAGACGGTTACAGTTCAGCAGATCGGGAGCCCCAGTCGCCGGCAGAGCGTTCAGGAGCAGACCCTGAAGGGGCTCGGTCTGGGCAAATTGCACCGCACGCGCACGCTGGAGGATACCCAGGCCGTGCGCGGCATGATCAACAAAGTCAGCCACCTTGTTCGCGTCGTCGGCGGGGCGGCAGCAAAGAAAGCCTAAAGGAGCGCTGAGCGCCATGCGCCTCAACGAGATCAAGGACAAGAACGGCGCGCGCAAGGACCGCGTGCGCATCGGGCGCGGCATCGGCTCCGGCGTCGGCAAGACGGGTGGCCGCGGCGGCAAGGGCCAGACGGCCCGCGCGGGCGTGGCGATCGGCGGCTTCGAGGGCGGCCAGATGCCGCTGCACCGGCGCTTGCCCAAGCGCGGCTTCAACAAGTGGCGGCGCAAGGACTACAACGAGATCAACATCGGCGTGTTGCAGCAGGCCATCGACGCCAAGCGCATCGATGCCTCAAAGCCCGTGGATTTGGCGAGCCTGGTCGCGGCCGGCGTTCTGCGCCGCCCCAAGGACGGCCTGCGCCTGCTCGGCAACGGCGAGATCAAGGCGAAGCTCTCCCTGACCGTCGACCATGCGTCGGCCTCGGCCAAGGCGGCGGTTGAGAAGGCGGGGGGATCCGTCACGCTGATCGAGAAGAAGGTGCTGGCGGCGGACGTGGCCAAAAGGGAAAAGTCGGAGGCCAAGAAGGGGAAATCGGCTAAGAGGCCCGCAGGCGACAAGGGCGCGGACTAGGCCTGCACGGAGCAAGCGGCGCACGTTCGCGCGCGGCATTGCCGCATCCGCACTACGCTCCCATCTTAGCCGTGGAGAGACAAAAGCGGGCGAGGCGCGTCCTCAAGGCGCGAACGTCGGGAGAATCGAACCATGGTATCCGCTGCCGAGCAGCTTGCTGCCAACCTGAACTTCGGCGCCTTCGCCAAGGCCGAGGATCTCAAGAAGCGCATCTACTTCACGCTTGGCGCGCTCATCGTCTACCGGTTCGGCACCTTCATTCCGCTGCCGGGCATCAACCCGGGGGCGTTCGCGCAGACGTTCCACGCAAACGCGTCCGGCATCCTCGGCATGTTCAACATGTTCGCCGGCGGCGCCGTGGAGCGCATGGCGATCTTCGCCTTGAACATCATGCCCTACATCTCGGCATCGATCATCATGCAGCTCATGAGCTCTATGTCGCCGAAGCTCGAGGCCCTGAAGAAGGAAGGCGAGCAGGGGCGCAAGCAGATCAACCAGTATACGCGCTACCTGACGGTGGTGTTGGCGGCCTTCCAGGCCTACGGCATCTCCATTGGCCTTGAGGGCTCGACAAGCACCGTCGGCGCCGTGGTGATCAATCCGGGCTGGTTCTTCCGGCTGACCACCGTGATCACGCTGGTCGGCGGCACCCTGTTCCTCATGTGGCTGGGCGAGCAGATCACGCAGCGCGGCGTCGGCAACGGCATCTCGCTCATCATCTTCGCCGGCATCGTTGCCGGCCTGCCATCGGCGCTCGTGGGGCTGTTTGAGCTTGCCCGCACGGGATCGCTGTCGATGGGGCTGCTGTTTGCGCTCCTGGGGCTGATGCTGTTCGTGGTCGGCGCCATCGTCTTCATGGAGCGGGCGCAGCGCCGCCTGTTGATCCAGTACCCCAAACGACAGGTCGGCAACCGGATGTTCCAGGGCGATTCCTCGCATCTGCCCTTGAAGCTCAACTCGGCCGGTGTGATCCCGCCGATCTTCGCCTCCTCGCTCCTGCTGCTGCCGATCACGGCGGCGCAGTTCTCGGCCGGGCAGGGGCCTGACTGGCTCGGCACCATCGTGGCGCAACTGGGGCGCGGCCAGCCGCTGCACATCCTGGTGTATGTGGCACTGATCATCTTCTTCGCCTTCTTCTACACGGCGGTGGTGTTCAATCCCAAAGAGACCGCGGACAATCTGCGCAAGTACGGCGGCTTCCTGCCCGGCATCCGCCCTGGCGAGAAGACGGCCGAGTACATCGACTACGTCCTCACGCGAATTACCGTCGTGGGCGCCTTCTATCTGGCGGCCGTTTGCGTCTTGCCCGAATTCCTGATTTCTTACGCGGCCGTGCCGTTCTATTTCGGCGGCACCTCGCTCTTGATCGCGGTCAGCGTCACCATGGACACGGTGGCACAGGTGCAGAGCCATCTGCTCGCCCACCAGTACGAGGGCCTGATCAAGAAGGCGAAGCTCAGAGGCGCATCGAGAGGACGACGATGAACCTGATCCTGCTTGGCCCCCCCGGAGCAGGCAAAGGCACACAAGCAGAGGCGATCACCGAGAGGCGGGGGCTCGTTCAGCTTTCGACCGGCGATATGTTGCGCCAGGCGGTGAAGGCTGGAACACCGATCGGACAGGAGGCGGGCTCGATCATGGAATCGGGGGGATTGGTCCCCGATTGCATCGTGATCAAGATCATCGAGGAGCGCATTGCCGCGCCCGACTGCGCCAAGGGCTTCATCCTCGACGGCTTTCCGCGCACGCTCAATCAGGCGGCCGCCCTCGACACGCTTCTGGCCTCTACGGGAGCGCAGATCGATGCCGTGATCGAGCTCAAGGTCGACGATGCCGCCATCATCGACCGCATCTCAGGGCGCTACGCGTGCGCCGATTGCGGGGCCGGCTACCACGACACCAACCACAAGCCGAAGGTGCCGGGCGTCTGCGACCGCTGCGGGTCGAAGGACTTCGTGCGCCGCCCCGACGACAACGCCGAGACGGTGCGCAACAGGCTGATGGCCTACTACCGCGAGACCGCGCCGCTCATCGGCTACTATTTCGCCAAGGGCAAGCTTAAGACAGTCGACGGAATGGCCGATATTTCCGTGGTATCTAAAGACGTTGAGGGCATTCTGGCGGGTCTGGGAAGGTCATAAAAAAACCGTTATCTGCCGATTGACGGGGCCCTATTGCTCGGTTACAACACCCCGTTCTTAACGCACCTCTGTGGAAATCTGGTCCGCGGGCAAACGGGCTGGAGAGGTGTGCTTTTGGCGCGGGATCGAGGCAGATAGGGCGGGAGCCCGCCATGGGCGCGGCTTCCCCGGCGGCGGCAATCTGGAATTCAGGAGAGAAGTGTGGCCCGAATCGCAGGCGTCAACATTCCGACGCAGAAGCGCGTCGTCATTGCGCTTCAATACATTCACGGCATCGGATCGAAGTTTGCTGAAGACATCTGTGGCAAGGTCGGCATTCCGCCCGAGCGCCGTGTCAACCAGTTGACCGACGCCGAGGTCCTGCAAATCCGCGAGACGATCGACCGGGATTTCCTGGTCGAAGGCGATTTGCGCCGTGAGGTCATCACCAACATCAAACGTCTGATGGATCTGGGCTGCTACCGGGGCTTGCGCCACCGCAAGGGGCTGCCGGTTCACGGGCAACGCACGCACACCAACGCGCGCACGCGAAAGGGTCCGTCAAAGCCCATCGCGGGCAAGAAGAAAGCTTGATCGTTCATTCATCGGGGAGGGCTGTTGCCGCTCCCCGTTCGCATATGACGTGACCCGCGCGGGCGCCCGCGGGGTCTTGGGAGACCTGACGTATGGCCAAAGAGCAGACCGCGGGGCGCGGCAAGGTGCGCAAGCGCGAGAAGAAGAACATCACGTCCGGCGTTGCCCATGTCAACGCCTCGTTCAACAACACGATGATCACCATCACGGATGCCCAAGGCAACACCATCGCCTGGTCGTCGTCGGGAACCAAGGGCTTCAAGGGCTCGCGCAAGTCGACGCCTTACGCCGCCCAGGTCGCCGCCGAGGACGCCGGCACCAAGGCGATGGAGCACGGCATGAAGATACTCGAGGTGGAGGTGTGCGGTCCCGGCTCAGGCCGCGAGTCGGCCCTGCGAGCGTTGCAGGCCGTCGGCTTCCAGATCACCTCGATCCGCGACGTGACCCCCATTCCGCATAACGGCTGCCGCCCGCGCAAGCGCCGGCGCGTGTGATGCGAGGCGGGCCGGATCGTCCTGCGCCGGCCTTGCCCACTTGCGACTGACCAGGACCGTACTCCCATGCGCCTGCGCCGACAATGCGCGCAGGCAACACGTTAAGCGAGGCTCCCCGTGGTGAACGTGCTGCAAAAGAACTGGCAAGACCTGATCAAGCCCACCAGGCTTGAGGTGATGCCGGGACGCGACCGCAACAAGGTCGCGACCATCGTTGCCGAGCCGCTCGAGCGAGGCTTCGGCATGACGCTGGGCAACGCGCTGCGGCGCGTGCTGCTGTCCTCGCTGCAGGGCGCAGCGATCAAGACGGTGCAGATCGACAGCGTGCTGCACGAGTTCTCCTCGATCCCCAGCGTGCGCGAGGATGTGACCAACATCATCCTCAACATCAAGGAGATCGCCCTGCGCATCCACTCCGAGGGTGTGAAGCGCATGGTGCTGAAAAAGGAAGGCGGCGGTCCGGCGCGCGCCAAGGACATCGAGGCGGGCTCGGACGTGGAGATCCTGAACCCCGAGCACGTGATCTGCACCCTCGACCAGGGCGCATCGATCCGCATGGAGTTCACCGCCGACATCGGCAAGGGCTACGTCCCTGCCGACCGTAACCGCCCCGAGGACGCCCCCATCGGCCTGATCCCGGTGGACAGCCTCTACAGCCCCGTCAAGAAGGTCTCCTACAAGGTCGAGAACACGCGCGAGGGCCAGATCCTCGACTACGACAAGCTCATCATGACGGTCGAGACCGACGGCTCGCTGAAGCCCGAGGACGCCGTGGCACTGGCTGCGCGCATCCTGCAGGACCAGCTGGCGGTCTTCATCAACTTCGACGAGCCGACCAAGGCGGTCGAGGAGACGCGCCACCCCGAGCTCGCCTTCAACGCGGCGCTCCTGAAGAAGGTCGACGAGCTGGAGCTGTCGGTGCGCTCCGCCAACTGCCTGAAGAACGATAACATCGTCTACATCGGCGACCTCATTCAGAAGACCGAGGCCGAGATGCTGCGCACCCCCAACTTCGGGCGCAAATCCTTGAACGAGATCAAGGAGGTGCTGGCGTCCATGGGGCTCCATCTGGGCATGGAGGTGCCCAATTGGCCGCCCGACAACATCGAGGAGCTAGCCAAGCGCTTCGAGGATCAGTATTAGGCAGTCGGCAGTTAGGGCAGTAGGCAGTCGTAAACGCGCTCCCTACTGCCGACTGCCTACTGCCCGACTAACGAGGTGAGGCCAAAGAACCTCCCCGTAACAACCTCAGAGAAAGCGAAACGACGATGCGACACAAGAAAATGGGGCGGCGTTTCAGCCGTGACCCCGCCCACCGCCAGGCCATGTTCTCCAACATGGCGGCGGCCCTGATCCGCCACGAGCAGATCGTGACGACCTTGCCCAAGGCCAAGGATTTGAAGCGGATCATGGACAAGTACATCACGCTGGCAAAGCGTGGCGACTTGAACTCGCGCCGCCTGGCCGCCAGCCGGCTGCGCGACGAGGACATGGTGGGCAAGCTGTTCGACACGCTGGCGCCCCGCTACAAGGACCGCGCCGGCGGCTACACCCGCGTGCTCAAGGCCGGATTCCGCTACGGCGACAGCGCCCCGCGCGCCGTGATCGAGCTCGTCGACCGCGATACCTCCGTCAAGGGCAAGGAGGACAAAGAGCGGCACGAGGCCGCCGTCGCCGCCGAGCAGTCGGAAGGCTAGACCCCCACGGGCAGAGTGCCGCGGCCCTGGCGCTGGCCGCGCCGGGGCGGTAATGGTTCTTCCACAACGCGGGAGCTGCTGGCGCGGCTGAGACTTTCGCCAGCCAGCGATGGCGCGAGGAATGGAGAGGCCATGGCCGCGACGAAGGTTCTGGTCACGGGTGCGTCGGGCTTCATCGCCAAGTATTGCATCGCCGAGCTGCAGCGGCGCGATTTCGCCGTGCAGGCGACGTTGCGAAACCCGGGCCGGCAGCAGGAGACGCAGCGCGCCATCGAGCAAGCTGGCGGCAACGGTTCCAGCGTTTCGTTCCTCAAGGCTGATCTCTTGCACGACGAGGGATGGGATGAGGCGATGCAGGGCTGCACCTACGTGCTGCACGTGGCCTCGCCGTTTCCGCTCAACAGCCCGCGCGACCCGCAGGAGGTGATCCGCCCGGCCCGCGAGGGCGCCTTGCGCGTGCTGCGCGCGGCCACCCGTGCCGGAGTGAAGCGTGTGGTGCTGACGTCCTCGATCGTCGCCGTCACGCTGCCGTGGCCGGAAGCACGGCTCGGCGACGTGTTCACCGAGGACGACTGGACCAATCCCGAGCGGCCGGACATCACGCCCTACGTGGTCTCCAAGACGCTTGCCGAGCGCGCCGCCTGGGACTTCGTGAAAAACGAAGCCGGGGCGCCCGAGCTCGCAGTCGTCAATCCGGCCTTCGTGCTGGGCCCGGCCTGCGACGCCGACCTTTCGACCTCGCACGAGGTGCTGCGCCTGATGGCGAAAGGGGCCTATCCGGCAGCGCCCAAGGTTGGCTTCCCGATTAGCGACGTGCGCGATGTGGCCGAGACCCACGTGCTGGCGATGACGAGCCCCAAGGCGGCGGGCGAGCGCTTCCTTTCCGCCAACGGCTTCCTGCGGCTCTACGAGCTGGGCCGGATCCTGGCGCAGGTGCTCCCCGATCTCAAATCGAAGGTGCCGAAGTTCGAGGTATCGGACTTCACGGTACGTATCGTTGCTCTGTTCGACAAGCGCCTGAAGGCGGTGCTCGCCGACCTCGGGCATCCGCGCTTTGTCTCCAATGCCAAGGCGCATACCGTGCTCGAGCAGTCGTTTCGCCCGGCCAGCGAGGCCGCGAAGTCGGCTGCGGAGAGCCTGCGCGCGCTACACGTCATCTAGTAGCCATGCGCGCTGCCGTTGCACCCTCTTGCCGCCTTGCGAGGGGGTTAAAGGGTAAACACAGGAAGGTCGCGTTTGTTCTTATTGCGGCGACGCCGCCAGGCCTTTCTCGCGCGGGTTCACTGGCCTATAGAGGGCGGGGCAGAGTTGCAGGGTGTGGGCATTGGATCGGAACAAGATCAGTATGATGCGTTTACCGAAGCGTCCCGTTTGGGCGCCACTCCTCTTTGCGGCGCTTGCTTGCACCGGCGCAATCCTACTGGCGGGCGCGGCCGATGCGCAGCGACGTGAGCCGCCGCCGTCACGCGAGGCGCTGCAGCACTCCTATGCCCCGATCGTCAAGAAGGCGGCGCCCGCCGTGGTCAACGTCTACGTGCGCTCGCGCGTGCGCACGTCCGCCTCGCCGTTTGCCAACGATCCATTTTTCGAGCGCCTGTTCGGCGGTGGCTTCGGCCTTCCGCGCGAGCGCATTCAAAGCTCGCTCGGCTCCGGCGTCATCATCAGCCCCGACGGCGTGATCGTCACCAACACGCATGTGGTCAAGGGCGGGGCCAACACCGAGATCCGCGTGGCGCTCGCCGACAAGCGCGAGTTCGACGCAAGGATCGTGGCGCAGGACGAGAAGACGGACCTCGCCGTGCTCAAGATCGAGGGCGGTATGGGGAGCTTTCCCTATCTGGAGTTTGCCAATTCCGATCAGCTCGAGGTCGGCGACATCGTGCTTGCCATCGGCAATCCCTTCGGTGTGGGCCAGACGGTGACGAGCGGCATCGTCTCGGCCTTGACGCGCACGGAGATGGCGCAGTCGGATAGCCAGGTCTTCATCCAGACCGACGCCGCCATCAATCCCGGCAACTCGGGCGGCGCGCTCGTCGACATGACGGGGCGGCTCGTCGGCATCAACACCATGATCTTCTCTCAGTCGGGCGGCTCGGTCGGCATCGGCTTCGCGATCCCGTCGAACCTGGTGCGGCTCTATGCCGACAGCGCCATTGCCGGCCGCAAGATCGAGCGGCCGTGGATCGGGGCCCAGCTCGAGACCGTGTCGCGCGAGATGGCGGCGACCCTGGGCCTGGAGCGCATTTCCGGGGCCGTGGTCATGCGCCTGACGACCGACGGGCCGGCGCACAAGGCCGGGTTGGAGCTCGGCGACGTCATCGTCAGCGTCGACGGCTTCGAGGTCGGCGACGCCCACTCGGTGCATTACCGGCTGACGACGCGCGGCACCGGCAACAAGAGCCGTCTGCGCGTCATTCGCAAGCGTAAGATGATGGAGATCGATCTGATGCTCGTGGCCGCGCCGAAGCCGGGCCGCGACGACATTCGCAATCTGTCGGGGAACCATCCCTTCGACGGCGCGCGCGTATCAAACATCCTCCCCGCCGTCGCCGACGAGCTCAATCTGGACGAGACGGAGGGCGTCGTCATCGTGGCAGTGCGCAGGGACGGCGTCGCGGCCAGGCTCGGCTTCCAGCCGGGCGACATCATCCTGCAGGTGGGGTCCACCAAGATCACCGACGTCGTCACTCTCGACAACATTACGCGCGAGCCGCAACGCGTGTGGCGCGTCTCCATCAAGCGGGGCGGACGCGTGATGCAGCTCCAGCTTTCCGGTTAAACTCCCTTGGCCACGCTGTTTGAAGCCGCAGGTCTGGAAAAGGGTGCCCCCCGCCCGCTCGCCGACCGGCTGCGGCCGAAGGCGCTTTGCGAGGTCGTCGGTCAGGACCACCTCGTCGGCGCGGAAGGCACCCTGACGCGCATGCTCAAATCCGGGCGCCTGCCGAGCCTCATCCTCTGGGGGCCGCCGGGCTCGGGCAAGACCACGGTTGCGCGGCTTCTGGCACACGAGACGCAGCTCGAGTTCGAGCAGCTCTCCGCCATCTTCTCCGGCGTGCAGGACCTGCGCAAAGCCTTCGACCGGGCAAAGGCACGGCGCGAGCAGGGCAAGGGCACGCTGCTCTTCATCGACGAGATCCACCGCTTCAACCGCGCGCAGCAGGACAGCTTCCTGCCGCATATGGAGGACGGCACCATCACGCTCGTGGGTGCCACCACGGAGAACCCCTCGTTTGAGCTCAACGGCGCCGTCCTGAGCCGCGCCAGCGTGCTCGTGTTCAACCGGCTCGAGGAGACGGCGCTCGAGGAATTGCTCGTGCGTGCCGAGCGCGAGGAGGGGCGTGCGCTTCCCCTCGACGCGGACGCGCGCGAGGCGTTGCTCAGCATGGCCGACGGGGACGGGCGCACGGTGATCAACCTGGCCGACGAGGTCTTCGCCGCCGTGGCGCCGGGCTCGCCCGCGCTCGACCGGGCGGCGCTCGCAGGCCTGGTGCAGCGGCGCGCGCCGCTCTACGACAAGTCGCGCGAAGGCCACTACAACCTGATCAGCGCCTTGCACAAGGCGGTGCGCGGCTCCGATCCCGACGCGGCGCTCTACTGGCTGGCGCGCATGCTGGTCGGCGGCGAGGATCCGCTTTTCCTGGCGCGCCGACTGGTGCGCATGGCGGTCGAGGACATCGGCCTCGCCGATCCCCAAGCGGTGGTGCAGGCGCTGGCCGCCAAGGATGTCTACGATTTTCTCGGCAGCCCCGAGGGCGAGCTGGCGCTGGCGCAGGCGACGCTCTACCTGGCGACCGCGCCCAAGTCCAACGGCGCATACGTGGCCTACAAGGCGGCCATGCGTGCCGCCAAGGAGCACGGCTCCTTGAGCCCGCCCAAACATATCCTCAACGCGCCGACCAAGCTCATGGAGCAGGAGGGCTACGGTTCGGGCTACGAGTACGACCACAACAGCGCGGAGGGCTTCTCCGGGCAGGACTACTTTCCCGAGGAATTCTCCGAGCGCCCCCAGCTCTATGATCCGCCCGACCGCGGCTTCGAGCGCGAGATCAGAAAGCGGCTCGATCACTGGGCGAAGCTGCGGCGCGAGCGCGGAAGAAAGAGCTGATCAGGCCTCTAATATCCCCACCCATCACGCAAGCCGCGTGAAAGGGCCGGGACGGATCGGCTCGGGGTGATAATGCTCGATCCCGCTCCGTCCAATTGTCGGGAGCCTACGATGTCCACGAAATCAATCCTCATCTCAGGAGCCGGCATTGCCGGACCGACGTTGGCCTACTGGCTCCTGGAGCACGGCATCACGCCGACGCTCGTTGAGAAGGCGCCGCGCCTGCGGACCGGCGGCTACGTGATCGACTTCTGGGGGCTCGGCTACGAGGTCGCCGACAAGATGGGGCTCTTGCCCGCGCTCGATCGCGACGGCTACGACGTCAGCGAGCTGCGGCTCGTCGATAGCGACGGGCGGCGCGTGGGCGGCTTTGATGCCGGCGTCTTCCGCAACCTCACGGGCGGGCGCTACCTCAGCATCGCGCGCAGCGAGCTGGCAAGGCTGCTCTATGAGAGGATCAAGGGCCGCTGCGAGGTGATCTTCGGCGACAGCATCACTGAGATCGATGACCAGGGCGACAGCGTGCTCGCAAGGTTCGAGCACGCGCCGGAGCGCCACGTCGACGCTGTGATCGGCGCCGACGGGCTGCACTCGCAGGTTCGGCATCTGGTGTTCGGCCCCGAGGAACGGTTCGAGCAGTACCTCGGCTACACGGTCGCGGCTTTCCAAATCGAGGGCTACCGGCCGCGCGACGAGCTCGTGTACGTGAGCTACGCGATTCCCGGCCGCCAGGTTGCCCGCTTTGCCATGCGCGGCGACCGCACGATGTTCCTGTTCGTATTCGCAGCCGATGCGCCGCCCGCCGTTGGTGCGCACGACGTGGCCGCGCAGAAGGCGCTGCTGCACGCGACGTTCGATGATGCCGGCTGGGAGTGCCCGCAGATCCTGGCGGCGCTCGATGGGGCAGACGACCTCTATTTCGACCGCGTGAGCCAGATCCACATGGATTGCTGGTCGAAGGGGCGCGTGGCGCTTGTGGGGGACGCCGCGTTTTGCGCCTCGCTGCTCGCGGGCCAGGGATCGGCGCTCGCCATGGGCGCAGCCTACGTGCTGGCAGGCGAGCTCGGACGGGGAGGCAACGCACCCGAGGCGGCGTTCCAGCGCTATGAGGGGCTGCTGCGGCCGTTGATCGCGACCAAGCAGAAGGCGGCCCGGCAGTTCGCCGGCGGCTTTGCCCCCAAGACCCGGCTCGGCGTCTTCCTGCGCAACCAGGTGACCAAAGCTTTTGCCATTCCCTTTGTGGCAAAGCTCGCCATTGGGTCGAGCCTCATGGATCGCATCGAGGTTCCCGCTTACTCCGTGGCCCGAAAAACCGCCTAGTATGCCCGCCGAGACGAGCGGCTGGCCCCTAGGCCCACGCGCCCCTATATTGGGCAGGGCAGGGTGGAACAGGCATACCGGGCAGGTCGAAGGGGCGGTCCCATGGTCAAGTTCGTCGATCTATGGCGGGGGCACCCGATCAACGAGTCGGTGACGGCGCCGTGCCTCGCGCCTCATAGTCTGACGAACTTGGAAGGCCAGCACGTCGCCATGGGCTTTCCCGTGTTCCACAACCAGTGCGCGATCCGCATGGGTGTCGCTTTGCGTCGCGCCGGCGTGACGCCGGGCCAGCTCGGCGGCTGCACGCATTGCTCCGTTCACCCGCTCGAGGAGATGCACTACATCCGCGCCACGGAGCTGGCCGGCAAGCTAGCCTCCGCGAACCTTCCCGGCGTCCGCCCGGTCGAGAAGCTCATCGGCGCGGAGGCGGCAGACTACTACCCCAAGCTGTTCGGGCGCACAGGCATCGTCTTCTTCAAGGACTACTGGAGGCGCTCCTCCGACCGCGAGCGTCCGACGGGCGACCATATCGACGTGTGGAACGGCTACAGGAGCTCGGCCAAGTGGCTGCTCGAATGGTTCTCGTGGCTGGGCTACTACTCGAACTATGCCCAGGCCGGCGAGATCTGGTTCTGGGAAGTGGATTGAACGGCGGGCACGCGCCGGGGGAGGTCTGATGCGCTACGTCGTGGCCATGGTTTTCGCCGTGATCGGCGCGGCCCTTGCGTCGGTGTTCCTCAGCTCGCAGGTCGCCGATTGGGTCGTGTTGCGCCAGAGCTTCGAGAGCCCCGACGATGCCGACAGCATGCACATGCTGGTCTATATGGGGGCCAACGTGGCGGGCCTGATCCTCGGCTGGCTCGTGGGGTGGACCATCGGCGGTGCCGGCGGCGCCGGCAGGCAGGCAACCTAGAACCTTCCCCGCCTATCGTGGTGCGAAGCAGCCGATCGGGGGCCGGCGGCCGCCATGCCCGGCTGTTGGTTAAGCCCTTCGCTCTTGATGCGGGACGGCTGCGAGGCTAGGCCACTCAGCGATGAACGAGCGGGTCGAGACCATCGAGGTGACGAGCGGCGAGGCGGGCGTGCGGCTCGACCGGTGGTTTCGCGTGCACTTCCCCGACGTCGGCTACGCGTATTTGCAGAAGCTTCTGCGCACGGGCCAGGTGCGCGTGGACAGCCGCCGCGTGGCGGCGAATGAGCGGCTGGAGGCTGGCGCCCAGGTTCGCGTGCCCAAGATCGTGCGCCAGGAAAAGCCGGCCAAGCCCTCCGTGGCGCCGCCGCTGGGGCTTTCCAAGGCCGACCGCGAGCGCATCGAGGACATGATCCTTTTCGAGGACGAGCACGTGCTGGTCCTCAACAAGCCGTTCGGGCTTGCCGTGCAGGGCGGCACCGGCACCAAGCGCCACATCGACGGCATGCTGGCCGGCATGACCGACCGCTTCGGGGGGCGGCCGCTGCTGGTGCACCGGCTCGACCGCGACACGACGGGTGTGCTGCTGGTCGCCAAGCGTCGCGACGCGGCCGCCAAGCTGGGGCGCATATTCCAGACGCGCTCGGCGGCCAAGACCTACTGGGCTCTGGTCAAAGGCGTGCCCAGGCCCCCGCAGGGCAAGATCGAGGCGCCGCTGGTCAAGGCCGCCGGGCCTGAGGGCGACCGCGTGCGCAAGGCCCTGCCCGGGGAGCAGGAGGTGGCCATGCACGCCACCACCCACTACGCGGTCATCGACCGTGTGGCGCACAAGGCCGCCTGGGTGTCCCTGAAGCCGGTGACGGGGCGCCAGCACCAATTGCGGGCCCACATGGCGCTCATCGGCCACCCGATCGTCGGCGACAACAAGTACGGCGGCGACAAGAGCCTGCTCGAGGAGCAGATCGAGCCCAAGCTGCACCTGCACGCGCGCCGGCTCGTGCTGCCGCATCCCTTCACGAAGGGCAAAATCGACGTGACTGCGCCGCTGCCTGAGCACATGCTCGCCACGTGGGATCTCCTGGGCCTCGATGCGGCGCGTTACGAGAAGGGAGACGGATGAAGCTCGTCATTCTCGATTGCGACGGCACGCTCGTCGACAGCCAGAACGGCATCTGCGAGGCGATGGTGCACGCCTTCTCAGGCCTCGGGCTCGCCGCGCCGCCGCGCGCAGCCACGCTCGCCGTCGTCGGCCTGTCGCTGCCCGAGGCGTTCGCCGTCCTGGCGCCAGACCAGGACGAAGCCGCGCGGGCGGCGCTGGCGCAGCGCTACCGCACGGCCTTTGTCGAGCTGAAGCGCGATCCCGCCCACCACGAGCCGCTGTTCGAAGGGGTCGCCGCCGCAATCACTGCCTTCGGCGCCCGCGAGGACCTGCTGCTGGGGATCGCCACCGGCAAGTCGCGGCGTGGGATCGACCGCCTGTTTGCGCGCGAAGGATGGGCGGAGCATTTCCTGACCGTGCAAACGGCCGACGACCATCCCTCCAAGCCGCATCCGGCGATGGTTCTCGCCGCCATGGCGGAGACGGGCGTGGCGCCCGAGCAGACCGTCATGGTCGGCGACACGACCTTCGACGTGGAGATGGCCCGCGCCGCCGGTGTCGGGGCGCTGGGCGTAGCCTGGGGCTACCATGCGGTCGACGAATTGCACGAGGCCGGCGCGCACGCCGTCATCGAGCAGTGCGCCCATCTGCCCGAAGGCATCGATGCGTTCTTTGCCGGACGGGAGCAGGCGGCGTGACATCGGGCGAGAAGAAGGCGTCAAAACCGATCAAGATCCCCGGCAGGGAAGCGCTCGTCGCCCCGTTGCCGAAGCGGTTCTACAAGGACGCGACGGTCGAGGTGTGCGACGGGGGCTTTGCGGTCCTTCTCGACGGGCGCCCGGTGCGCACGCCGAGGAAGCTGCAACTCATCGTGCCGACCCGCGCGCTCGCGGACGCCATCGCGGCGGAATGGGCGGCTCAGGAGACGCACATCGATCCCGCCGCCATGCCGCTGTCGAGGCTCGCCATCACCGCGCTCGACGGCGTTGCCGAGCACACGGCGGCGGTGGCCGCCGACATCGTCAAGTTCGCTGGCAGCGATCTGCTCTGCTACCGGGCGGAGGCCCCCGAGGCGCTGGTGCAGCTGCAGGCCGCGGCTTGGGACCCGGTCCTGCGCTGGGCGCAAGACGCGCTCGGTGCGCGCCTCGTCCTCGCCGAAGGGGTGATGCCCGTGAAGCAGAGCGCGGAGGCGCTGGAGGGAATCGCCGGCGCCGTGGCCCCCTATGATGCGATGGCGCTCGCGTGCCTGCACACGATGACGACGCTGACGGGCTCGGCCCTGCTGGCGCTGGCGCATGCCAAGGGTGAGCTTTCGGTTGACGAGGCCTGGGCGGCCGCGCACGTGGACGAGGACTGGCAGATCGGCCGGTGGGGCGTTGACGTGGAGGCCGCCGAGCGGCGTCAGAAGCGCTGGGCCGAGATGCAGGCCGCGAGCCGCTTTCTTAAGCTGCTCGCATGCCCCTGAGGCCTCGGGTCCCGTCTCCTCGGGAACAGCGCGACAGGTGATGGCGGTTCAATGTCGATCGCCCGTCCCGGGCGTTGCGAACCATGGAGCCGCCTATGCATTCGCTCGATACCTATGACCTCCTTCTCCATATCACCGTCCTCGTGATGATGCCGCTCATCATATGGGCCAATCTCAGGCGCGCCGCCCTCCACACCCCATTCAATGCCTATCTCTGGCGCGAGAACACCAACCTGATGCGCGTAGCGGTGCTGATCCTCGTCATGCTGACGCTCTTCTCCGCGTGTGCGCTTCTGGCCGATTTCGGGCTGATCTCGCCTGCCGTGGAGGAAGCCACGACCATAGTCATCGGCATCCCCTTCATGTTGGCGGCCGTCGCCATGATCGTCCTCTCCATAGTCGCCGTGGTCAGAGCCGTGCGCTATTGGCGCGGCTGAAGCGGGGGAACGTAGGCGGTCCGCGTCGCCGCCCCATGTGCAGATAGGGGCTCGGCCCACATTCCAACGGGCCGAGCCTCATGCTAATGAGGCCATCCTATCTGGAGCGCCCGGCGGGCGCTTGCGCAAGGGACGGTCCATGAAAGACATCATCGAAGAGCTGGAGAAACGCCGGGCGGACGCCCGCCTCGGCGGCGGTCAGGTGCGCATCGACGCGCAGCACAAGCGCGGCAAGCTGACCGCGCGCGAACGCATCGAGCTACTGATGGACGAGAACTCCTTTGAGGAGTTCGACATGTACATCGAGCACCGCTGCACCGACTTCGGCATGGACAAGCAGAAAATCCCCGGCGACGGCGTCGTCACCGGCTGGGGCACCATCAACGGTCGCGTCGTCTACGTGTTCGCCAAGGACTTCACCGTGTTCGGCGGCTCCTTGAGCGAGACGCACGCCGCCAAGATGACCAAGATCCAGGACATGGCGCTCAAGAACCGCGCGCCCATCGTCGGCCTGTTCGACGCCGGCGGCGCCCGCATCCAGGAGGGCGTGGCCGCGCTCGGCGGCTACGGGGAGGTGTTCCTGCGCAACGTGCTCGCCTCCGGCGTCATCCCGCAGATCTCCGTCATCATGGGCCCGTGCGCGGGCGGCGACGTCTACTCGCCGGCCATGACCGACTTCATCTTCATGGTGAAGGACACCAGCTACATGTTCGTCACAGGACCCGATGTGGTCAAGACCGTTACCAACGAGACGGTGACGGCGGAGGAGCTGGGCGGCGCCAGGGTGCACACGACCAAGTCGTCGATCGCCGACCACGCCTATGAGAACGACGTGGAGGCGATCCTGCAGATGCGCCGCCTCATGGATTTCCTGCCCTCCAACAACGAGTCCGGCGTGCCGGTGCTGCCGACCCAGGACAGCCCCGACCGCGAGGAGACCTCGCTCGATACCCTGATCCCCGACAACCCCAACAAGCCCTACGACATGAAGGAGCTGATCCACAAGGTCGTGGACGAGGGCGACTTCTTCGAGATCCAGGCTGCGTACGCCCGCAACATCGTGACGGGCTTTGCGCGCATGGAGGGCTCGACCATCGGCATCGTCGCCAACCAGCCGATGGTTCTCGCCGGCGTGCTCGACTCAGATGCCTCGCGCAAGGCGGCGCGCTTTGTCCGCTTCTGCGACTGCTTCGACATCCCGCTCATCACCTTCGTGGACGTGCCGGGCTTCCTGCCGGGCACCGCGCAGGAGTACGGCGGGCTCATCAAGCACGGCGCCAAGCTCTTGTTCGCCTTCACCGAGGCGACGGTGCCGAAAGTCACCGTCATCACCCGCAAGGCCTATGGCGGCGCCTACGATGTGATGAGCTCCAAGCACATCCGCGGCGACGTGAACTACGCCTGGCCCACGGCCGAGATCGCGGTGATGGGCCCCAAGGGTGCCGTCGAGATCCTGTTCCGCGCCGACCTCGGCGACCCGGAGAAGATCAAGGCGCGCATCCACGAGTACGAGACGCAGTTTGCAAGCCCCTTCGCGGCGGCCGAGCGCGGATACATCGACGAGGTGATCTTCCCGCGCACCACGCGGCGGCGCATCTGCCGGGCGCTCAACATGCTGCGCAACAAGCACGTCGAGAACCCCTGGAAAAAGCACGATAATATTCCGTTGTAGGGCCTCCCCGACCCTGCGCGCGAGCGATCGCATGGACCACGATCACGCCCCGCCACCCTTCCGCACGCGGCTCGAGGTGCTGTTTGCGGAGCGGGCCCATAAGGCCGTCATTCTGCGGCGTGGTCCCAAGACGCACTACTGCCTCATCGCCTGGGACTTGGCCACCGACAGCTTCACGTGCGGTCAATGGATGAAGGGGGTTATCCGCCTCTGTGATCTTTCGCCCGACGGCCGCATGCTGATCTACTGGGCCGCGCAATATCACCCGGGCGCCGCCGACCGGCGTCGGCGCGCAAGGCCACATGGCACCTTCGAGTCCGTGCGGGCGGGTGCTGCCCAGGAGGCCGCGAAACGCCTGCGGCGCGGGCGCAAGGTGCCGCGCTATCTACGCTCGGCCAGTGGGATTGTGACCGGTGCCCCGCAAGAAAACATGGGGACGTGGACCGCGATCAGCACCGTTCCCTATTTCACCGCGCTCGCCATTTGGCCCGCCTTCGGGCACTGGACCGGCGGCGGCGTTTTCGTCGGGGACAACCACATCGTTCTGTTCGAGCCACAGAGCCGCATGACCCCGGCCGCTACGGTCCCGATCCCGACCCGTTTCTGCATACAGTCGGCGTCAACTGTTGTGGGCATCGGAACTCGGATGGAGCGATCGGCGCACGCGCCCGCTTTTGTTTACAACACGAGCCCTCGACGGTTTCCGCCGGACAAGAAGGCCTTCCGCGACGAGCTCGAGGCTGCGCTCAAAGGGGGCGGCCTGCGCACAATCGAGTGGGCCCACGCGGTCGACAAGGACGTGCTGTTCGCGGCCGACGGCGCCGTCTACCGCGTGCCCAAGGGTGCCGCACTGGCACCGCAGGACTATGTCGCCGCGGCGCGCAAGCTCATCGATTGCACCGGCATGAAATTCGAGCTTATGCGCGCGCCCTCGGAGGCCATGCGCTGGCCTGTGTGACCAGCCGTCTGGGTCGGTTGACAAGCCCCGCCGCGCTTCCGATCTGAGGGTGAGCATCCCTCCAATCGGAAGAGCCTCCCATGAAAATTGATCTTTCAGGCAAGACCGCGCTCGTCAGCGGCTCCACGGCTGGCATCGGGCGGGCCATCGCGGAAGGCCTGGCCAAGGCCGGCGCCACGGTCGTCGTCAACGGTCGCAAGCAGGAGACCGTCGATAAGGCCGTTGCCGCCGTCCAATCGGTAGCGCCGGGCGCGCAAGTGCGCGGCGTCGCCGCTGACATTTCGGCGGCGACGGGATGCGATGCAATCGTGAGCGCCGTGCCCGACGTCGATATCCTCGTCAACAACGCCGGCATCTTCGAGCCCAAGTCCTTCTTCGACATTCCCGACGCCGACTGGACACGCTTCCTCGAGACCAACGTCATGTCGGGCGTGCGCCTGTCACGCGCCTATATGCCGGGCATGCTCAAGCGGAATTGGGGGCGCATCATCTTCATCTCGTCGGAATCCGGGCTGCAGATTCCCAAGGAGATGATCCACTACGGTCTGACCAAGACGGCGCAGCTCGCCTTGTCGCGCGGGCTTGCCGAGGTGTCGGCCGGCTCCGGCGTCACCGTCAACGCGGTGCTGCCGGGTCCAACGCGCTCCGACGGCGTGGAGGGCTTTCTGGAGGCCATGGCCAAGGACGCCGGCAAGGCACCCGACGACAAGGCGCGCGACTTCGTCACCACGCACCGGCCGACATCGCTATTGCAGCGCTTTGCCACCGTCGAGGAGGTGGCAAACATGGTCGTCTATGCCGCGTCAAAGGAAGCGTCCGCCACCAACGGCGCCGCCCTTCGCGTCGACGGCGGCGTGGTTCGCTCGATCGCATAGGGAGCCGGCGCCGACGCGCCCGGCAAGATGAACGGCGCCTGTCGCCGGCGTTCAGAGCGAGTTCAATGCCGCTTTGCCATCTTCACCCCGTCAAGTGCTGGCCCGCTCCCTTGAGGACCACGGCCACACAGCCGAGGAAGAGGTGGACGACTATGACCAGGATTGAACTCATTGCTTCGACCCTGCTGATCGCGACCACGGCCGCAGCATCGGCTGCCAGCATCGACGCCACGCAGTCACGTCAGGCCAAGGCCATCGAGCACGGGCGTCAGAGCGGCAAGATCACGTGGACCGAAGGCGTTCAGCTGCGCGCCGAGCAGAACAGGATCGCGCGGCGCGAAGCGGAGCTGCGCTCCGACGGATACCTGAGCGGTTCCGATCGCCGGGAGCTTCAGGCCCTCCAGAGGAAGGCCTGGCAGCACATCGGCAAGGAGAAGAGAGACGGCTGGCGGCGCGTGTGGTGGCTGCCGCGCGTCGGCCGCTGATCCTCCCAAGGCTGCTGCATTGCATTCCCCCCCTCGGGCCGCTTTCCGGCGGCCTTTTTTTTGGACGGCGCCGATATCACCCAGCGCAAGAGCAAGGCTCGGCCGGCGTGCCGGCGCTCCGCTCCGGGGCATCCATTAGCCAATTGGTAAGGCAATGACCCTAGTCTTGCCGTCAGGTTACTTTGTTGAGATGCGGGGTTCAGATGGGTGCGTTGAAGTCGCTTCCGGTTGACGAGATTATGCGTAGAGGCAGCATAAAAGACGTCGATGTTCTGAGGTTCAGAAGCGCGTTCTACTGCGACGGCGTCGTATCGGCGGAGGAGGCCGAGAGGCTGTTCCAGCTCAACGACGACTGCGCGGTCCAGGATGAAACCTGGCCGGAGTTCTTCGTCGAGGCGATGACCGACCACATCGTCAATCAGGCCCAGCCGGAAGGCTACCTCACCGGCGAGGACGCCAAGCGGCTGATCGCGCGCATTGCCAAGGACGGCAAGATCGCGCGCAAGACCGAGCTCGATCTCATCGTCAACGTGCTCGACAAGTCGCGCTGGTCGCCCGTGAGCCTTGCCGCCTTCGCGCTCGAGCAGGTGAGGCGCGCCGTCGTCGATGGCGACGGGCCCCTGCGCGCCGGCGAGGTGTCGGAGAAGGGCCGGATCAGCGAGCCCGAGGTCGAGCTGGTGCGCCGCATCCTCTACGCCTTTGGCGGCGACGGCAACGTCGCGGTGACCCGGCGCGAGGCGGAGGTGCTGTTCGACATCAACGACGCCATCGCCGACCCGGAGGCCAACCCGGCCTGGACCGACCTCTTCGTAAAGGCCGTCACCAATGTGCTCATGGCGGCTTCGGGCCAGGCGGTGCCGACGCGCGAGGAGGCCTTGCGCCGCGATGCCTGGCTTGAGGAGCGCAGCGAGCTTTCGGCGCCGTCGCTGCTGCTGAGCATGGTGACGTCGAGCCTGGAAGCGGTGCGCGGCGCCTACCAGGAGCAGTCTTCGGAGGAGCGGGCGCTGGCGCGCCTCGAGCATCAGCGCATCGAGATCATCACCAACGAGGAGATCACGCAGGCCGAGGTCTCGTGGCTGTGCGAGCGGCTCGGGCGCGATGGGCGGCTCACCGCCAACGAGGCGGCGCTCATTGCCTACCTACAGAAGGAAAGCCCCAACATCCACCCGGACTTGCAGGCAACGGTGGAGCGGCTCGGGCGCGCGGCTTGAGCCTCCTTGGCGGCAATTGGTGGGTCCAGCGACGCTTTGATCTGGCCTGCGGCGCAAGCCGCGGCTAATCTTGGCGAGAGGTGGCCTCGACGGCTCGGATCAGCCCGGTTTACGGCACCATCCGAGCCGTCTAGAACGGCGAGCCACCTCAATCGACAGGCGGTCCCTCTCGTCTGGGAGGTCCGCGCCACTAACTGGGCCCCAACCGGCAATGTTCAAGAAAATCCTGATCGCGAACCGTGGCGAGATCGCTTGCCGCGTCATCAAGACCGCGCGCAAAATGGGCATCAAGACCGTGGCGGTCTTCTCGGATGCGGATCGCGACGCGCTGCACGTGGAGATGGCCGACGAGGCCGTGCATATCGGTCCGCCGCCGGCGGCGGAATCCTATCTGGTCATCGACAAGATCGTGGCTGCGTGCCGCACCACAGGGGCTGAGGCCGTGCATCCCGGCTACGGCTTCCTTTCCGAGCGGGAGGGCTTCCCCGTGGCGCTGGCCAAGGCCGGCGTCGTCTTCATAGGTCCCAACCCCAAGGCCATCGCGGCCATGGGCGACAAGATCGAGAGCAAGAAGGCTGCGGCCAAGGCCAAGGTCTCGACCGTGCCGGGCCATATGGGTGAGATCGGCGATGCCAAGCACGCGGTGAAGATCGCCGAGGAGATCGGCTATCCGGTGATGATGAAGGCCTCCGCTGGCGGCGGCGGCAAGGGCATGCGCATCGCCTTCAATCGCAAGGAGGTCGAGGAAGGGTTCCCGCTCGCCCGCTCGGAGGCCAAGGCCTCGTTCGGCGACGACCGCATGTTCATCGAGAAGTTCATCATCCATCCGCGCCACGTAGAGATCCAGCTTATCGGCGACAAGCACGGCAACGTGGTCTACCTCGGCGAGCGCGAGTGCTCGATCCAGCGGCGCAACCAGAAGGTTATCGAGGAGGCGCCCTCGCCGCTGCTCGACGAGAAGACGCGCCGCGCCATGGGCGAGCAGGCCGTGGCGCTGGCCAAGGCCGTCGGCTACGATTCAGCCGGAACCGTCGAGTTCGTCGCCGGGCAGGACCGCAGCTTCTTCTTCCTGGAGATGAACACGCGCCTGCAGGTGGAGCATCCGGTGACCGAGCTGATCACCGGGGTCGACCTCGTCGAGCAGATGATCCGCGTGGCCGCCGGCGAGAAGCTTCCCTTCAAGCAGTCGGACGTCAAGCTCACCGGCTGGGCCGTCGAGAGCCGGGTCTACGCCGAGGATCCCTTCCGCAACTTCCTGCCGTCGATCGGCCGGCTGGTGCGCTATCGGCCGCCGCCGGAGGGGGAACAGGACGGCATCGTCGTGCGCAACGACACGGGCGTGTTCGAGGGCGGCGAGATCTCGATGTTCTACGATCCCATGATCGCCAAGCTCGTCACCTATGGGCCGACCCGCGAGGCGGCTATTGCGGCGCAGGCCGACGCGCTCGACGCCTTCTATATCGACGGCATTCAGCACAATATTCCCTTCCTCTCCGCCCTGATGCAGAATCCGCGCTGGCAGGAGGGGGCGCTGTCCACGGGCTTCCTGCCCGAGGAGTACCCCGACGGCTTCAAGCCGCGTACGGCCCAAGGCTGGGAGCTGGAGGTCGTGTCCGCGGTCGCCGCCATCATCGACCATCAGAACAACCTGCGCCGGCGCGAGATCACTCATCAGATGTCGGGCGAGCGCGTGCGCTTTGCCACGCGGCGCGTGGTGAAGGTCAAGGATGCCGCGGTGCGCCTGGAGGTCTCGGGCCCACCTGAGGGGCCTTTCTGCGTGATGTTCGTCGATGGTGTCGACGAGCCGGGCCGCAAGGTGGAGATCAGCTCATCCTGGCAACCGGGCGAGCCCGTCTGGAACGGCAAGGTCGGGGACACGCACGTCGCCGTGCAGGTGCGCACCATCCTCAACGGCGTCAACCTCTGCTACCGGGGCGTCCAGGTGCCGGTCTACGTCTATACCGAGCGCGAGGCGGCGCTCGCAGCCCTGATGCCGGAGAAGGCCGCAGCCGACACCTCAAAATTCCTGCTCTGCCCCATGCCCGGGCTCGTCAAGGCGATCCACGTCACGCAGGGCCAGGATGTGCAGGCGGGCGATGCGCTGGCCGTGATCGAGGCCATGAAGATGGAGAACATCCTGCGCGCGGAGCGCGACGGCTCGGTCAAGAAGATCAACGCCAAGCCGGGCGACAGCCTGGCGGTGGACGAGGTCATCCTTGAGTTCGCGTGAGGAAATACCGTCACGCGCATGGCCCTCACGCCGAGCCTGACACACAGCCCAGACTTGCGATAAGATTTCTCTGACGGCGTGGGGTTCGGTCGGTTTTGGTCCTCTGGCGCGGTCGAGGATGCACTGAGAGCATTTTACCGAGGGAGATTCGATGATGTCGATTGGGTCATTGCTTTGGTCATATGAGGGGCGGATTGGCCGGGCTCGCTTCTGGCTTGGGATGTTGATCGTGCTTTTGTTGGGTGCGGTGATTGGGTTCGCGGCCGGCTTTGTCGGCGGCTTGGTGGATGCAGCCTCGGGGTCGAACTTGGAGGAGATGGGACCTGTCACCGCCATCCTGATGCTGGTCGCGATTGCTGTAATGGTCTACGCTCAATTGGCTGTCTACGTGAAGCGCTTTCATGACCGCAGCAAGACCGGGTGGTGGGTGCTGATCGCTTTCGTGCCCGTGATCGGCGTCTTCTGGATCCTCATCGAGCTCGGCATGCTGCCGGGCGATCCCGGGCCCAACGCCTACGGTCCTCCCGAGTTGCCCACTGCGGTTCCGGCTTGAGGGCCGATCGAGCCCTCTAGCGGCGGCCCGGAGCCATGGCCCTTCGCACCGTTCATGTCAGGATCGAAGGACGGGTGCAGGGCGTGGGCTATCGCGCCTTCGTCGAGGCCAACGCCTGGGAGCTCGACCTGGCGGGCTGGGTGCGCAACCGGCGTGACGGCGCGGTGGAAGCCGTCTTTCAGGGTGCCGATGCCGATGTGGAGGGAATGCTGCGCCGGTGCCGCCTGGGGCCTCCAGGGGCCGCGGTGACAGGCGTGGAGATTATCGGCGAGGGCGTCGGCGCCTACAGCGGCTTTGAGGTCCGCCCTACGGACTAGATTGCCTGCCTTTCAGTCCTACTTTGCAAATCTCGCCGTGCGGCGCTTCAGCGAGTTGAGAATAGGCTCGTAGGCCTCCTCGTTGCGCGCCTCCGGATAGACCATGTAGACGGGATAGACGAACTTGCGGGCGCGCTTGGGTTGACGCAGGCGCCCGCGGGCGATGTGCGAGCGCACGAGGCGCAAGGGGAAATAGCCTGTGCACCTGTTGGCGAGCAGGTAGCTGATGCCGGCCGTGCCCAGGTCGAGGTTGAGCCCGGGGTTTGTCAGCTCCGGGTAGGCCGCGGCGTGGTCCTGCTGGAAATCTGGGCCCCAATTGATGAAAACGTAGTCACCGGGGCTGCGCCGTTGCGTTGACGGCACGCTGGTCACAAGCACGAACTCCTCGTCGAACAGGTGCTCGATCACCAATCCCGGCGGCTGCGTGGGGCGGTACATGACCGCGAGATCGAGCGTGCCCTCGACGAGGCGCTGGGTGAGCACCACCGACAGCCCCGCACTGGCGGAGACGGCGATGTCGGGAATGTTCGACCTGAGCCAGGACACCCATTTGAGCAGAAATCCGTCCCACAGGGCCAGGGGGGCGCCGATCGCGAGGTGGTCGCGATGCTGGTCGGAAAGGCCGACCTCGAGCTGTGCGTGCTGCCAGACGCGCACCAGCGCCATCGCGTGCTTTTGGAACTGCTCGCCGGCGGCGGTGAGCCCGGCGCCCGTCTTCGACCGCTCGAAAAGCGGCCGTCCGAGCAAGTCCTCGAGGCCTTTGATGCGCGCAGATACGGTCGATTGCGTGATGTTCATGCGGCGCGCGGCGTCGATGAAGCTCCCGGTCTCGGCAACCATCAGGAAGGTGCGCGCGAGATTGACGTCCATCGTACGGCAGACCGCTGATACGCGTTGAGACCTATCTATCGAATTTCCCGATAGGGGTCACCGGTAATTTTCGTTTGAAGGGCAACTTGATTCTAACCACATTGATGAGCGTCCCCTCAGAGTCGAGTCTGATTCGGCTCGCGCTACTGGGGCTCACAACGGAAGGACTGACTATCATGAAGGCGAAGAAGAAACCTGCGAAGAAAGCGGCAGCCAAGAAGCCTGCGAAGAAGAAGAAGAAGTAGGTGATCTCCGCGGAGATCACAAAGGAGCTGCCGTAATGCCCTTGGTGGCGGTTGCGGCGTTTTTTGCCGCAGTCCTGATTTGGTACCCAGCCGCATACGCGTCGTCGATCTCCAACCGTGATGACCGGGACTACAAGGTCACTGTCATCGAGGATACGGCGACGAGAGACCATATATTGGCCCCGTCCGCGGCACTCAAAGGGATCTGTCAACAGGGCTGCGTGGTCCGCCTCAACGACAGCGACGAGGACGAATACGAGCTGGAAGGCTCAGACGTCGTGTCGATTGAGGGTGGCTACCTCTACTACGACGACCCGCCCGCAACGGCGGTGCCGAAGGCACCCGGTGCGGATCAGCCCTCTGAGCCGGGCGCCGAGTAGAGGCAGGCGAAAGAACCTCATCAGGTTTGAGCGCCCGGCCCCAACGCAAAGGGGCCGGGCACCTCTTTGTCAGAGCCGCGCCGCGCTCTCGTTGGCGGTCGCGAACGGCGCGCACGCCGTGCGCGTCGGGCCGAAGCGGCGCTCGAACTCTCCGCGCAGCAGATTATCCACAGCTTGCATGGAATCCGGGGCGCCGAGGTCGGCGAGGCTCGTCACGCCGTGCCCGGCGATGCCGCACGGCACGATGCCGTCGTAGTGGCCCAGGTCCGGTGCGACGTTGAGGCTGATTCCGTGCAGGCTCACCCATTTGCGCAGGCGCAGGCCGATTGCCGCGATCTTGTCCTCGGCCTCCTCGCCCTTGTCGGGGCGGCGCACCCAGATGCCGACGCGGCCCGTGCGCGTCTCGCCCACGACGCCGAGTCCGGCCAGCGTGGCGATGATCCATTGCTCCAAGGAGGAGACGAACGCGCGCACGTCGCCTGAGCGCCGCTTCACGTCGAGCATCACGTAGACCACCCGCTGGCCGGGTCCGTGGTAGGTGAGCTGGCCGCCGCGGCCGCTGTGGTGCACGGGAAAGCGCTCGGGCTTGAGCAGGTCCTCGGCCCGCGCGCTGGTGCCGGCCGTGTAGAGAGGCGGATGCTCGAGCAGCCACACGAGCTCCGCCGCATTCCCACCGGCGATGCCTGCGGCCCGCGCCTCCATCGCGCGCACCGCCGCGGCATAGTCGACGGCCTCCGCGCTCACCGACCATTCGACGGGTGCGTCCAGGACGGGCCTGCGGCTGGTGGCGGCGAGATGGCGCGGATGCGGCTCCATGCCAGCGAATCTAGGCGCGCCGACGCGGCATGGCTAGGGCCGCTGCCGGGCCGTGGAACCGGCTTTGCGCTGTCCGCAGCGGCCTGGATCCGCGGGGCGCCGGCTTAGCTTGTTCCGGGGGAGCGAGTTGGCTATATGAGCGTTCGTTCTCCCGGCATGCGGTCGTGGCGGAATTGGTAGACGCACTACCTTGAGGTGGTAGCGCCCACAAGGCGTGGAGGTTCGAGTCCTCTCGACCGCACCAGCCAGAACGCAAGACCTTGGCTGGCCTTAAGCTTCTGTCTTGAAAGGGCTTTTTTAACCCGACTGTTACGGTGGACTGTCACGGTAACGGGATGGGTGAGATGAAGCCAGACAAGGGCGTATTCCAGCGCAAGGGCAGTGCTGTCTGGCAGCACCGCATCTACATACCTAACGACCTACGTTCCCTCTATGGCGGCAAGGATGCCTTGCCCGCAAAATCCCTCGGGACCCGAAATCTGAGCGAGGCGAACCGGCTCGCGCGGCTCAGGGCGGCGGAGTTCGAGCGGGAGTTTTCCGCAAGAAGAGAGGCTCAGAGCGGTAAGGACAACGCCATTTGCGTTGGTGCGTCTCGGGGGGTCTCAAATGAAGTGATTGAACGCCTCGCCGCAGGGCACGCTAGCAAGGTGGTCGCGCAAGACTTCGCCGATAGGGTCACCATCTTTGCACGCGCCTCGGCCGAGCCTGAGGCATTCTGGCGCGGCGAAATCATTCCAGAACCCGATGATTGGGAGCACTTCGGTGGACGTTTCTACAGCTATTGGGCTCATCTGAAGGCGGTTCCCGAGCCTCCGCTCGACACCGGCGTCGCCTACGCGCTTCAGATGGAACGTCAGGCGCGATTGGCGACACTGAAGCAGGCTTACGCCATCGGGAAGGTTGAAGGTCTGTTTCCCGAAACCGATGCTCTCTTGGCGCCGTATCAGCATGACGAAGCCGACCGCTTGAGGCTGGTCCGCCGCCTCATGGAAGTGGAGATCGCGGCACGCACCGCGATAGCGGAGGAACAAGCGGAGAACATTCCTCCCCCGACATCTGAGTGCGAAGACGACAAAGAGAACCCTTTGCTGTCGGCGGCCGCCAAATCGTGGCTGGCGGAAAAGAAGACACTCAATTTGACGGCGCGGCGCCTTGAAGATTGTGAAGCTGCCCTGGCCCTGTTCGTCGAAGTCATTGGGGATAAGCCGGTCGCTAAATACACGAAGGGCGACGTGCGCGAGTTCAAGGAAGTCTTGCGTGCCCTTCCGGCGAATCGCAGCAAAATCCAAGCTACTCGTGGGCTTGATGCGCGATCTGCGGCGAAGACTGCTCAGCGCCTTGGCCTTGAGCCTATGAGCACGAAGACGGCGAACAATAAGTACATCGCTACGCTCTACAACCTGTTCGAGTATGCGCTAGGCAACTATGACAGGGTGGATCGCAACCCCTTCGTCAACGCGACGCTGCCAACGCGCACCAATCCGCGTGAAGAGTGGGACCCGTTCACGGTTGAGGCTCTCTGCGTGTTCTTCCACGCGCCGCTCTACACGGGCTGCAAGTCAGTCAGGGAATGGATGGAGCCGGGCGATGTCGTCCCCCGCGACAGTGCGCGCTTTTGGCTGCCGTTGATCTTACTCTACAGCGGCGCACGCGTGAACGAGGCTTGCAAGCTCCGCGTGATCGACATTGGCGAAGCGGAGGGTACGCCGTTCTTCTCTATTGAGTGGGAAGAGGATGATGAGGAGCGGGGCATTGCGGGGCGCGTCAAGAACGTGTCGAGTGAGCGCAGGGTGCCTGTCCACCATGACCTGATCGCGTTCGGCTTTCTTGATTTCGTTGCCAGGGCGCGGACAAGAGGGAGTGAGCGTCTCTTCCCCGAATTGAAGCCGAACCGACATGGCAAGCTCTATGGGACGATCAGCCAACGGTTTAGTGACACGTTTCTGCTGCGGCTAGGGATCAAGACCGAAAAGACATCGCTCAAGAGCTTTCGGCACAACTTCGTCGATGCTGCTCGCAATTCATGCATTTCGGACGCTGTCATTCAAGCTCTGAAAGGGGACACCTACGAGGGCACCCTGGCGCGTTACGGCCACGGCAAGACCGATCTTGAAATTTTGGCAGTGGAGATGCGAAAGCTTCGGTTTAAGGGGGTCGACTTGACGCATCTCCGCGTCAGGCAGGCATAGAACTTGGTGGAGCACGCTAATGCCCAATCCCGCCCGCAACAAATCTCACCAACCAAAAAAGCGAATACGGTATAAGGGCGAGCTGGGAAGACCACTTCATCCTGGCGAGACACCTGAAAGCAAGCTCCCCCTTCTCTACGAAGAGCTGGGCACTTCAGATCCGCAAGGTGCCTTGTTGGCACTTGCGGCGAGGCACGTCCGAGGATTCCAAGAATCGTCCCATAGGGTCGGTGGACGCAAAAGGCTTCTCGATCCGGTGGAAGAAGAGTTCCTTTACGAGGCCATCGAGGCCATCCAGGCCCAGCGCGCGGCTCAGGGCAAGAAGAAGCTCTCTGTTCGCCGGATCGTAGAAGGCTTGGCCGCCGATCAGCCTTCGACCAATCCGAAGGTCTGCAAACCTCTGGCGGGCAAGAGCCCCAAATCGCTGGCAACCTTTTATAGCCATCGCGAAGAACGGCGGCAGACCTGGGACAGGGAGTTCGAAAAAAGCCTTGAGCAGTTGCGAAAGTTGATAATCTGCCGAAAACCGCCACTAAATCCCGTTTAGGCAAGAACGTCTCGCACGGCCATCGTCTTCAAATTTGAACCCCTTCATGCTCGGCCCATGGCTCGCCGCACAGTGCAGCGGGCAGCTGAACATGATGGAGTTACACTTGATAGTATCTGACAATGTGGCGTTCTTTACGCCCGAGGAGATGGCAGCGAAGCTGCGCATTTCGCTCAGAAAGTTTCAGCAAATGCTGAAAGACGGCACTGCGCCCAAGCATATTCGTTTGGGCACAAAAGTGCTGTTCGCTGTGACGAAGGAGGGTGCCAATGGCTGAGTCCACACCCAAATCCACTGGCGAGGCTACGAGCCCATTCAATCCCGCCTCGCTGCGGGTGAGCCAGGACTTTCTCAGCGCCACTGGCACCGAGAAACTTGTCGTTGGTGTCCCTGTTCACAAGCCCGATCCTCAAGCCTTCATTCGTGTGCACCCCGATGAAAGCTACCGGTTGACCCCGGCTGCGATTATCGAGGTGAAGGAAGATCGCGAGGTGTACCTGGTTGATCCTTCATTGGCAGATGCGCTCAATGAAGAAATCAACTTGGTCGGCCTTTTCACCGCTATCACCAAGCAAGGAACTCTGTTCCTCTGGCCTGTGAAACTGCCGAAGGCAGACGGTCGTGCCAATGCCTGGCACGAGTCCGCGATGGCAGCGGCGCACGAAGCCGTGGACGCTTGGGTTCGCGTGAAAGCCAACATGTCCGCTGGCGCCTACGACGTCTTCAAGGCCAAAGGTGAAATTGCAGATCCACAATGGCCAAACGTCCCGTTCGAGCGGCTGCTTGAACTAGCGTTCAAGGATGATCGGATCATTCGCGATCTCAACCATGTCGTGATCCGGCGCCTGCAAGGGCGCTCCTAAGGGCGGGGGCGGTCGGTTGACCGCCCCCCCTCTTTTCTTTTCACCATCCCCTAATTGAATGGAAACGTCATGTCTCTCACCGATGTAATACCGCCTTACGGCAACTGCACTTCCGAGGCCGCAGTGCTCCTCGACCCAACCTCCGATCTCGCGGTCTTCCGAGATCATTCGGTTCCGTCAACCCGGGACATATGTGAACCCTGGATCGAGAAAAACCCTCATCTGCAGGCTTTCAACGAAATTTGGACGGTCGATTTTGAGTACAACACACCTGGTGGTTTGCCTGATCCGGTGTGTCTCGTGGCGCGGGAACTTAAGAGCGGTCGCAAGCTTCACGTATGGCGCGACGAATTTGGTGACACGCCGCCTTATCCAACGGACGAACACACCCTCATCGTTGCCTATTTCGCCAGCGCTGAGATGGGCTGTCATCTGGCACTCAATTGGCCGATCCCTGAGCGAATCCTCGATCTTTACACCGAGTTCCGCAACTTGACGAACGGCCTTCCAACGAGGGCCGGGAACAGTCTGCTCGGCGCGTTGGTCCACTGCGGATTGGATGGCATTGAAGCCGCGGAAAAAGAATACATGCGCCAGCTCATTCTAAGCGGCGGCCCGTGGTCAGAGGAGGAAAAACGCGACATCCTCGCATATTGTGAATCCGACGTAGTGGCGCTCACTAAGCTTCTCAGTGCGCTGACAGAGAGGCTCGATGTTTGTCGCGCCTTGCTGCGTGGCCGCTATATGGCGGCGGTCGCCAGGATGGAGCGCAATGGCATTCCCCTCGATGTCGAGACGCTCAACAGGCTTAAACAACATTGGCCAGAAATCCAGGAACGCCTCATCGGTGCTGTCGATAAAGACTATGGCGTCTACAACGGGCGAACGTTCAAGTACGACTTGTTCGACGCGTTCCTTGAACGGCATGGCATTCCCTGGCCGCATCGGCCGAATGGTAGGCTCGACTTGCGCGACGACACATTCCGCGAGATGGCTCGCGCGCATCCGATCATCGCGCCATTGCACGAGTTACGCTCTACCCTCTCGAAGATGCGGCTTGCAAATCTGCCGGTCGGTGAGGATGGTCGCAACCGCACGATGCTTTCTCCGTTCAGATCAAAAACGGGACGCAATCAACCGAGCAACAGTAGCTCAATATTTGGTCCAAGCACGTGGGTGCGGGGCCTAATATGCCCACCGGCGGGAAGTGCTGTCGCCTATATCGATTGGGAGCAGCAGGAGTTTGGCATTGCTGGCGCGCTCAGCGGTGACGCCGAGATGCGAAATGCATATCGATCAGGTGACCCTTACCTCGCATTTGCGAAGCAAGCCGGAGCCGTTCCGCAGCATGCCACCAAAAGCAGCCACAAATCCGAGCGGGACCAGTTCAAAGCATGTGCGCTGGCCGTCCAGTATGGCATGGGTGCAGACTCTCTTGCCCAGCGCATCGGACAGCCGACTTGGCGTGCGCGGGAACTCTTGGAGCTGCACAGAAGAACTTATCGCACGTTTTGGACTTGGTCCGATGCCAGCCTAGACCATGCGATGCTGATGGGATCGCTGCCGACCGTGTTTGGTTGGACACTCCACATCGGCGACAGACCGAATGAGCGATCCGTCCGAAATTTCCCGATGCAGGCCAATGGTGCTGAGATGCTGCGGCTCGCGTGCTGCATAGCTACCGAAGAAGGTATCGAAATCTGCGCGCCGGTTCATGACGCCGTACTAATCATGGCGCCGATTGATCGGATTGAGGTGAAGGTGGCTCGCATGCAGGCCATCATGGCTGATGCGTCTCGCGTCGTACTTGGCGACTTTGCCCTACGGAGCGACGCAAAAATCATCCGCAACCCTGACCGCTATATGGACGAGCGTGGCAGCATCATGTGGGATGCAGTGATGAAAATCCTGGCTGATATTGACGATGAGTCAACGCTCGCAACCTGAGCGCGGGCGACAACACTAGCTTTAGACGGGTGAGCACCCTGCGCAACACCCCATCTATCTCCTCTCTATGTAAGTATATGGAGCGATAAATGACTACTTTCGCTGCCGAGCGGTTGCCAGGAGTGCACTATATCTGGGACCAAGCGACGCACAGATTCGTGCGTCCCAAACAGACACCGACGGGCGGTAAATTCCTTAAGGGGCCGCTTCCATGGCAATGGCTCGTGTGAGCTGCTGCCGGTTCCACGGACATCTGGTTTAGGTGTCGTGATGGGACTGGAGGTGGCGAATGGGACGACGGAGTTTCAGCCGGGAGTTC
>Ga0307426_1000107_pt1 | contig 51039 bp, 48 predicted proteins | sample SalMarWE160340MG_FD_202165 | JGI IMG/M metagenome (GOLD analysis project Ga0307426, IMG submission 202165) | Salt marsh sediment microbial communities from the Plum Island Ecosystem LTER, Massachusetts, United States - WE1603-40 | ecosystem: Environmental > Aquatic > Marine > Intertidal zone >... | reverse complement strand
GTACCGGTCCCGCTCTCTGACCCGATGATGATATCTTTCTTACCATCCTCATTCCAGTCCATAACATCCGGGTTAGAATTATTGCCTACATCGATCTTTACTCCATTTGCCCGCAGTGTATCGAGTAATGTCAAACCGCGGCCTTCTTCTACATACAACATCGTATAACCATTTCTGTCACCGACAAGGATATCTCTGTGTCCATCTTCGTTCCAGTCGCACACGGCGACTGCAGAGCCCTGACATCAGGACGCATAGACAGATATGGGAGATCCGTCGGCATACAGGTACTGAAATGTGGTGTATGATGGATTGGCATCTGTCCCGTAATTTTTATAGAAACGGACATACCCAGAACTATATTGGCCGGTAATCAAATCCTTCACATTATCACCGTCCCAGTCATAGTAACATGGCGATCCATACCAGCTCACATCGATAATACTCCCATTCGCCAGGACGTACTGACCGGGTTCAAAAACCGGCGTCTGTGCGAGGACAATTGAAAACAAACCGACGATTAGTATTGCACAAGCAATTTTCATAACCTCTCCTCCTTTCTCTACAATATTATATAGATGTAGTATAAATTGTCAAGAGACTTAAGTAAGCAATTGCAAATCAGGCACGACTTGATGATCTTATATCAAAAAGTCGGCGATGACTCTAATGGCCAGGCAAAAAAAACCTATCGGCCTTGACTTTTTAGTGAATCTTGCTATAATACAAATTCATCCAAAAAAAAGGAGGTTTTATATGTTATTGATGCTTTTTATTTTTTCTTTTTCCTCAACATTCGGAAGTAAAGGTATTTATCGCGCAAAAAGTGGCGATGTCGAATGGCTTTCTGAAGCACGCTCTGTCCTTACGATAAATGTCGATGCCGAAGGATACCGATACGACTACGATGATACACTTTTCGATTATGGAAGTGGTCGGGTAACCATAGGCTACACGCCTTTCAATCGTTTTGAAGCATATACTCTCTGGCGCGGTCATGGGCAGGGAACAATACGTCAACCCTTTTCTGACAGCGACTTTGAGGGTGACCTCGGTGATCTTGACCTCGGCGCCAAGTTTGTGCTACGAAAATTCAAAAACTCTTATTTGAGTAGTGATCTGGCTTTCACTCTACCCATCGGCAATGACCCGTATTCCAATGATGGTTTTATCATTTATCCAAAGGTCATCGGGACGATTGATTTCGGCGATTACTGGCGGTTGTTTCCGATCCGTGTACACATCAACGCCGGGGTCCCTGTCGGTCGAGATGGTCTATCAGATAATTTCCCCATTACTTTTGTCACCGCATTTGAATTACCCTCAAAGCTTTTCACGTATTTCATGGAGGTAAGCAAAATGCATGAGCGTGACTGGAACTGGCGCTTCACACCGGGTTTAAAGATACACCCGTTTCATACAGTATGTCTGACTATCGCAGCAGACCTGGGCGCCACAGATGACTACCGAATATTTGGTGCTAATGCAGGTCTTGCAGTAAGCTCAGTTCTCATAAGAGAAAGAGAAACACGTCCAACCGGCGATATCGCCGGCGAAATAAGAGACCGTGCAACAGGTATGCCGATACCGGCAAATGTCTCACTCCTTGAACTCGATGAAATGACTCCGTCCAGCGAGAAATTCGGTGTTTATAAGATGATCGGCGTGCCAAAAGGAGTCTACACCATGCTTGTCCAGGCACCTGGTTATACAGCCGAAAGTAAAGTAGTCATTGTAGAAAGAAATAAAACGAGTGTGATCGACTTCAAACTGGCGCGCGCTATGGTTTTCTATCAAGGCGTTGTTTTGAATGCCATTAATGAACAACCGATAAGCGCTGCAGCAGTGCGCCTTGAAGGCGAGGTGACCACGACCGCGCTTACTGAAGCGGACGGTACCTTTGAACACACCCTGAAACCCGGTGCTTATGAAGTAAAGGTCAACAAAAAAGAGTTTGCTCAGTATGTCAGTACTTTCTCAATACATGATGACCGTCAGGACACGATATGGCTAAAACCTATCGCCGCGGTAGCCGAAACACCTGAAGCTATTGTTTACTTCAATAGCGACGACGCGAATATTCGCGATGACCAAAAAGGAACACTTGACGAGATCGCCGAATTCCTTAAAGGACACCCCAGTGTAAATTGTGAGTTAAGAGGCCATACTGATACATCGGGTGATATCGACTATAACGAAATACTCTCGCTCGCTCGTGCCAACAGTGTGAAAGATTACTTCGTGAAGGTGCACGGGATCGAAAAACAACGAATCGCTACCCTGGCATTCTCGAAAACCAAACTTGTCAAGGAAAGTCCCGAAAAAAGCAGGAGAGTCGAAATCTTCTTAATAAAGTAAATTCCCAATCAAACTCACCGAATAGATATACAGAGGGAGTATCCACGGATACCCCTCTGTTTCTTTCAAAAACGCACTGCTCCTGTTTCAAACAAACAGACTAGCGTTTATCTTTACTCAGTATTTTATGGGCTTTCAAATCCCAGTCAGGAAATTTCAAGTCCGGTTTTGCCGAACGGACGATAGATCATGAAATCTTTTCATCTTTCCGTATACATATTGATTTATAAAATATGACAAATGGTGATATATATTTGTTATACAATACGTTCGAAAACTTTCCGAAAATGAAAACCGTATATTGCAAAGGTCACAGCCAAAGGTATGAGCTTTGGTCGGTTAAATGCACTCCATAAAAAAAGCCGCCAGTAGTGAAACCGTTCTTTCCCCTTTATACCCAATATGAAAACAGACAGGATGAAAGCTTTCAGTTCACTGAATTTAACACGTGCCCTTCTATTGCGCACAGGTTTATAGGTTCTTAAAAAATTCTTAACTCGTGCATAAAAGTGGTCAGGAGAATAAATGGTTTTAAGAATTTTTTTATAGCCTTCCATCAGTGTTTTGTGCTGCATCGCCGGTATGAAGTTCATCGTACAGTCGGTATTATCACCTGATGGATCAGTTAAAAGACGATTTTCCTTTTTCAAGCGCTTATACAACCTTGTACCGCGGACCGCATTCAATAATCCTACCATAGCTGTCACAATACCGCTCTTTTGTATAAACCTGATCTGCTCTTCAAAAATCGTAGTTTTATCACTGTCAAAACCAACGATAAAACCACCCTGCACTTGCAGACCGAACCGCTGCATTTTCCTAACACATGCCAGCAGATCACGACCTCTGTTTTGTTTCTTGCCGCACGATGCAAGACCTACTTCATCCGGCGTTTCAATACCTACAAAGACAGTATCAAAACCAGCCCGCGCCATTAGAGTCATCAATTCCTCGTCATCAGCAAGATTAACCGATGCTTGTGTAAAAAACCTGAACGGATATTTCATTTTTTTCATCCACGCTGCTATCGCCGGTAGAATTTCGTTCTTTAAGTTGCGTTTATTCCCTATAAAATTGTCGTCAACGAAAAAGACATCACCGCGCCAATGGTGCTCAAAAAGGCTTTCAAGCTCATTAAGGAGTTGCTGTTTGTCCTTAACGCGTGGTTTGCGCCCGTAGAGTTTTGTAATATCACAGAAATCGCAGTCGTATGGGCAACCGCGTGAGTACTGTATATTCATCGACGCATATTTTCTCATCTTCAGCAGTTTCCACTCGGGAATCGGCGTTTTCCTCAGGTCAGCCCATGCACTGGAAGTGTAGAGATGCTGCGGGTTTGCATTCTGCAGATCGTTCAGAAATCTTGGCAGTGTGATTTCGGCTTCGTTGAGTACAAGGTGATCAACATGCTCGTATTCATCGTAGCAACTCGTGAACAATGGACCCCCGGCAACGATCTTAGTCTTCATTGTCTTACAGCGTTTGATAACATCATCAACCGATTTTTTCTGTATCGAGGTACCGCTGATAAATACGATATCAGCCCGTTCGATATCCTTATCCCTCAATTTCTTAACGTTCATATCGACGAGCTTCTTCTCCCACTCATGAGGGATCATAGATGCAACGGTTAACAGACCGAGCGGCGGGTTTGTCGCCTTTTTAAATATAAAACGCAATGCGTGTTTGAAAGACCAGAACGTATCCGGATATTTCGGAAAAACCAATAGAGCCTTCATTTTATTCTCCTCTGCGCAATAGCGAAAGGTGATGACCGAAATTTAGAGCGCACCTCTGCTGCATGTCCGCTTAATCAATGTGGTGATTCAACATTACAGAGTGAAAGAGATTTTATCACCTTACGTTAAATTATACAAAATACACTCTTATTGTCAAGATATTTAATGCTTCTCTTGTCCCTTGTGTGACCAGTCTTCAAGAAATGCCGAATAATGTATTAACTATTGGATGATGAAAAATGTTGAGCTGTATGATCCAGGATTATCCTTGACTTTTTCAACTTCCAGCTGTTCCCTATCAAGTTGTTCCAGGGCTCCAGCATCATTATAATACTCATCACGGAGTTGCTCGATTCGTTTTCCCAGGGGCTTATAGAATTCTGCCCACCAGATATCACCCGGGACCGTGAAGTGATTTCTCAAGGTATAACCACAATGCTTCACTTGTTCCATTTTCATTATAATATCATCGGTCATGTCGTGTATTACCAGAAAACCCTTTGGCTTAATGAAATGGTGCCACTCCCTTATACCCTTTGCAAATCCGATCATTACTATGGATCCCTCTGCCCAGATTATATCAAAGCTCTTATCTGGAAATTTCAAATCGAACATCGAACAACACATAATTTTAACACGTTCGGTCAAACCCGCTTTTTTTACCTTTTCTCCGAGTCTCTCGAGTTTAGCTTTATCAATATCCACCGCGGTTATCTGTCCACCACTCAATTTTGTTAGTTCTATAGTTGGAACACCCGTACCGCAGCCTATATCAAGGATCGATGGTTTGATAAGCTCAGGCAGCATTTCGAATGCACGTCTCGTATATTTGCAAAAGTGCACGCGCAGGTCGTCGTGAATTTTATCAAGCATTATTTTCACAATCTTTCTTCTTCCGAAACCTTGGGATCCACATCGGTACGCGTCTCATGTAAGCCTCATATTCACCGTCGAATTTTTTAAGCAACAATTTTTCCTCATACCGTGCGAGATAATAATAAAATACAATAATTATAAGGAAAACAACGATTGCAAGCAGGGATACTGTCAATATTATCATCGTAAGATAAAATAAAATAGCGCCGAGATATATCGGATGACGAACAAACCTAAAAACACCTTTGTCAATAATTTCTGGTTCGGCTCTGAAATCACCGAATACGAGCTTCAGTCCCTTTTGTGCAAGATACCCGGATGCGAACATAAAGAGAATAGCCAGTGGTATTTGAACATACCAGCGTACATAAAACGAAAGAAATGTCGAATATCTGAAAAAAAATGAATCAGCACCCCAGATGACGATGAATACAAAAAGGAGTATTAGCTGACCGGTATCACCGAATTTGTATTCACCAGCAAGGTCTTTTCTGCCCTTGTGTTCTTTCTTTAACAGCTCATTCATTAATGGGGAAAACAAACTTTCCATGCTGCCAATACAGTATTTTCCTCATCCCCTCCTCAGTTCGGTTGCGATAGATAATTTTTATATCATTCGGCACCAGATCAATATTATGAATATTTTTCATTGACGGGATAAAATCCTTATCAAGAAGCTTGTTCATCCAGTCGATCACATTCCTTGCTGACTCTACCTTATCCTTGGAACCATATATCTGAACCACGAGCTCATTGTCGGTTCTACTATAATAAGCCAGGTACGGAGCATCATACTGCTCAACGATCGATTTCCATTTGGATTGCCCGTAAAGATTAAGCTGCATAGCAGCCATATCACCTTCTGACATTTCATAAGTATCGGTGAGCGCAGCTACCGCAAAATCAATTGCCAAAACCAGTATAACACATGATATAATCTGTTTATAATTATTGCTTCGATTCAAATTGATCATAAATTACCTCCTTTTAGACGCAAGAATTATCCAGCTTTTGACATAAAAGTCAACCCCTTGCTCATATCTTGACCTGCCGTATTCTACAACTATAATATATTATTATGAGGAGGTAAAAATGAGCACCTATCAATTACGCAAAACGCCTTTTCACTGTTTATCGGCCTTCATGTTGTTATTTTGTGCCTTTTTGTTTTTACCGGGGATATCCGCCGCTGCATGGATAAGCATACACACCGCAGCTAATACAGACTGCCAGGCTGTACATTTCCCGGTCGATGCGCAAACCGGGTACGTAGTGGGGCATGGTGACATCAAGATACTGAAAACCACGGATGGCGGTCAAACATGGACAACCCAGGGTTCAGGCATCACCGCTAATCTTTTATCCGTATATTTCCCGATCGATGCAGATACCGGCTATACGGTGGGCAGTGGCGGGGTCATTTTGAAAACAACAAACGGAGGCAATGATTGGATCGAGCAGATCTCACCCACCAATGAAGACCTGCAGTCTGTCTTTTTCCCGGTTGACGCACAAACAGGTTACGCAGTCGGCTGGGAAGGTACGATTCTGAAGACAACCAACGGCGGGGAAACCTGGATCACCCAGACATCAGGCACTACGGCAGTGCTGATGTCCGTACATTTCCCGGTCGATGCACAGACCGGTTATATAGCTGGAGATTACAGTACTGTTTTGAAAACAGTTAATGGCGGCGATGCATGGCGTGACATCTCATTTAATAATACCTCTGCTTTTGAGGCTATTCAATTTCCTGTTGATAATTTTACCGGCTATGTGGTCGGCTATAATCCCGAAGCCTATAAGACAACTGACGGCGGCGAGAACTGGACGAGTGTGTTTCCACCCACGGATAAATTATATGCTGCGTTCCACACCGTGTGTTTTCCGATAGATGGCCAGGTGGGATATGCGGCTGGTCCTGGACAAGACGTTCACAAAACTACAGACGGCGGGAATACCTGGATATGGCAATTCGCCCCATGTTGGATAATCCGCTCCATTCATTTTCCGGTAGACGCAGACACCGGTTATGCGGTCGGTTCAGACGGACAGATATTAAAAACGACCGATGGCGGCGGGACTTTCATCGAGGAAGAAACGAGCAACCAGATATTTATCGAATCGCCTGTTCAACCGAATCCGTTCACTTTTTACACATGCCTAATAGGTCATAAACAGAAACGTTTTGAAATCTGGGATATTAGCGGCAGAAAAGTCGGCGTTTACTTGGGTAGCCGGATCGGCTCTGACCTTGCGCCCGGTATCTACTTTATCAGCGATCAAGATTTATTTAAGAAACCAATACTTATCGTTAAGGTCCGTTAAGACATTATTGATTAGATTTTCTCCATCCGAATACTGAAGGACTACGCCGTTATCAAAACACTCTTACTTTTAATTTATTGTATATCAAGTATTCAATTTGTAATAGCGGAAATATTTTCCAAAATACCCATGAATTCATCATCATCAAAAAAATCAGCATCGACTATGTACTCGATCTTGAGAACATAATCCTGAAAATCAATGAATGCAGTCGCGGCTTTTACCGCTACGCCTTTATAATATATGATATATGCATCGTGCCCTTTTAGAACCTCGGCTTTCTCGTCTTCGACCTCGCAACTGAGATAATACTCCGGTTCAAAGTGGGCATTCTTCCGTGTCTCAACAATATTAATAAATTTTGCAGTTGTATCAATGGCCGAAACGACAAATATGGGTTTCCGTTTCAATGACATGTCAGTCCGCCATTTCATGGCTTGTACTCGCTTTGCGGATTTCTCACCGTGCACAGCCAGTTCGTACTCATCGGGGAATATTACTTCAAAATCGTAGGTATTATCAGTAAAACGGGAGCCATTGATCTGCCCTGACGAAGCGCAGCCAATGAACAAAGTACATAATATTAGCCCCTCAAGATACTTCATGATTAGCCGCGATAATAGGGATATATCTGGATACTATTCTCTCTGGTTAGCGGCAAGCCACATGAAAAATAACCAGCTGAGAATTGAGGCGGCAGCAAGTGTTACGTCTTTAGCAGTACCCTTAAACTGCTTTTGCGGCAGCTTTTCTTCTGGCACAACAGGTAGTGAATCCGTCTCAACCACGCTCGGCGTTTCCACAAAAAGCGATTCTTCATCGACTGCAGCCTGGCTAAGACTATCAGGTTCACGCTGCTCCTCGATTACCAAAGGCTGTTCACCAACCACTTCAGTATTAGCGTCTTTTTCAATATCGGCTACGCCATTATCTTGTGCACAAAGAAATGCGATATTGAAGACCATTGCAACAATACAAAAGCATGCTGTTGAACGCCTCATCATTATGTTTGCTCCTTTAGTGGTATTATATAGATTACCCACAGAAGTATATACAACATAGCATGAATGTCAATGCCGTGAGAAATCAATATTAGGCTCCTTACAAAGGTATTGTCTTAAGGTCGCTCAAAAAATAATCCCGGTCTTCTTTCTTGGAAATTTTCTCTCCGGCTTTTTTTGCCAGGCTTAGGTACTTTTCGCCGCCGTCTTTATCCCCGGCCACAGCGTGTGCTCGGGCCATCGCTTCATAAGCAAAGGCAATGTCAAAATCCCCGATATCATGCTCTTGGCAGATTTCCAGACAACGCCGAGCATGGAAAAGTGCGGATTGAGGCCTTTTTAAGACCGAATATACGCGAGAAATCTGCCATTCTCCCCTTTCGAATTCGAGCGGTGTACCGATCTCTCCCCAGTGAAAACGAGAAGCATGAACCGCATGAACCATTTTATCATCATCCTGCTTTGATCTGTCTTGCTTATCAAGCAAATTCCAAACAAGATTGAACAGATTGACTGCTGATCTCTTGTGCCATTCTTGTTCTGTATATTTCTTTTCTTCAGCCATGTTTTCCTCCACGAAATTTTCCCAAATCTTGTATTTGGCCGAAAATTTCAATATCCCTAGTGTATCGAGGGACTACTACATCTATTTCATATCTTACTATTATTATCCAAATTTCTCTACAAAAGTCAAGGCAGTATCTGGAAAAATAAGCTCAGTGCCGTCTATGATATGAGAGTTTCTTGTGTGAGCAGAATTCTTCCAGCACTATGTAATTGTTCTTCTTTCTGTAAAATACACGCCAGGAATCCGATACATAAAAATGCCAGAGGTCGGTTCTTTCTTTGATCGGTGTATCATGCAAACCGCCGCAAGGGATTTTATACACCAGCTTGGATACCGCATCGATCAATTTTATTCTGAGATCTCTTGCCTTGCAGTTTTTATCGAGTGACCTCAAAAAACTTTCAGTGCATTCTACCTCAATAGGTTGTTTTATCGTATTAGGATACTGCTTCATTTCGGAATGATTCTTAAAGTAGATCTCGACACATTTTCCTATATCCGGCCACAAATCCAAAATACCAGGTTGTTGCTCTATACTTTTTTCATATTTCACTTTTTTCTTGAACCATTTGAACAAATATACCTTGACATTTCTCTTCATGATGTAAAAAATAGGATAAAAGAACGATTGTCTAATGAAGCCCGACCGGGCCCGGGAAATTGGTGAGTCATCTCCTCACCTCAGGCAGTACGATGTGCTGTCTGCAATGTATCACGTTTTGATTATATGATGATAAATGCCTATTGTCAACATCTGCCGCATGTGGGAATATCGAGGGAGTTACATTGTATTATTTAATATATGGAATCATAAAAAACAGCCGGTGATTCCATCCAGGAACCATCCCAATCAAGAAGTTTGACTTATTTTCAAAGACTATGGATTTTTTTCCTGTCCCGCTGCTCGCGGGATAAATACTTCTGAGCTCGCTATTTATCAAAAATTTTTATGAATGATCCCAGTTTTTTGACCGCATTTTCCTCTTTACCTTTAAGTTTCTGCAAAATCCCGATTTTTTCCTTGGTGTCCATTTCCTTGTCGCTCACGAGTCTAAGCATATCAGAAATGTCGCTGTAAATCAAACCAAGTTCTTGAGCCGATCCTGATATATCTTCACCGTGCTTTTCTGCGATCTCTGTAAAATATTCAGATGCAAAATGCCGGCATTCTGACCAGACCATCCCGTTCCACCAGTTACCATGCGATGAACCATGCCCCTGTTCGACACCTCGTATCCAGTTATCATAAGCAGCCAGACCGATCTCGTATTTATCAAAATTGTATTTATCCGGATTTCTGAATAGATCTATCGCGTATTTAATGCTATCATTGAATATCGTGTACTCATCTTTTTTCGTGATTTTTTTGAAAACATAAAAATTTGAGTGTATTTCTTTACCAAATTCATCCCAGTTCTCAAAGGTCAGCGTTAGAGGAGTAGCATCACATTCAGCAGACCATGGTTGGACTAATAGAAAACCATTATCATCATAGCCATAGATTGTCTGGTTTTCCATATTGAGCACTGAACATGGCAACCCGTTATCCAAGCAGTCCCTGATCGTCTGTTCAACCTTTGCACGCTCTTTTAAGCTGCTTTTACTATGGAAAAAACCGAGGTCGGTTATTTCGATACCCAGATTTCTTACCAGTCTGAAAAACTCATCGTATTTCCAGCAATACGGTCCGCTGGGGCATATGACCTCATGAATATTGATGAGAAATGCATGCCCTGAACCGCCATAAGCCAAGGCATTACTCACCTTGATATCATAAAAATCCAGCACGCCCTTTAATACCCCCATTAATGAAGTATTGAATGGCGGCATCCCAAGATTCTCGATCTTCATAACCATCCCCTTTATTGGCTTTTATTCTGTATCAGTTAATTCATGAATGTAACTAAGAAGTTCTTCATATTTTTCTTTTACTTCAAAATACAGTTTTTTATAATCTGCATTTTTGTCGTCTATAAATTTAGCATCCTGTTTCTCTTCCTTACCTTTTGCTGTTTTTGAAGCTTCCTCAGCAAGACCCTCCTTGTTTAACCAGCTTCGCACATCCACAATATCCTGTTCTTCTTCACTCGCTGTCCAGTCTTTATCAATCTTGCTTTCATCAACAATTAGATCAGAATATCGATTTTTGATCGCCTTAATATATTTACTTGGAAAATTGACATCCTTTTCATCGTACTTAAGAAACTTCTGGTCATTATTATTCTCAATGATCTTCTTCACTATTGGTTCCTCACCCTTTCTATAAATACCGATTATGGGCGGGACTTCGATCTCCAGCTTTTTACATAATCTATCGAGTATATCTTTTGAGGTGATACCGCGCACAGCGCGCGCATTGGCGATGATAATGTTGAGTTTTCCTTTATGCTGGGCCAGAGCCTCAAGCGCTCGCTTTGGCGATCCAACTACAATAATCCGTTCACGATTGAGTATATCACACAGTTTCTTTCGGACTGCTATATCCTCCTCAGCCAACAGAATCATATACCTCCCTCACAAATCCATTATACTAACATGAAATCTCGTGTCAAGTATCACGCGCAGAAAATGTCATGAATATCCCGGAGCTGTATACAGCTCCGGGATAACTACTCTTTCTAAAATCCGGTTTCTTGCAGGATTATTCTATTTCTCGGTCTGTTTTTTGACCTGGTTAATATCCAAACCCAATCCATCGGCCACGCGTGTCCCGTATTCCTGATGAGCTTTGTAAAATAGAGCGGTTTGACGCAGTTGTATGTCTTTGTTCGCTCCGCCAAGATGATCAACGATATTCCCAACCAAGTGTTCACGGGCTTCATCATTCATTACTTTGCTGTACAGAGCCCCTGCTTGTGCAAAATCATCATTGGGGTGAACGTATGGCTGGCGTGCGGCTTTACCTGAAACCTCAAGTGCTGGTTCTGCTACATCGGGTTCGGGTGCTGGTCCGCCAAAGCTGTTCGGGTAGTAATTCGGTTCACCGCCGCTATTATCATCGACCCGCATGGCTCCATCGCGCTGATAGTTATTTGCTTTAACACCTTTTGTCGAATTCACCGGTATCAAATGATAATTCGGACCCAGGCGGTAGCGATGGGCATCATGATAGAAAAGGATCCGACCTTGAAGCATCTTATCCGGTGATACCCCGATACCGGGGACAAAATTACCGGGGCAGAAAGCTGCTTGTTCGACCTCGGCAAAATAATTCTTAGGATTACGGTCAAGAACCATTTTACCCACGGGGATCAGAGGAAAATCGCCATGGGGCAGCACTTTTGTAACGTCGAATGGATTATACTTGTATGTTTTGGCCTGTTCCGGTTTCATTATCTGCACAAAAACATTCCAGACCGGATATTCACGTTTTTCAATCGCTCGATATAGATCATCAGTAGCGTGATCAGGATTTTCCCCTGCCATTTTCATCGCCTCGTGCCGGGTGAAATTGTCGATACCCTGTGCTGTTTTAAAGTGAATTTTTATCCAGCAGTACTCTCCTTTTTCATTCCACCACTTGAAAACATGTCCGCCGTAGCCGTTCATATTACGGTGGGTCCTCGGCGTTCCGCGGTCTGAAAAAAGAATCGTAACCTGATGGATCGACTCTGGTGTCAGCGAAAGAAAATCCCAAAACATGTTCGGATCCTTAGCATTAGTAGCAGGATTCCGTTTCTGAGTATGGATAAAATCAGGAAATTTAATAACATCACGAATAAAGAAAACTGGTGTATTATTACCGACCATATCATAGTTGCCTTCTTCAGTGTAGAATTTCACAGCAAAACCACGCGGATCACGTGCCGAGTCTGCAGACCCCTTTTCACCACCGACAGTCGAGAAACGAGCAAATACCTCTGTTCGCTTGCCGATCTTAGATAGGAATTTCGCTCTCGTGTATTTGGTTACGTCATGCGTTACTTCAAAATAACCACCTGCGCCTGCGCCCTTTGCATGAACAACACGCTCGGGAATACGTTCGCGATTAAAGTGAGCGAGTTTTTCAGCAAGATGGACATCTTCCATTATTGTCGGACCAGGCAGACCTGCTGTTTTGCTGTTCTGGTCATCATCGACCGGCCGACCGAAATTAGTCGTTAGTTTTTTGTTCTCTTTTGCCATGGTATGTCTCCTTTCATGCACCTTTTTTTCCTTCCCCCTGCATATTTTAGCCATCTTATGGGTTGCTATAGGAGGAGATTTTCTTACCTCTTATCGGCATCATGGCGAAAATCAATGCCGCTATAATAGTAAAAAAACAAGTCGCAGTTATTGCCAGAATAATCAATAATATATTCTTCATACAAATCGCCATATAACTACTTTCCTTGATTTAACAGTGTAAGCATTGCTCAATAACCCTATGTTCTGCTCCACAGACCCATAAGGCTTCCGCATGGGTCATTGAACAATGCATAAAACCCGAATTCTGGCGAGATACCTGTTTTTTCTTTAATGATTTTGCCGCCGGCCTCTTCTATTTCTCTGAGCTTTTTTTCGATATCTTTCACTTCAATGTATAATACAACGCCATCTTGAACCGGTTTACTTGAAGGAGTAAAGCCCCCACCTTGATTATCAGGTGTGGTAAACTGTATATATTCTGGATTGCTATCATCCATTTTCCAGCCGAAGATCTTTTCATAGAATCCTTTGGATTTTTGAGAATCTGTTGTTGGTATTTCTATATGACAAAATCCATGCATGATTCCTCCTTTTCAATCTACTGAATTATATTATCATGAATTCTTGAGACAAGTCAAGAATGAAACCTTACTTACGGGCGATATCAAACTCCCGAAGTCTATGTTCAACCTCGGCAAATGGTGATTCCGGAGATATGATATAAGGATATAGCTTTGCCTTTTTGCTGCCATAGCGGCGGCCTGTGACCGGGGACCTGAAGCAATCTCTATCGTGTGTTAACCATGTCGCAGCCGCGGTATTGGGTACTGATGCGATCGCGGCATTGTAAGCATTTATCGCAGCATAATGAGCGCTCTCTGCAGTCTGACCGTCGGCCATTATTATATCCCACATGCTGTCGCATTTCCAGAATAGCTCCATCTCATCGATCGTCGTTTCGGGCTGATCAAATACAAAAGTAAAGTTCTCATGATACCCGGCAAATGCCCTTGCACCTTTTCTGATCAGATCAGGACCTAATCCCTGCGCTGTCTGACAGCTCAAAAGCTGGATCACTTTGCCTTTAACTTCATCTACGTCATAAGAACAGGTCTTGAGGATCGTATTCCCCATATGTCCAGTATATTTTGACGGGCTGCCATGCCCTACACCGGCGATGTATACTACTCTCTTGTTTTTAGCGATCGGAGAGAACCTGGCTCGCACATCATCTACGCCATAGAGAGCCAGCACGATAAATCCCTTTGACTTGAATAACGGGTGAACGTTTTTGAGACGGTATTTGGCTGCGTGGGCAGTAAGCTCATCTGTCGTGTTCTCGCAGAAAAGCACGATATTGCGGAAATACTGCCGCCATTTTCGCCACCATCTTCTCGGGATCCAACGCCATTCTTTTGGGATCGAACTTGGCCTTGTTTTGATTTTTTCTGGCCACTTGAATTTCTTGCGTGCAATGAGCACCGACATAAGTTCATTGCAATAATTCATCTCAGCAGCGATTACCGTACGACCGAAAGGAGTGCGCGCTCTTATCTGTTCAATGACCTCCCGTCTTGTCATCACCCCTTTGCCGATTATGCCCAATTTATATCTTGGTTCGATCCGGTTGCGCTCGACTGTAAGTTTAACCTGCAATTTCATATCCAGCCTGCGAAGCGAACGCCTGGCTAATCCTGGATGAGAAATAATATCATACGCCATAACGAAATTACCATCAGGTTTTATCGCAATAGGTTTTCTTATTGCGTATCTTTTCATACTAAGCCCGCTTATCTTGACCTTTTGTGTTCCCTGCATTCATCCCTCCTTTCCACTTCGTCAGAAATGATTAAGCCAACTAAAAAAAACAAAAGGTATGTATCCCAAGGTGCTTGCACACCAAGGCATACATACCTTTACTGATCTTTGCTAAGTTGAAAATCTAGCAAAACAATATCAGCATCCCGTATTCCCGTACAGGACTCATATCATTATAATTCTATATAATATTATTTTCATGTCAATCCCAATTTCACCTGCCACTTTTTCTATACTGTAGTCGTCTGATTTATCAGACAAACCCGATGAATCGGGCAACTACACCCGTACCTGTAACAAGACAAAAAGCGGGGCGCTAATTTTACTTGCATTGACAAATATATGACAATGACTAAACTTTGCACATGAAAATAGATGTCGAATATCTGGAATTCATGTGGCCGATGAAGCCATTTTTAATAACCTGTGCAGATGTAAGCGGAAATTCAAATATTATTGCTGTCAGCTTCTGCATGCCGGTATCAAAAGAACCGCCGCTCATCGCCTGTGCGATCGGAAGAAGATCTTTTTCCTGTGAGCTAATAGAAAATACAAAGGAATTCATTATCAATGTGCCGACTGCCGAGCTAAAACAACAGGTATATTACTGCGGCTATCATTCAGGACGCGACACAGACAAATTCAAAGAAACCGGACTGACACCAAAACCTGCACGCAAAGTAAGGCCTCCTATTATTGAGGAGTGTATTGCACATATGGAATGCGTGCTCAAAGATATATTTCAGGTCGGTGATAAAACTCTGGTTGTCGGCAAAGTCATCGAAGCTTATGCTGATGAAGATATCGTAAAAGGAGAAAAGAAACCGGTCTATTCCAACGGCGATTTCCCCCGCAAAATATACGGAACCAGATCTTTAACATAGCATATTCATCCTTGACTTAAAGGCATTTGTGCATTATGATAAAAGCGATTTATCAGGGAGGTTAATGGCCAACTGCCCGGAATGTGGAAAACCTATCCAAGCAGGACAAGATGAATGTCCTTTCTGTGCTGAAGAATCGATGAACCTCAGCACAAGTGTTACTGCTCATGTCAACCTGCTTAAAAAGAAGATCGAAAAAGAACCGTTGAACGCGCAGTACCATTTGGATCTTGCAGATATCTATAAGGAATATGGCTACCTTAAGCAGGCTCTGACTGAATATGAAAAAGCAGTGAATGCCGACGCAAAAATTTTTGACGCCCAGATCAAATCTGCACACCTTTATCTTAAATTCAGAAAGCTCAGCCAGGCGGAAAATGCATTTCGCGCTGCGCTCCATATCAATCCTGAATCAACCGAGTCTCTTATCGGGCTTTTCCGAGCATTGTATCTACAGGATAGAACAGAAGAGGCCATTGTCCTCTGTGAAAAAATAGTCATATCCAAACCCAGCAATGTTGAATTCCATATCCTGCTCAAAAATCTCTATAACAACAAAGGTAACAAAGAAAAAGCTCTGCGTGAATTATTGATATTGGAATCTCTGAGCCCGGAAAGCGAGCAGTTTGTTAAAGAAATAGCACTCCATTACCAAAAAGAAAACAATATGGATAAAGCAAAGGAATACTATAAGAAAATGCTCGATATGAATATCAAGGATATTGAACTGGGTTTCAAAATTGGGAAATATTACTATGAAAGCAAACAATATGAAGATGCTATCGAGCATTTCCGTTATTTTCTTGAATTAAGCGAGCTTACCCTGGAACAAGACGCAGCAGTAAGGACTTATATAGCACTCATCAGTTTTGAAAAAGGCGATATCCCCGAAGCAAAAAGCAGTATTAACGCGATACAACAATCGAGTGCGCAGAGCATGGATATAGAAACACAAAAGAAACTCGCTTATTTATGTTTTAAAATCGCACAGGGTGAAATCAATTATAAAAAACCAAAGAAGGCAATGCCATTTTTAAATAAAGCTGTCACTTATGACAGAGACAATATCGAATACAATAAAATTCTTGAAGAAACAAAAAATGGTGTTACAGTTACAAGCAAGAAATTATTGAAAAAACTATCCGTGATCGCTATAGCTGTAGCCGCAGGATTTATTATTTTGGGATTAGCGTGGATATTGACACATAATAAGATCATTATTAGTATTAACCCGCCGCAGGACGCTGCGATTTTCATCGACGGGAAACTGGCGAAAAACAAGATAGGCAAATCCGGAACGATATCTTCTCCCACACTTTTTATGGGCAGACATGACATCATAATAGAACAGAAGGGTTATGAAAAGTGGCAGGGTTCAGCCAGTGTGGGTTTTGGCAGGTCTACCCGGCTCGAGGTCGATTTGATCCCGATCTACTATTTCCTGGGGATTACTTCCATGCCGGAAAAAGCAACGGTGATCATTGACGGTCAGCCGGCTGGACAAACGCCATATACAACAGACCGGATCGTAACTCGTCCCCATATTATCGAACTGGAATATCCGGGTCATCTGAAGTGGCAGACCGAGTTGATAGTAAACGAAAAAGACTCGATAAATATGGGTGTCATTAAATTAAGAAATCTCGCTGGTAAATGGTATGGCAAAATCGGTGAGGATAGTTATGCATATAATGCTGGCTTTAATATGACCATACAGCAAGTCGACACTTTTTTGACAATCAAATTTTATCACCGACCGAGAGAAACCAACTATTACAGCGGTACGATCAAAGGAAAAATAGAAGGCGGCGCGTTCCAAGCAGAAGGCAATGTAGCTTACAAGTACAAAGATGTTTTTTACTGGGCACAGACAAAAAAGAAGATCGCAATAAGGGGTACTATATCAGAAGATTGGAATCGGCTCGAGGGTAAATACAGGATCGAAAGTCTTGCTGAACAGAGCTGGTGGGCAACCCGCTAGCAAGCCATAGTAATAACTAACCAGGCCAGATAAACCAAAAAGACCATAAAGACCACATAGACTAAAAAAAGAATCACCTGATATACTTCCTGCTGATTCCCTGATATCCTGATATGCTTTTCGCTTTACTCTCTTCTCTCTACTCCTTACTCTTTACGCTTTTTGTCTTTTCCAAATATCTTCTTGATATCACACTGCATCATGTATAGACACGGAACAAGCACGAGGGTTAACGGTGTGGCGAACAATAAGCCGTATCCGAGTGCCAGCGCGGTCGGCGCCATGAAAGGATCACTGCCGCCAAAACCGTAAGCAAGAGGTATCAGTCCGGCAACAGTAGTCAGGGTCGTCAAAATAACCGCGCGTAAACGATCCGCCGTGCCCTGTGAGATCAAATCAAGGAGCTCAGTATCAGAATTCTGCTTCCTGAGGTTGTTAATATGGTTCACAAGCACAAGCGAATCATTCACCACAACTCCGGCAAGACCGATCGCACCGAGCATACCGACAAAGCTCATCGGTTCACCGTGAAGCGCAAATGCAATAATCACACCGACGATACCAAAGGGGATCGCAACCATCACGGTAAACGGTTGGGTAAATGAATTAAAAAGTATGATCAGGATAAAATAGATCCCAACCGCGGCAATAATGAAGGTCCACATGAGATTTTGTATCGATTCTTCGGTCTCCATTACTTCACCGCGCTTTATAATGCGCGCACCAGACCAATCGCTATCGAGATCGAAATTGGTGAACAACTCAGCAACCGCCGCAGTCGACGCAGTTATTTTCTGATCGATATCAGCGCTGATATTGATGACCCGCTCCCCTTTGTAATGGCGGACCGTTGCAGGTCCTGGTCCCATATCAATATCAGCGACGGTTTTTAACGGGATGAGCCTGCCCTGATAATTTGCAAGCGGTATCTCCTTTAGATAATCTACCTTTTCCCGGTATTTATCTTGAAATATCACCCGAAAACCGACATCTTCGTCGCCGTACCTGACACTCGTCGCCACGTCGCCGTCGTAAGCGATGCGGACATTCTGAGCGATATCGGCGACTGTCAAGCCGACCCGGGCCAGCTTGTCATAATTCAATCTCAGAGTCACCTGTTCTTTTCCCGCCTTATCATCACGTTTCACGTCCTTTACCCCGGGGATAGTTTTTAGAACACTGACTACTGAATCCGCCAGCGCTCTTCTCAGATTATCATCTTCAGCAGCGATACTGAGACTGATCGGGCTGCCCACTGGAGGACCGCCGCTCTCTATTTCATAAGACACGTTGACAAAACCTTCGAGTACGTCTGTCTTGCTGCGAAGTTCGTCCACGATATCATCGGCAGTTCTCGCCCGGCTGTTATAGGGCGTAAGGCTTATTGCAAGCGCCGCGTAATTGCTGGCTTCCACCTCAAGCCATGGATTATAACCGATGCGGGACACGAAAGACTCGAGTTCATCATCAGGCAGCGCAAGGATGAGTTCCTCGATCTCTTTGACCTTATCAGCTGATGCTTCGAGTGAATTCCCGATCGGCAACTCGACAAGCATATAAAAATCAGTCGCCATCTTTGTCGGGAATAGAATGAATTTGATCTTTTTTGCACCATACATCAATGTCACCGCGAGTATGACCACGAAAACTGGAATGATGGCATAGCGGACCTGCAGAGCGCGTTTTACAAAACCCTTATAGCGTTCCCTGAGAAATCCGAACCATTGGCGGCTTGTCGATGTCTCAGCCGCGCTCTTTTTATTTAATCCTGACAGCAAATGTGTGGGCAGTGCTATCAACGCCTCCATCAGTGAAATAAGAAGTGCGAGCGTCACAACAAGAGGAATTATCGTAATGAATTTGCCGAACCTGCCGGTCATAAAGAACATCGGCGCAAAGGCAACCACGGTCGTCAAAACGGTTGTCAGTACCGGTCGGAATACCTCGCGTGTGCCCTCGACCGCGGCGACCAGCGGCGCATCGCCCTTCTCTCGTCGTCGGTATATATTTTCAGCGATAATTATGGCATCATCGACAATAACACCGACGACCAGGATCATGGATGACAAAGCAATACTGTCAAGTGTGTATCCAAAAAACGGCAATAAGAATATCACACCGAATAGAGAAACCGGAATACCTATACCGCACCAGAACGAAGCGCGCAGATTAAGAAAGACCGTAAGGATTATGATGACAAACAAAAGGCCGATCAGTCCGTTGGTCACCACGACATTGAAACGGTTGCTTACGTATTTTGAAAGATCAGCCGAGTATTCAATATCAACACCTTCCGGCATATATTCCCTTTCTTCTTCGACGAATTTCTTCACGTCATTGGCGGTCTTTATAATATCAGCGCTCTCTTCTTTATAGATCACAAAACTGATCGCTGACCTGCCGTTTATATTCGACCTAACGCGCTGGTCTTCAAAATCATCCTTTACAACCGCCAGGTCTTTTATTTTGATCAGTGGTCCTTCAAAGGTCGACCGCACTACGACATCGCCAACTTCGTAAGGATCTTCGAACTGGGCGAGTGTAACCAGGTTCTTTTCGCTTGTGTATGATTCAAAATTCCCCGCAGTCGTGCGTATGTTGCGCGCTTTGATCGCCAGCATGATATCCCGGAGCGGGATCTGGTAGCGCTTGAGAGCTTCGGGTGAAACTTCCACCTTGATTTCACGTGCCTGATAACCGAATTTTTCTACCTTGGCAACACCCGGGATCTCTCTCAATTTTTTCTCGAATTGCTTTGCATACTCCCTAAGCTCCGAATAGGGAACATTACCGGTGATGCCGACCTCGATAACCGTGATGTGCGTGCTCGTCGACCATTCATGGACTTTCGAAGTCCCCTCCACTTCCTCGGGAAGATCGGTCACCCTGGCCACTGCCTCGCGGATATCATCTTTCACTTTCTTCTGGTCCTTGGCATCAATATCTATCACCGACATGATAAAAGACACGTTTTCCATGGATATCGATGTCGTGCGTTCGATACCCGTAATATTTTTCAATTCCCTTTCGATTCTATTCGTTACATTGAGTTCAACATCCTCGGGCGATGCACCAGGGTATGTCGTCTCGATCGTCATAAAGCCAAAATCCACTTGTGGATAAAGATCGCGATTGATGTGCAAGAGTGTATAGCCGCCCAGTAAAAATATCATAATGACGATCAGATTTACCAGTGTGTGGCGTTCGGCAAAGAATTTTATAAAGGTTCGCACATACCCTCCTATTTTATGAACAGTTCGTCCATTAATGCACGATACTGAATTATGAGTTTATGATAGGTGGCGGCATTCTGGGCATATGTCAGTTTTGCCTGCTGTTCATTATCCCGGCTCTGAATGACGATGGCGAGCAGGTTGCGTCCTTGATTATATAGTTTAATCTCTTCATTAGTTTTTGCCCGAGCCGATGCGATCTGTTCTTCATTGAGATTGAGGACCTCTTCCATTCTTTTTATCAGTACGAGCAGATTATGTATCCCCGCTTCAAATTCGAGTTCAATATTTCTTATATCCTCGGTGAGTTGTTTTGCTTCAAGTGTGCTCCTTAGTATATCTGCACGCGCTTTGCGGTTTCCCAGAGGGTAACGAAAATCAAGTGCGATAAGAACGTCTGGCTTATCGAGCTCAAAAGACTCGGAAAATTCCTCATGTCCTCCCTGCAGGCCGGCACCGATACTGAGGTACAGCTGCGGTCGTTCTGTCTCCTCATAGCCACTGACAAGATGAACTAGTTGCTCACGGCGGATACGCAATGCATTTAGTATTTTGGATCGTTCTTTTATTGTCGCGACTGCTTCATCGATCTCAGGCAGTGTGTCGAGTCTGTAAATATCAAAGTCCGGTTCATCATCATATAATTGTTCGGTTTGAGCAATGACTGCCAGTTCAGCACGCTTTGCTTCCAATTGTGATCCGATGAGCACCAGCGTTTGCTCGGCTATCCTGACCGCATCCTCAGCCCGCAGTACATCTACTCTATCAACAAGATATGCAGCATGTTTTCGCTTCACCTGTCCCAGTTGTTCTTTGCTCAATCCGAGTCTCTCCTTTGCGATCCGTTGTTGCTCGGTAAGAAGCACCCAATCCAGAAAGATATCCGCAATATCAAGAATAAACCCTTCCTCGTTCTCCTGTGCCTGCAGGTCAATGATATCAACCGTATAAGCATTCAGCTCGTAGTTGAGTCTATCGAGCTTACCACCGAGGTTCTGCAAAAGGGGCTGGGTGTAAGTAAGATATGCTTTGTTCGTATAGAATGCTGACGGGCCAACCGGTATCACAATATCCCCGGTCGGCATCGGGATTACAATATCAGCCACTGTTTGATCATTATATGATGTTGACCAGGAAAGAGAAAACCGGCCGCCGGTACTCCATAGTGTTTTTTCAACTGCGACATTAGCAACGATATTGTGCAACTTGCTCGGTATGCCAAGACCTGAGCTGACCGGTTCTTGATAAGTATAGTATGGCGAAGACCTGACTACCCAGTCCTGTGCACCGAGATGGCTTTCCTGCGATTTACGTTCGATCTCTGGACTTAATGATTCCTTTGTAAAAAACGGATGTGTCTTTTTTAGTGATTCGATCAACTCGGGTAAAGTGATAGTCGACGCTCCGAGCAGAACCGGCATAAAAAAAATAAACACCAATAAAAGAAAAAATATATTGTTTTCTTTTTTAATTTTTCCGTTATCCAACATTATCTCCTCCTTTGCTCTCTACTGTTTTTCTTGAGCTTGTTTTTTCCGCCACTCGGTCAGTTGTTTGATCTTATTATTGTGAACTTTCAAACCATGCACCACAGTATAATCATCACTGTGATCCATCTTCTGCAGCGTCGCATTGATCAACTCTTCACCGAGTTCCCAGAACATATAAATGATATAATCATCATCATCATAAGGCAGTCTTTTCGAGCATGCCAGTAAACCGAGCCCATGCGAAAAGATCTTCAGTTTGCTAAAAAGTGAACGCATGTCTTCATCTGATATTTTTGCATACACCGGAAACTTTCTCATCTGCTGCATCATATGCTCACTTATCCTTGCTTCAGCATCATATCCTTTTCCCCCTTCGATATGATAGGCAGTAAAAAATCTTGGATGGTCGCGTGCAAATAGGACGACCCCTACACCGATATTCAAATCAATACGCGGCGTATAAGGTCTGGTTGAATATTCAAGCAGCAGATCGTGAACGCGTTCTTCAACTGACTGCTCCAGTTCCTGCATTGAAGAAAAATAGCTGTATACCGGCGCGGTCGATGACCCAAGGCGCTCAGCGACTTTCCGGGCAGATAATGCATTGAGTCCTCCTTCTTTTACAATATCGAAGGCCGCCTGCACGATATGGTCCCGAGTATAGGAAATTTCTTTAGGTGACATATAAAACTCCTTTCATATAATACGTCTGTTATATAACATATGTATTATAACAACTGTTATCGGTTTGTCAAGATATAATTTAACGGTTTGTGAATTTGGTGTTTTTGGGTAGAATAGGTAAGGCGAAATTGCTCAATCGATAGCTTCTATTTGAAATAGCTCTGTTTTTCGAGTGTTTTAGCCAAGAAAATTTACCCTGTTAGAAATATGCTCTTCAGGATCCAGCATATTCGATCGTGAAACCTCTCATATTCTATTGAATAGGATTCACCAGTATCTTTGTTTGGTATTCCTAACGGGATTATATGAATATCGATATCGCCATGACCAATATGACGGTTCCGATGATGTCGCCAAGGCTCGTTACCAGTGGGATGACTGAATTAGAAGGGTCGATTCTGATACTGTAAGATACGGATGCAGTGAGAAAATCCAGGACAAAAACAATGAGTGTAATAAGGACGATCGCGAAAAGATTAATAAAGAAAAGCGAAACCAACGGAACGATCGGAATTCTGAAAAGATCGGCACCGAATTTTGTAATCAGGGCAACGATCGGTGATATCAGCAATGCCAGCATAATACCGCCGACAAAACTCTTAAGAACATAGTTGTTTATGCGAAATGGCTTTAAATACCCGAGATGTAAGGCAGTTGCGAACCGGGCACCAAAGATCCCGCCGATACTGCCTGCCTTTGCAATGATCTGCGGTATTAAAATAAGAAGACCGGAGATGACAAAGAACTTTTCATATTGCCAGTGCAGATAAACACCGGCAATAACACCGAAGATCGTACACAGAAAAAGCACTGGTATACTCTGTTTAAAGATGTCCATCAATCGGTAACGAGATGGCAATTTTCTAATGACCAATGGGATAGCTGGCAGTAGTAAAAAAGCCCATGAATCATCTATTTTGAATCGCAGGACGATATCTGCCGCGATAAAAACCACGAAGATCGTTATTACGTCACCGATCATTCCGATGATCGGCGCGACTATATTATCAGGATCCAGTCTATTATTATAAGCAAAATATGTCAGTGCTACGGTCGTCGGGATGAGCATTACTGACGCCATCATCGATGCCAGTATCGCGATCAGAAGAAGGTTGACGAGCGGGATGCTCGGTAGACCAAACACCTGGCAGGCGAATTTTGAAAAAATACCGATAATAATTGAAACTGTAAAAGATAGCGATAATCCGGCACCAGCATTATGTAGGTTGAATTTGTTAAAAGCAAATTTTTTAGTTATGATACCAAGATGCAGTGAAGCAGAAAGACGTGAACCGAGAGCCGTGCCGATATTACCTCTCAGCCCCATGATCGCTGGAATGAGGATGATCAAACCGGGGATCAAATCGAGTTTTTCATGCATCTTCCCCAAAATTGAACCAGCAAAAAGCTCGCCGATCGACGTAGCTATCACGACAGGCATCGCCTGAAGCAAGATTGTCAGGATGATTTTTCTACTTCTTCGTCTCTTTCTTCTTGCCTTTGACACAATCCCTCACCCTGTTTATCGACTCATTCCTCCCTTCAACGATCAATACATCACCATCGTTGATCTTCATCCCGGGTCGTGGATCGAGGAACCAATCACCCTTTCGTCTAACCGCGATCGTGCGGCATTCGCTCTTGGGATCGATGTCTATTTCTTCTAATTTCTTACCATCCAGTTTTGATCCTGGTTCTACTTCATACCGCATTGTCCTCATTTCCTTTCGGGTAAAGGCCATCTGTATGATGGGATGAACTCCAACATCCCTGATTGCGATATCGATCAGGTCATCAACGCCGTCTGACATCTCCTTTATCGCAACGCCGATCTGCAGGATATTGGCGATCTGCGGTATATCACCCTTGTTGTACTTGGATAAACGGGCCACCATCAATGCTTCTTTTCTCAACTCATAGTCCAGGTCCCTGATGTATGATTTGACACGCAGGGCTTCTTTGGCGAGCTCAATGCTGTCTTCCATGACCGCAGCATAACCAAGCTGAACCATTAACTGACTGAAATTGCGCAGCAGGATCAGAATTTCCTTTAAATTTTTTCTCTTTGCCATTATCACCTCCAGTGCATAAACTTAATCTTTTTTTAGTATTTTGTCAATGATAGGTTGATGCGCTTTAAGCTAAACAAGCTATCGCCGCACTGAAGAAATAGACCTCATAGTAACTCAAATTGGTTTTCCCTGAAACTCCGTTACTCTATCACTCCGATACTCTGTAGTATCCTGTCCTCGGTCTTATAATCATAATCTTCTGGGTTGATATTCGCCGGAGGATTTTCAAGCTCCCACTTGATCGTTATTCTTAGAGCTTCTTGCGTTGGTACTATTTCCTTATATCCGAGTTCATTTCTTATCCTCGATGTATCGACTGTGAGATCTTGTTCGCTGCGAAAATCAGCATGCATTTTTTCCGGTAATTTCTCTTTGGGTAAAACAATCACTTTTCCTTTCCATCCAAAGGCCTCACCGATCTTTGCCACCCATTCGGCTTGATTCAAGTTATCCGGTTCGGCAACATTATATATGCGATTCCTTGCCCGGTCATTATTGATCGCCAAAACGATCGCATCGGCAACATTCTCGACATAGCCAACTGATGACCGCCAGTCTGCCATACTCTTTTCCATAATGATCGCAGGCCTCTTATCGTCCATGCGCTTCACGTATGAATAGAAACGGTGCTGGTAATCAAGCGGACCGTAGACCATGGGCAGCCGAAGCACAGTACCAGCCAATTCTTTATCCTCCATGACTACCCTCTCGATGAGTATCTTTTCATAATCATCAAGGATCTTCCTAGGGTCATCGTCTGCTCTTGGTTTATCCTGACGATAAGGATAAAGCTTTGTCCTTAATGCAGCATCTTCATTAGTCGGTGTTGGCTGTAGATCACCCTGTTCAATACCGAGTAAAAGACCGTATGCCTGATAAACATCCTGGCTGCTGATCGCCACAACACGTTCGGTAATACCCCGGAATACCTTTACCACGGTCTGTGCGTGTCTTTCAGTTACCGGTGCCATATCGAGCACGAGTTCAGGTTTGAACTTGGCGAATCTGCTTTTAAAATCTACCAAATTGTTACGGTCACCAAGGATATGTGGTATTTTCTCTGGCAACGCAATATTACTCTCTCCGCGGTGGAAAAGCACGATGTCATGTCCCTGTCCATACAGCTTCTTAACGACACTCGGTCCAATAAATCTCGTCCCGCCAATTATCAATATTTTCATGTTATGATTATAAACAAACACCCGATGAAGTCCAGCTTATAATTAGAAATATATCATCTTGGTTTTTATTCCCTCATCGCACTATACAAATCCATAACTCTGTGTATAATATGGAGGATAATATTCCAAGGAGGTAATATGAAAAATTTGAGATCTCTATTATTTGCAGAAGCAGTCGTCTTTGTTCTGCAGCCTGTGTTATTACCAGCCCAGGTCGATACCTTATGGACCAGCAGATGGACGAGTCCGGGCAGCGAATCCGACTGGGCATATGCGATCGCGCTCGATGACAGCGGTCATGCTTATGTCACGGGAAAGACGAATAATGTAGGGACAAATGATGACTGGACTACGATAAAATATTTGGCGGATGGTGATACAGCATGGGTTAGAAATTTCGCCGGTGCCGGAAGTGCTAATGAACGGGCGAGTTCTATTGCGATCGGTCTCTCAGGTAATATCTTTATCACGGGTTATACAATGAGCTCGAGTGCTGGCGACTATATGACGATCAAGTATCGACCTGATGGTGATACTGCCTGGACAAGACGTTATAATGGTACGGGAAACGGCTATGATTTTGCAAATTGGGTAGCGGTTGATGATCAAGATAATGTCTATATAACCGGCTATAGCCGAGCCTTGTCGTATCAGAACGATATCGCGACTGTTAAGTATGATTCAAGCGGGACTCAACTGTGGGTTGCGCAATTCGCCGGCTCTGGAAATTACAACGATGAAGGGAACAAAGTGATCGCTGGAAATGACGGATATATCTATGTCACCGGTACTATAAATCCATTTGGCAGCGGCACGCGCTATGATTATGTGACGATAAAATATAATCCTTTAAACGGTGATACGATATGGGCGAGAACATATAATGGAACAGCTGACAGTTCTGATATAGCAAGAGATATCGAGGTTGATGCAATAGGTAATGTCTATGTAACCGGTTCAAGCCGCAATATTGGAACGCTCAGCGATATTGTAACTATTAAATACGATTCATCAGGTATTGAACAATGGGTCGAGACATATAATAATCCCGATACAAGCGGCAATGATGGTGGGTATGGCATAGAATTAGATGGTTCGGGTAATATCTATGTCGCAGGTCAAAGCCAGGGACAGGGCACTGGTACTGATATCGTCTTGCTTAAATACGACTCTGATGGAAGTCTTCAATGGGCATCAAGGTATGATGGCGGGATCAATGATTATGACACGCCTTCAGACCAGGATGGCGGGAAATGTATGACCGTAGATACCTATGGAAATATCTATATAGCAGGATGCAGCAGAGGTACAACATCGTGGAATGATTTCATTACCCTGTCATATAACCCGGACAGCACTCTAAAATGGGCCGTCACGTATAATTGCTGCGACAGCACTGATTATGGCCTTGCCGTAGCCGCGGACGATTCAGGTAATGTCTACACGATAGGCCGGAGTATCGGTATCGCTACATACTATGACATGGCAACAGTCAAGTACTGGTCATATGTCGGTATTGAAGAAACAAACCAACAATCTGCTGAGCGGCTGCTTCTTGAAGTCTATCCAAATCCAGCAAGGACATATAATAAGGTTCGCTATGCATTACCAAATGAAACATGGGTTTCTCTTTCGGTCTATGATATTTCAGGAAGACTCGTCAAGATTTTGATCGATGAATTCCAGACACCTGGTGTGCATACTGCCACCTGGGAAGCAACTGATAATAAGAATCACAGAGTAACAGCAGGTGTATATTTCTATGTTTTGAATACTAACGGGAAAAACTTAAAGAAAAAAGTGTTAATAGTTAAATAATCCAGGCTACTCCTTACTCTTTCTTTTTCATCCTTCTTATAAGATAAGCAATGACCGGTCGTAAAATCAAGGTCATCACGATCAATGGAATGATAATAATAATAAACCAGATGATAATAAAGAAAAAATTTATTGCGTATTTTATAGCATTGCCAAAACCCCTGCCAATGCCGCTGAGGTCGATGAATTTTTCCTTTCTGCTGTATATACTGATCGTTATCCTTGAATAATCGACCTTGCTGTCAAAATATCTTATTTTCCCTTCCAAAACTTCAATATTTTCACCTACTCTTTCTATTTCCTTCTCTACCTTGAGAATATCTTCCACTTTATTTGCCTTTTTCAAAATACCGAATAGCCGTTCCTGCACTTTGCGTGCATTTACCAGGCGTGCTTCCACATCATAATACTCTTCGGTAATGTCTTCTTCAGTTAATGATTTTGATTCAACTTTGCCGATCGTATTGAGTTCATCGAGTAATGTCATGAAATGCACAGGCGGCAGTTTTATCAGGATTTGTGCTTGTTCAGAACCATCATATTTTGACATACTTGCATTAAGAATAACCGCATCATATTTCTTGACCAGGCCAAGCGCTTTTTCATAAGCGTCTTCGACTTTGTTGGTTTTGATCGAGGCATATGCAGTCCTGATGATCTTTTCCTCGGTCTCACTTCTGTACGGTTTCTCCGCGTCAATTTCTCCGGCCAGATTACGACCGAACTCAGCTTTCTCATATAGACCTGTTTCTGTAATACGGTCGATGGTTGTCTCGGCATTTTTATCGCCGCAGCTTATCAATAACAATAAGCATATAGTAATTAGAAACAATGTTTTCTGCATTGTATTCCTCCTTAATAGATAAATACCGAAAAATACCGACAATATTCCCGAATAAGCGAAAATACGCTGATCTTTATCTCTTTAGTAATAGTAAAAATCCAACGATCATAAATGCGATGCCGCTCAGTACTGGCGGCAGTGATGCACCGGCGAATTTTATGACCATGTAAAAACCGATAATAAAAACAAGACCACTAAGGATCGTTTGAGCCGTATTCTTTAATTTCATAATAAAATCCTCCATACCGTTTCTCAGGTGCTCCCTTACTCTCGGCTGTACATTATGTTATTCTTGTAGCCGAACTTAGACCTAGTTCGTTTCTGTTCTTATCATTATATTCAAGAGCATATCTGAATTCAGCTACGAGTCCATCCTCGACTCTTAGGGCATATAGCAATTTATTTTTTATCTCTGTCCCGCGTGTAGTCTCAGCACAAGAACCTGTTGTTCTGCCTATTATTATAACAGTCTCGTTATTGACATAGACATCATTTATATAGATCTGAAAATCAGGCCATTGTACTGTATAATCGCGGATCATTTTTGCAGCATTTTCTTGGCCCGTTGCACCTTGTCCTTTTTCATCAACGGCTTTATGCTGTGCTGACATCATATTAAGAATACCATGAAAATCCCGGCGATTGATCTTTTCGACGAATTCAATCGCGGTATCAGCAGGGTTCTTGTTACCCATAATTCACCTCCTCAAAATAAAACAGACCAGATAAACATACCGATCATAACACAACCGATAATAAATCTTAGCAAACCACCGAACATCAATCCAATAAATGCTCCGGTACCGGCTTTCAGGGCTTTCCTTCCCCTTGTCCCGGCCATAAGCTCAAAAACAACCGCGAGCACAAAAGGTAAGATAATGATCGCCAGCCAGTGTATAAAAATCCCGATGAGCAAGCCTATTACCGCACCGATGGCACCGGCAGTACCTCCGCCCATCTTCTTGACCGAGAAGAAATTAGCAAAATAGTCGACGACCAGGCCAAATATCGTCAGGCCGGCAAAGATAAGTACAAGCTGGAAAGAAATTTGCTCAAAGCCAGTCAAAATGCCGTAAATCGCAGCCGCTGCAAAAATAAGGGGGATGCCCGGCAGTATCGGAAGAATAACACCGGCTAATCCCACGATCATCACGATGAGCGCCGCAATGAATAATATAATCTCCAAAATGCTCATTTTGTATTATCGCATGTTTTTCAATAAAGTCAAGAACTACTGCGTTGACATCTTATCGTCATTGCTTACAATATATTAAGATGGAAAAAACCGTTCTCTTGGATCTGTTAAAAGAAATGGCGGTTGGATTCAAATCAGCAAAATCTTATCCGCCAGGTCATCCGATGATGGATAAAGTTGTCAGCAAAACACTCGCCCAGCTCAATAAGGTATTACTCGATAAACCCGAATTGTCTTTATACTTTTTGGAGCAGACTGTAATCACTCAAAACGAACGTATTGATATTACGAAAAACCTGGCGGTCAAATCATTGCTCGATACGTTCCGAAAGATCGAACTCAGTAGTCTTACTTTTGGATCAGGAATGTCACCCGAGGATGTGAAGAATTTATATGAGGTCATCGGCAGTTCCAAAATAGAGACGAGTAAATTCGGAAATATCGCTGAAATGCTCGAGTCAAAAGGTACGTCGAAAATCAAGATCAATGCTGTTCAATTTGGGCTGCATGGAGGAAGTACAAAGCAAATCGCCGAACCAACAGAGACAGCACCAACTAAATCCCACACTGAGGTCGTGGAAGCGATCAAGCAGTTAAAAGAACTTGTTGAAAAGGGCGTCCCCGGTTTAAAAATGAAACAGGGATTTGTTCAGGCTGCAAAAGACATCGCATCGACATCTGAAAAACAATGGCCGGCATACAGTGAAGCAGTCGCTCGTATTCTGGAACAATTACCTTCAGAACACCGCATCGAACTACTTCGGGACATGGAGCTGAAACCATTCGTCCTGAAACTGCTCTCCAATATGAACGATGAAACATTGGTCAACCTTATTACAACGAAAGCAAATGAAAAAGAAAGTGGTGATTTCAAACAAATTATCAACGGGCTCGGAGATGATAGATTCAGAGAAGTCATGCCGCTTCTTAAGGAAAAGATCCCCAACGTATACGAATACCTGGCTCAGGTCGGTTTGCTCTTGAGCGAAAAAATGTCATCCACCGTATCCAAAGATGATCTGAAAGCCACACTCCAACCGTATTATGCCATGCTTGAATCACAGAATGCTTCTGTGCGAGAAGAAGGTTTCAAATCACTCACCGTTCTCGCGAACCGTTTTATGAAACAAGGCGGTGATGAAGTCGTCGGTGAGATCATTCAGCGTTTCACTATCGCTATTGAAAAGGAATCAGTTAGCCAGGTGGTGCTGGCAACGATCGACGTACTCAGTAACTTATACAGCACCTGTGATGCACAGAACCACGATCAATTCTGCAACAGTCTCTTAGAGCCTTTCAATAAGATACTCGGGAGAACCGGTCTACCCATAAAATTCAAACAACAGATAATCACATTTCTCGGAGAAACAAAAAATCCAGCGGTACTGCCGATCCTCTTCTCGTTCTTGTGGGAAAGCGGTCTGTATCCAGATGTCAGGAAAGCCATTGTAAAATTCGGGCGCGATGCAGTCACTGAAGGGCTCCAGATTTTGAAAGAAGCCGAGGAGATAGCCTTGAAATCCAAGCTCGTAGACATCATGAAGAATATCGGTAAGGAAAGTGTCGAGATGCTTGTCGAAAATCTAAATAGCAAGGAGTGGTATATACGGCGTAACATCATCGCTATGCTCGGTGATATCGGTGACAAGAGCGTGCTGCCTGATGTCGAGCGGCTACTTGCAGATGAAGATGATCGTGTGCGTCTCGAGCTTGTTAGAACATTTGCGAAATTTGACTATTACGACGGGCTGAAAAATGCTCTCATGGATGCTTCTCTCGCGGTAAAAACAGAAGCCCTCAAGGGGATGAAAAAGAAGATAAATCCTGAGGAAACCAAAGAACTGCTTCCACTGTTCAAAGAAAAGGGAGATGCATTGCATATTGAGTTACTGGGTATTATCAGCCATAATAAAAATCCCGAAGCTGCTTGTTTTATCGCTGATTTTCTCAGAACGCTTGTGGGTCGTGATGACGCTGTTGCGCAGGAACTCAAGGAGCGGGGCGTCATGGTGCTGGCACGATTGAAGACCGACGAAAAACAAGCGCTGCTTGAAGAGCTGAAAATGCTCAAAGACAAAACGCTCAGCCACTATGTGACCGAAGCGCTCAAACATATTTAAAAATATCCCCCAAAGACACATTTGGCCGTAGCCAGTCTATTTATTTTTTCTGAAAAACCAAATTAGCTGCGCTGTCAGCTTGTACTGGTAAAAGACCAAGAAGACTGTGATAGGCATCTTTGAAAACCAGACCTGAATTTTCCGCCATATCGACGAGTTCAGGCAATGAATATACACGTAATGTAAAATCGTATTCATCCACGTACAGAAGGTCTTTCTTCACTTTTTGATAAAATTGCCATTTGTTATGAATGACTGAATGCATTTTATCATAGACTATCCTGTTGAGTTTTACGTATTTATCTGTTTCTTCATACAATGACGGACAGAAAATATTCAATAATCTTTCACGCGACATAGTATTGAGTATCATAAATATGCCGTTTTTCTTCAGGAGCCTGGCTGCTTTCTTAAATATCTTTTCATCAGTAGGACGGTCATAAAAGCCGATCGAAGTCCAGATACTGTAAACAACATCAAACTCTCCGCGCACGATCTTATCGATCTCCCTGATATCACCCTGCAAAAAATGCGCTTTTACATTCATCCTCGCAGCTTTCTTTCGTGCTTCATCGATATAAAGTCGACTGATATCGACTCCTGCGGCTTCGAATCCCTGTTTCGCCATATTAATGGTAATGCGTCCATTGCCGCAGCCCAGTTCAAGAGTTTTGCCTTTTATGATATTATATTTTTTCAGAATCCTTTTTATATTGCGCACTGTTTTTGGTGCATGTTTCCAGTTCTTGTTCATCCAGTAAAGCCACAGTTCTGCTTTATCGATGAACATGGTCTTGGTCCAGTGCTTTTTCTTCTCTTTCATAATAAGATTATAATATATCGCGGGCTAAAATCAAGAGCTCTTGGTATGTGCTCTTACAAAACACTTCTTTTATGCGGTGCAGTATTATACTCCACCCGGACGTTCTTTTCTTCCCGGTTGTGACAATCTGTTCAACAACTATTTGATCATGATCAGTTTCTTAGTCTCTAAATGCTCATCAGTCTGAAGCTCTGCAAAATAGACGCCCGCAGGTAACTTTCTTCCCAGGTCATCTGTACCGTCCCAGGACAGAAGTGTAGGGTGCAATGCATCGAGTGTAATGTGCAAGAAAGATTTAACTTCTTTCCCCGAAATGTCATATACTCTCAACCCTATCCCCTCAGCACCATGTGCTTTGCCTAAAGTGACTTTTGTCACTTTAGTAAACGGATTTGGATGTGCATCGAATATAATAGGTTGGGAATACGATCGAGTATCTTCAGATACTCCTATTATATCTGTTGCGATCTGAACGATATCACCACCGCGCCCGGACACATTGGCGTGAATATGCTTGCCGCAAGCAGTGGCGTATGTGCCATCATTGCTAATGTCGACCGAGAAAACTGAACCCGGCATATCAACAGTATAATACACATATGGTGTGGTGTCCCGTTGGAATATATGAACTTCTGGGTTTGTATTGTCTGCATCACCCCAACTGCCGATGATAAAATATTTCCCGCTATTAGTGATGTCGATATCCGCGGCACTCTCCTGGTAGACACCGCTCGAGACAGGGTAATCGTATGTCCACAAAGGCGTCGATGAACCGACATTATGAACCGCTATTTTTATTGTATTGTGAGCTGTGGGATACCAGCAAGAAACAATCGTAGAACCGTCATTCGATATCGCAATCTTGCTCACATAACGACCGCCCGGGCTCCATGACCATAATTCCTGGTACGTCGTTCCGTTCCATTCCATGACCCGGAGCGTCGGCCAACCATAGGCAATGAGGTTTCCGTCTCCAGATATATCCAGCGCACTGTTTGTGAAACCCATGGAAATCTGGCTGCGCACATTCAGCGAATCACGGTCATACACGACAATAGTCGACAAAGCTATGAAGGCAGTATATCTACCATCTGCATTTATCTTCACATACCTGGGAAAACCCAGACCAGCAGCCGTATAATCGACCAGGTTTGCTGAATCAGCATCGAAGAGCATAAGATGTGCATCCGTACCAGACGGCGCGGCTATAACCGCGAACGTTGAACCATCATCAGACATTGCAACCGGTCCGTATGAAGACATAACATAAGTTGCAAAAGTATCTACCCAGTCTGGTGTCCCGGTTCCCGGACCTGTCCACTTAATAACGTTTATTCCCAAGGCATCTTCGTTGACCGCTCCTAAAGTAAAAGCTGCATCACCGGCATCAGTATAAAATTCATTTCCTGGATATACCCATAATGGAATACCGCCGCCAGTTAGTTCAAACAGCTCGGCCTCTTTTGGAGGATTAAGGTACGTGCCTGCAAATACATGGCCACCACCAGTGTTGGAAGTCGTTAAGTAAATGGCATCAGCTAGATAATTTGACCAGACAACTGAAGCGTCATTTATGGAAACATCATTATCGATATAGGGTAGTCCTTTATCCTGGACAATGAGCGGTCCGTTTTCAGTATCGCGAATAAAAAGAGCATCATCCTGCAGCGCTGCCCCTGGCGCGGCCCACAAGAAAGGATTGAAAAATATCATCAGAGTAAAAACAAATAGCTTCTTCATACCACCCCCTATATCATAATAGGAAAAATCATGTCTTTGTCAATCCCAATTTCACATGCCACTTTTTCTATACTGTAGTCGTCTGATTTATCAGACAAACCCGATGAATCGGGCAACTACACCGGCACCTGTAACAAAAAGCGGGGCTTTACTTTCACATACCACTTTTTCTATACTGTAGTCGTCTGATTTATCAGACAAACCCGATGAATCGGGCAACTACACCCGTACCTGTAACAAAACAAGAAGCGAATCGCCATTTTTATCCAAAATTATGCTTTGGTCGTAAAAATAATCATCCCTGCAACTTTTAGAGACGCAACCTTGCTGCGTACGTCTTGACATACCCTGCGCAATAGTTAAAATAGGCGTAGAAAAAGGATATGTACAAATATCTAAGAAAAATATACATCACAAATTTCACGGCAAAAAGGTGAAACAGAAAAAAAAGAACGTTACGATCACCATAAAGCCAAAGCGCAAGCGCCGTGCTCCTCATAAACCCACGCAAGTACATAGGGATAAGACAAAATACACCCGTAAAGGCAAAGCTAAAAATAAACAGGAAAAAGAACTCGAAAATGATATGACAGACGTTATTGCTTAACTACTGTTTTTATTAAAGTTCCGCTGGCTAGAGCCACAACCGTTCACATTAGTGAACCAATACCGTGCGCAGCACGAAAACCGCTGCGCTTCAAGCAGCCATCTGTTACACGCAAGTTTTTAACCCTCATATCAGTCAAAATAAATAGAAACAACATGCAGCTGGCATTAAGTCAGTGCGGTATGTTGTCTTTTCACAAATAATCACTATAATAGGAAAAATATGAAAAATTCAGCAAAGGTTAAAGACCCGGATCTCGAATTCGTACATGGAATTGTGCAAGGTGATGAAATGGCATTCGAGCAGTTAATGCAAAAATACCAACAAGCAGTGTTTAATACAATATACCGCTATATCGGCAGCAGTGATGATGTCGAAGATATTGCTCAGGAAATATTCGTAAAAGTATGGAAAAATGCTAAGAAATTCAAGGCAAAGTCAAAATTTTCAACGTGGCTCTATCGGATCACGGTCAATCACTGTCTGGACTACAGGAGTAAACACAGGCACAACCCGGTATCTTTGGACGAAATGACTGCTCACGGAAAAGTGCCTGAATCCCTGCAAATATCTGAAAATCACGATCAAAAAAGAAAGGTCGCGCTCGTTAGAAAGGCACTGAGTGAATTACCGGAAAGACAGCGTATCGCTCTTGTTTTAGCCCAGTATGAAGGCCTTTTATACAAGGAGATAGCTGATACAATGAAAATCTCGGTATCATCAGTAGAATCCTTGATTTTCCGGGCACGTAGGGCATTAAGAACAAGGTTAACCGAGCTGATGAAATAAAAGTAGTGCGCAAGTTTTTGGATTTTATGTCAGTCAAAATAGATAGGAGAATAAAATGAAGTGTTCACAGGTACAAAGAAAACTCTCAGCATATCTCGACGGCGAAGTTGCCGATAAGGAACGAAAAGTGATTGAAGAGCATATAAAGACATGCACTCATTGCAGTGAAGAACTCGCCTCCCTGACTGAACTTGGAACTACTCTTGAAGGCCTTGAAGGAATACAGGTCCCTGCTTATTTTCGTACCCACGTAACGCAGCGCATAAAAGACCAGATTTCATTGCAAATTCCAGTTATCGAAAAAATACGACGAATGGTGTTCCCAATCGCCGCAACAGCAGCGTTTGTTATTTCCTTGTTATTCGGTAATTACATAGGAAGATCTTTGTACCGGGATGTTGCAGAAATTACACCTAAGGAAAGTTCAGAAATTGCTGGAGTATTCGGATTAAATTCTCTCAGTGAGTTCCCTGGAGGATCTTTATCCGATGTGTATTATAATTATGTACCTGGCGGTGACAAATGAGTAAAAAAGTAATTCTTATTATTCTCATAGTATCAGTTGCCGTTAATATTGCAACATTATGTACATTTGGTTATTTCTGGTTGACACGGCATCATCAAAAAGGACTATTCATTTTTCACCCACCAGACCATATAAAAAATTGGGGGAAGAACCCGATGATCAAGAAGCTCGAGCTTACGCAAGAGCAAATAAATGAAATTCGCAAGATGAGAGAAGAAATGGGGAAAGGTGCTGATTCTTTACGCATTGAATTATTCAAGAGACGTAAAGAACTCATGGATATCCTCAAACGAGACGAAGTAGATCAATTAGGAGTTGATTCAATAATAAATGAAATTGCCAATCTTCAGGCACAACACGAGAAAAGAATCATGAAGAATTTCCAGCATATAAGGGATATACTGACCCAGGAACAAAGAGAAAAACTCGGCGAATTCCTCCACATGGCACTCGAAGAACATAGACCCCCTCCTTTACCTGATAATGGAAATCACCTTCATCACCCGGATCTCCCTCATCCGCCGCATCAGCCACCGCCACCTCCACATGGGCGGTAAGGTTAAATTGAAAGGAGAATAAAATGTTTAAAAATAAGAAAAAATACTTGGTGCTGCTCCTTGCAGCAATGATAATGATACCGATGAGTATATATGCTCAGCCACCGGAGAAAGACGGTGGTCGTACTGAGGAACATTGGATGCACGGTAAAAAAGAACAGGGACCTCATCCCATGATCCCGGATTTGAGTGATAAACAAAAAGAAAAGATGAAAGATCTGCACGTTGAGCTTATGAAGACGGTTCAACCGATCAAAAATGAGATTGGTGAATTAAAAGCAAAGCTACATACTCTTCAATCTGCTGACAAACCAAATATGGTCGAGATCAATAAGCTCATCGATAATATCGGCCTACAGCATACAAAGATGATGAAATTACATGCTGCTCATATGCAGGAGATCCGTAAACTGCTCACCGATGAGCAGAGAGTTTTCTTCGATGCCCATAAACCCGATCACGGCAAAAGAATGAAACACCACGACCCTCAAATGCAAAAAAAGCAACACTAAAACGAGTCAGGGGCTTGCTGAAATCAGCAAGCCCCTGACCTTCAAAAAATTTTCGCTTAGTCCCTACTTTCTTTTCATTATGTCTCTCTATGCAGTGATTTTATCCATAAAACCATCAAAATCAATCCCAGTTGCACTTGTATTAATCCCAAAATACCACAAAACATTAACCGTAGTCGTCTGATTTATCAAACAAACCCAATGAATCGGGTAACTACATCAGTACCTGCTGACAAAATAAGCTGGGTGAATAGCGCTGCAATAATGTCTTTCCTCTTCCTTGAGGGAGAGGAAAAAGGTAGGGGTATAATAGTCCTTGAACGTTCATAAAAAACCATTATAATCAAATGATATGAAACAACCTACACTAAAAACTGAGAGACTGATTTTACGGCCCTTTGAAATATCCGATGCGCCAAGGGTGCAACTCCTGGCTGGTGACCAGGAGATCGCCGATACCACCCTCAATATCCCTCATCCCTATGAAGACGGCATGGCTGAACAATGGATCGGTACGCATAAAGACGGATTTGAAAAAGGTGAATTGGCAAACTTTGCAATTGTCTTGAAAGAAAATAACACATTGATCGGCGCGATCGGTTTAGTGATAAATAAAAGATTTCACCGAGCCGAGCTTGGCTACTGGGTTGCAAAAGATTTTTGGAACCAGGGATACGGCTCAGAAGCAGCAGAGCGCATTCTTGAATACGGATTTATGGAAAAAAAACTAAATAAGATCTTTGCGTCTCATTTAAGACGCAACCCTGCATCAGGTCGTATAATGAAAAAAATCGGCATGAAAAAAGAAGGTGAATTCCGAGAGCACGCCCTTAAATGGGATAAATACGAAGATCTTATTTTCTATGGTATAACATTCAATGAATGGAAAGAAATAGCAAAAGAAGACATTTAATGTAGTGTCAATACCGCTGCGCTTTAGCAGCCATCTTTTCTCATTGTAATTTAAATATATATGGTCTGCTCATCCAGACACGCAGCTTTTTACCTTTATGCTCAGCAGGAGAAAAAATCGATTTTTTTGCAGCAATAAGTGCAGCTTTATCTAACATATAATTACCGCTCGTTTTCAAAATTTGCACTTCCTTAACAGTACCGTCAATATCAATTAACATCTTAACTATTACGGTGCCTTCAATACCGCTCATCTGGGCTTCAGTAGGATATTTCGGGATTGGTGCATTAAGCGGCTTAGGTTTAACTTCCAGTTTCCAGTACGGTATTATTTCTATATCAGGAAACTTTGGCTTGTGTTTATCCAAAAGCAATATATTCTCGGCGATAGAATCAATATCTGCTCTATCACTTTTCATATATTCCCAGGCTCCGTCGTCTTTCAGATAAACCATCTGGCTATCTTCAATCATTGCAAAGGGAGAAATTGTTTTTTCCAACGAATCAACTGCTACCCATGTCGAATCATCTTTTAAAATAACCTCGACTCTATTGTCTGTGATCGCATGTTGCTCAGCAAAAAGAAAAATCGAAACAGTAGTCATTGATATTATCAGCTTATTCATCTTTTTTCTTCGAATCAAATCTGTATTTTAGATATATAGCCCATTCATCTAAAGCTGATATACAGTTATTATTGTACATATCAATGTAGAAATTGTCACTCACTCTCCATTGCAGACCGAATGAATATCCCCAATTCAGACGTTGTTTATTGTGTTTTTCATATACCCTCAGTGTATCAGCATAATTCCAGTAATCCCATATCTTATCTTCAGTGTAAGCATAATCGATATGGGTACCGATACGTAATACTATATTGTTAACGTTGTATTCAAAACCTACTGGTAGAGAAAGAACATTCCTTAATCCCCTGTTATTTGTAACATCTTCGATATCAAAAGTACTTTGTAGTAAGAATGTATCCCTCAGCCCGATAACAAACATACCATTATCATCGATATTGATGCCCTTTGCAAATCCTGCTTTAACGATCCAAGTCCGGGCAAACCAAGTAAACAATATCTCACCATCATCAACATGAGACCAGATCGAAAAGGGCAGATTGTCTATATCAACAGTGGTTGTTGGTCCACCGGTCAGTAAATAAAAGGAAGTAAAATCATTTGGTTTTGTCGCCTTTTGATAATGAATCCCGATAATACCAGAGACCGGGAGTAACAACTTTTCGAATGCAGAAATATCACTACCATAAACGTTAATTTGGTCGGTATAATACACCCCCATGCGATAATTCGTAATTATCTTAAAATAATCGCCTATCCTACGGGACCCTGAAACACCAAAAAGATATTCGATCGAACGCGTTGTATCAAAATGCCAAGCATCCCAGTAATTATGTATATAAGCGTAATTACAATCATTGTACATATTCCAAACCTCATCAGTCAGGAACTTCCAAAACTTACCATTGAGATCCAGCATCCAGAAATCTTTTATGGCTATTGAATAACTCTTACCGTATCGGTTAGAGAATGAATCTTGATCTTCAGAATATCTGCCCCAATACTGACCACACCAAGCGAATCGCTTTGTAAACAAACGCAGTGTTAGTGGCTGCGGACCATCCTCTAAAGAGAAACCAGCAAGACTTTGCGCACCTAGAATTTCAGAATCAAGATAAAGATCTGTTTCATAATCTGGGATTAAATAAGCAAAATCAGTACCCAAGGCCTTTATGCGCAGCGAATACTCGATACCATAGGAGATTGATATAAGTATACTGAACGCGATAACGACTTTCCTCATCTTTTCTGCTACTGCTCAAGCTTTGGAACTTCTACAGGATTTAAATCGATGACGGTCGGCTTCAACACTATCAGAAAATCCTTCATAATCTCGATATTTTCTGTCCGAGAAAATAGAAATGGTAGAATTGTTCCTAATACCGGCACCTTTCGTTTGTACTGGCTTTTTTCATTTGTCTTAAAGCCACCCAGAATAAATTCCTCACCGTCTTTAACGATAACGGTATTTTCAATGATCTGTCCGGTTTCACTCGGACTACCTGAAATTATCTGTCCCAATTCAGTTAATTTTGCCGTGATTTGAAGCTTAAGATAACCACTCTCGCCCAAAGAAGGAATTACTGACAAAAACAAACCGGCGGTCATCTCCTGCGTTTCGAAAAGCTCGCTATTACTCGAATAGCGCGTCACATAAGTTACGCGAGAACCATCTAATATTGTACCTTCTTTATTATTCGTTGTTACGATCGTGGGGACATTAGTCACTCTACCGATTTTCTTCTCCTGTATGATCTTCAGAAAATCTCCCAAATATAGACCTGTCGAAGCATTACCAAAAAAGTTGTATACCGATTCTCTGGTCTCAGTGATACTTCCATTGATATTCCGTTCATCGTATCTCTCAGACATACTCGGTTGCGCACTCACTCCAGTGCGATCCAATAAGGTTTGCCAATCCATGCCCAATTCACTCATCTTTTCATTATTTATCTCAACGATTTTCGCTTCGATGACTATTTGTCTCGATGGAACATCTAAAAAGTCAATGAGTTGCAGAGCACTTGATATGGAATTTGCATCGCCAGTCAGCATGACCTGATTAGTCGCGTTATTAATAGTAAAGTGCACAGTTTTGCTATTGATCACCACTTCATTACGACCATCAAAACTATACTGAGAACTCAGTTCTTCCATTAGTTCAATCGGTGTAATATACTGTAAATGAACGATTTCGGTGGTTACGGGTAAGTCTACTCGCTGTCCGAAAATAGTCGCTGGTGAAAACATTAATACAGCACAAATGTAAATAATGAATTTCATTATTCCTCCTCTCCTCTACTATAGTGGAATTATATATTTTTATATCCTCAATGTCAACTATTGTGCATAGGGCTAAGTGGTAAGGGCATGGGGAAAAAAGCGCAGAAAGTAAGGAGTAGGACGCAGAGAGAAAAGAAACAACGATCTTAACGATTAAAACGATATAAACGTTCCTAATGACTTCAATAACTTAATAACTATTTTTCTCAATGATTTAATTACCCAATTACATAATTACTATGCTCTTCCGAACACGAATAACGACTCACGAATACGATTTTATTTGGTCTCTTTGGTCTGTTTGTCCTTTACGCTCTACTCATTACGCTTTACGTTCTGCTCTTTTCTCCCTACTTTTCACGCTTTTTCTTCCTAGTTCCTAGTATCGAGCATCTGTGGAATTACTTGACATATATTATATCATAAATATAATCATATGAGAAGGTATGTTTATCGCGGGCAGACCGCGAGGACATACCTTTTATGCTTATGTATGAATACTGGGAGGTAAATATGAAGAAAGTAAAGAGGCAACATGAAAACACCGATCATTGATGTACATACGCATATCTTCAGTGCCCGGGATATTCCTTTGAAAGGATATCTGAGATCGCGCGGTGACGAGGGTGGTTTGGAAAAAGCGATGCGCGATGTCATTCCATTCATAGCCGCATGTATCAGAAAAAGACCGTGTACACATGAAAAACATACTTGTAAATGCAGATCATGTAAACTGCTTTTGCAAATTCTTTATAAGTTCATGGGTCGCATGGGCAGGCAATATGAGAAATGGGCAAATACCTTATCAAAAGAGGTCGTTGATATTGCTAAAGAACTGGTCGAAACTTACGGTAAATACGGGATCGATCTTTACGTCAATAAAGTACTTGATTATGAGTACTGGTTTGAAAGCACTTATGACTCACCGGTCAGGTATCAAATCGACTATGTTTACGAGAAGATACACCTGCCTTATAAGGGCAAAATAATTTCATTCGTACCTTTTGACCCAGCCCGTGAACTGGCCTATGAAAATGGGATGCTGGATCCTGACGGAAAAATGGAAATACGCGGCTCATTAGCCATGGTCGATGATGCTATAAGAAACAAAGGATATATCGGTGTTAAACTGTACAATTCACTCGGTTATAAGCCATTTAACAATGCAGGTGTTGATCACCTGCGCCGAAAAAAAATCCCCCTCCATAGAAAAAAGGGTTATCGCGTATTCACCGGCGAGGATTATGACCGTGTCCTGGCAAAGTTGTACGATTATTGTGTTGAAAATGATGTACCTATTACTGCCCATTGTGTTATGGAGGGCATTGAATCTTACCATAATGCAAGTTATGATTTCGGCAAAGCGATTTTTTGGCGTGATGTCCTTGAAACATGGCCAGATCTGCGTGTAAATTTAGCTCATTTTGGCTGGGGGCGACTCGGTTACCACTGGAAGAATAGCTGGGTCAAAGATATTTGCAAAATGATCGTGGACTTTGATAATCTTTATACGGATACTGCCTGCCACGGTATCCTTACTGAACACGAGAGCAAGCGCTTCAAATCAGATTATCAAGTTATGCGCCGAGACCTAACTGATTATCGAGGTCATAATCACTGGCCCAGGATAAAACAGAGACTTCTTTTTGGTAGTGACTGGCATGTTATAAAACGAAAAGAGAACTTCGAAGATTTTTTGGAAAAATACATCGAGATATTAAAGTATGATAGTCTTTTTTCAGATAAAGAGCTCGAAGATTTTCTCGGCGGTAATGCTATGAGATTCCTCGGCTTATTGCCTGGTAATAAAAACCATGGAAGATTACTAGCATTTTTTGACAAACACAAGATAAAAAAACCCTGGTACCTATAGTCTTTTTGGGTTGTTTTGTCTATCCAGTTTTTCTCTTTACGCTTTACTCTTTACTCCCTACTGTCTTTTCCCCTTCGGGTTTTTCAAACCTGTTTTCATTTTGTTACACACTTCACGTTTTACGCGTGCGGCGAGTTCTTCATCGTATTTTTTCAAGAACTTATTTACTGCAGACGGATCATGTACTGCCAGTGCGCGCAGTGCCCAGGACATGGCCTTTACTATCATGTCCTCGTGGTCTTTGACCAGCATTTTGCAGATCGCGAGGGTGCGTGGTGTATCGCCGTATCCACCCTGCGTACGCACATTCAACGCGACCGTGCTTACTAATGCGGCACGCCGCCACCAGAGGTCTTTAGAACGCGCCCACTTGTGGATCAACTTATCAGAGATTTGTCCGTTAAGCCAGGCTGGTCCTGAGAGAGTACGTGCAAAACTATCGACTGTCCACCAGCTGTTGATACCGCGACCGAATTCCTCAAGTTCTTTCTTGCCGATGCATTGGAAAGCCGCTTTACGGTCTTTAATTAATTCATACGCTGCCCACTGGTGTTTGTGTTTATTAAAAAGCACGCGTGCAAGTTCAAGTATGAAATCAGGTTTTTCCTGTTTTAATTTCTCAGAGTACTTGCGACGGATCGCCCGCGCCATCGGCGTGTTCAAAACCTTCAGGGCACGAATATCGGCGTCAAAATCAGCTGCGATCCTCTTTACGCGCGCGTTAATCATTCCCTTCTAAATGAAGCTTGTAAACGCGCAGCTCGCGAAACAGCGGATCATCTTTTGCAATATCTTGACATTCAATATAAAGATAATCAGGATAATAATCCACTGCACCGATGACTTTTACCAGGTAGACATGACCAAAACGATACGTGTATCTTTGATACTGACCATCGAATAAAGTCTCCACCTGTCCCCAAGGTACAGTCGGGTAATCATTGGTCAATTCACATAATCTTCGATGCAATTCAATATACAGACTATTTATTAAAGAACCATCATATTTAAAGTGATCGGCTTCCCGTATCGCATCGAGGTCGAATTCAATAAGAGGATTTTCTCGCTGTATTTGGTTCTTATACTCTTTCTTTTTAGCCATGCAAAAACTGTACTGATAAGCAAGCCTTTCAAAAAGAGATACTGCCTTTTCGTCCTCATCCTCTTCTCGCTCTGCTTTTGTAATAAGCGGTTCGAACTCACACACACTCGCCTTGAAACAGCGAAGCATCTGGATAACCCGCTGCTGTCCATACAAATAGAATCTGTTTTCTGATTTGCATCCATCCACAATGTTCTCGAAAAGATCGTGGAAATAGGCACGCAGCTTGAAATAACCATCGGCCGGAGTATCGGCGATCACCTTGATAGCATCATCAATACCCTGTTTCTCACGTTTTTTCAATGTCTCGACATCGAGTTTTCCTTTGGTCAGATACATAAGCAGTTTGGGAGACTTCTCATTGATCGCATCGATTATTGCGTGTTCCCATTCTGTCGGCTCCAGATTCGGCAGTTCGCGTAATATGCGATAACGAATATCACGGATATCCTTACTATATGTCACTGTACCCCAATGAATAGTCTCGCGGTCAGTGTTGATACGTCGGCAATAATCGTCCGAGCGTTGCAACAAGCGTGCGCGTATAAGCTCTTTGTCGATATCTGGTCCTTTCTGGACAAGGCGTGTCCGATGTCTTGTTCCGAGCACTACTACTATGAAAGTTAGCATGCTCAGGGCAATAAAAATTGTAACCATGCGACCTCCTTTTCGATTCGCTTATCATTGGGTGGAAATTGAAAAGCGAGGTTTTGAATCTCGGTTACTGCTATTATGTGATACAAACCGTGTATTTAAATAAATATGTCTTAATTAATTATAATGGTAAATCAACACTCCGCAAGGGGGCAAAATTATTCTTAAGTATGTTTAAGTCTAGTGTTACCAATGCTTTGCTCATACCCTGATGTATCAGTCCTGTATTGCTTCCAGCACAGCGGATTTTTTCATCTCATTTAAAATCTCAACATCACGCCTGCAAATACATAATTGATCCAGGTAAAACTGTATACTGCTTCAACATCTGAACCGCCCTCAAGCACACGATACCCCAACTTCAGCACTGCATTTTTACTGACATCACCATGGAGCGCTACCGAGACATCCTCAGCCCTGCCCTGGGGAGCTGCAAGTGCATCTCCGTCAAGCACAATCGCTAACGGGTCAAGAAAATACCAGGTTAGATTGAATTTTATCAACGGGACAAAGCCAAGATCGGTTTTTTCGGAAGTACGGGTCGAATCAGCGATACTGATCAGAGCATCACGGACCTTAGCGGTCAAACCGACCCCAAAATAAAGATTATCGAGAAGGTAGCGGAAATATTGATATGTGAACCGGTACGAGTTGAATTTATACACCGAATTCAAAGTAACATTAGGGTCAAATGAAACACCCTCAAATACTACTTCCCGGTCGATATTACCGCTTGCCTTGAGTTTAAGTGGTGCAATGAGCACTGAAACCATGTGGTTTTTATTGAAATAGTACGAAAAACGTCCACGAATAAAAAATGTAGGGTCGGTTTTCAGTTCGTCAGATAATGATACTAAAGTACCAGTGCTTTTCGGTATCTGCACATCACTGTAACTTACAAACATCCCGCCTGATTCAATATCAAATTCAAATCCTTTAGAAGGATATGAGTATAATATACTTACAAAAAACAACAAAAATAATGTCACTAACTTTTCCTTCATAATAACCTCGCTTTTGTAATTATTCCAATGATCTGAAAAATGACCAGATCTCATCACAGGCATTTATATCCATAGATGTCTTTCCTATCCATTTTTCCTTCAGATACTGCCAGCCGCCAGGCCAGGTATGGCCGCCATCGATCACCTTAAGCAACACAACCTTGTTACCAGTATCAGTATTCGTGTATTCTTCACGGATCACCCGTGTGCCGTCCTGTGGATCATTGTCTGCTATTTCTTCTATCCTGGCGATATCTGAACAAGCGTTCCTCGCAACGAACATACTGATCGTTTCATCAGTGGATAAGACCATGCCACGCTTTTTCCCTAGCACTGTTACTTCACCTCCATTATATGGGACAAGTGGATCGTCAGTTCCGTTTATTAAAAGCATATTCACAGGCAGAGCGCTGAGATGAGCATCTTTTGTATCGAGCGGAATAGCAGCACAAACCGGCACTACTGCTTTGACTTGATCGGCGAGGTCTCTTGAAACGCGCACGCTCATGAAACCGCCGTTTGATATCCCGGTAACACATACCCTTGCAGGATCTGCTTTGTATTCTTCTGCGATCTTTAAAATAAGCTTTCTAAAAAAACCAATATCATCGATATTGTTTTTATGGGCATAAGAAATGGGATCTTGCCTTCCGTCATTCCAGCTCTTTTCAAGTCCCTGCGGATAAACAACCAAAAAACCGTGTTCATCCGCCAGTTCATTGAACCTTCCTTTTGTCAACCCGATCATCCCCCTGGCTGTACCCGCTCCACCGTGCAATGCGATGAGCAGAGGGATATTGCTTAGCTGGTCGTGATGTTCTGGTATGTGAAGGATAAATTCCCGCTTATACCCCCCGTGTTCAATGCTCAATTCCACATCCCTTTCTGTGAACTCTACTTTCGGCATCCTGTTGCATATGGTGCCGATATTCGTTATTAGAAATAATATGATAAATAATCTGATCAAATTTCTTTTGGACATGTGCTTCACTCCTTTCTTGAAACAATACTATTCATTATTTATTCATGGTCAACTATTGAGCCAAGGGCATGGGGAAAAAAGCGCAGAAAGCAATGAGTAGGACGTAGAGAGAGAAAAAACAACGATATTAACGATCATAACGATTAAAACGATATAAACGTTCCTAATGACTTAATAACTTGGTTACTTAATTACCCAATATTTTTTCGGTACGTATTGACACACCACTTTCTTTCCTGTATTATTATAGCATATGAAAATACCATTCCTGCTCAAACTCTTTTTGAGCATTACCCTGTGTCTAGGCGCAGGTCTTTTAGGATCGATATTCACCACATCTAACATACCGACCTGGTACGCATCCCTTGAAAAACCTTCATTTTCTCCGCCAAACTGGCTGTTTGGTCCGGTCTGGACCTTGCTCTACATCCTCATGGGCATCGCTTTTGCGATAATATGGCGGCGCTATGGAGTATTAAGAGGCGCCGGTTTCGCGATGGCCATTTTTCTGGTGCAACTGGTATTCAATATCCTCTGGTCGGCGGCTTTTTTTGCTTTGCACTCACCATTACTCGGTCTCATCGATATTATCATACTTTTATTACTGATCATAGTCACGATAATATCCTTTAATCGGGTCAGTTATGGTGGATCTTTTTTGCTGATCCCCTATGTACTCTGGGTGGGCTTTGCAACAATACTGAATGCCGCGATCTATATCCTGAACAAATAGCCAATAATCGCCACAACTTCTCTCATATAATATCCTCCGCGCCTATTTTCCCCATTTATCCGAAATTCCATTACCCCCTTCTTTATTTCGCCGGCTCAATCAGAAGCGGTACGATAATGAGACAATGGGTACGCTCTGCTGTGACCTGTCTTTGATCAAAAAATATGCCGGGTTGAACGCGACATTAAAGCCGGGCACATCAGAACTGCTGTACTTTGTCGATCGCTTGGCAAACATCTTATAGCAGAAATACGTAAGCGGCAGGTCCATTGCCAGAAAGATAGCCGGATAAGAACGCGCGAGATCCTCGCTTTCCGTAAGTGCTATGAGACCGCCGGTTGCGCTGTGGGCAAGATAAGGGATCAGCCAGGTGAAAACACCTGCGGCTCCGGAAAGATCATAATCGCGGCTTAATCTCCTGCCCAGCAAATAGCCCACGCCGTACCCGGCAAGCGAGGTTGCGGCATAAATACGCTCGTCGCTCTGTTCTTGCCGATGCAAGTCATACGTCGCCAAAAGGAGCGGCACGAGTTCAGCACCGACGATCGCGGTACGCAACTCGAACAGGGCATCGCCGTACGTGAGGTTTTCTGAATGCCTCGAGAAAAAAAGCGAGGAGTATCCTTCAAATACGGACAAAGCGGTTCCAACCACTGCGGCGTCGTCGAGGTTTTCCCAGGCATCATCGTTTTCCCATCCTATCGCCAAAGTTCTTCCGGCGAAATAGTGGTAATAACCATAAAAGCAGTGATTGAATTTTCGCTGGAACATCCCCGGCGTGAAACCCATTGTCTGACCGAGCGCAAAATCCAGCAGATTTTCAGCAAGACTTGTCGGGAAAATACCTCTTTCTGACTGGAAAACCACACCGCCGTGCACAGCACCCTCGATTCCTCCCAGGTACGCACCCAGAGCCGCGCCGCCGGAAACCCGCATTTTCGAGGTGAGCAAGAAAACGGCTGATGTGTAAACGAGCGGCGTGAAAAGACCGACCGTAACGGCACCCTTGTCTTCCATGCCCAGAGCCAGGGGCAAAGACCACGAATACAAACCAAGCCCGTGCATGGTCTGCCCGATAAGATACTGCAAACGGGCGTTTTCGAGTATCACCATTTTCACCCCACTCGTTGCCAGCAGAGTCTGGTATTCATCCGCGGTCAGCTCTTCGACCATTCTTCGATTTTCATAAGTAGCTTCGACAATGTAACCGCTGTCAGCAGAGAGATATAGCTCGATGCGCTGAGGCAGTTCTTCAAAGAGCGTCGCAAGGATGCTCTCGGTCTTGCGGTCAATTTGTATTCTAGTAAGTGTTTCCTGGGCAAAAACCAGGCTTACTAGTATGCAAAGCAATAATACTCTCCTCATCATTCCTCCTCTTTTTTTTCTGGGGAATTATATTGTTGACATATGGTAAGTCAAGTAAATAACTGCATTATGAACAGCATGTGGACCTGGCAAATCATTGACTGATCTTTGACCATTCCTCGTATCTAATAACTACCTGGTCTGGTATCTATTTGGATTTTGTGAGTTCTTCCATCAAATCTGTTTGGATTTGCTGAATTTCCAGTAAACGCTGCCACTGGTTCACTAACAAGTGATCCATTTTTTCGTGAAGGTGACGAATCTCCAGTTCAGCCTTGAGATTGACAATGTAATCGTGCTCGGCGCGTATGCGATCTCTTGTTTCCTGACGGTTCTGGCTCATCAAAATCACCGGGGCTTGAATCGCCGCAAGACAAGACAGGACAAGGTTGAGAAGGATAAACGGATATGGATCAAATGGTCGCAAGATAAGCAGCAAGGAGTTCACCCCGATCCACAAAAAAAGCACACAAAAAAAAGAAATGATGAAAATCCAGCTGCCCGCAAAATCGGCGATCTTATCCGATGTCCGATCTCCAAAAGTGAGTTTTTGTTCGGACTCTATATTAACATTCTTGGAGACGAGGTCCTGTTCCTTTATACTGCTCACCACTTGCTGTTCTAATGTTGATAATTCACCTTTATTCGTTTCAAGGACCTCCCTCACATATTGAGCCCGAAAGCGATTGAGGTCGGTTTTGCATATGAAGCCATCAGACGACCAGTTGGGATATTCCTTTTTGATCAGATCTGCAAGCGGTTCACGGACTATCTCCGCAGGGATAGCATTGCGTAGTTCCTGTTTTTTACTGCAGATTTGACAGACTATTGGTACTTCTTTTTTCTTTATCATAATTCGTTCACCTCTCTTTCACAGTTTTCCTTGTCTTTTTTACTGTCGACTTTTTTATTTCTCATCGGTGAGAAGCGATCAAAAGTCAAAAACAGCGTCAGAGAGGTCGATGCTGGACGGATCCTGATCTGATTCGACGATTCGCCATTCGTTTTCTTCTCTGTCAAAATCAGCGATTTCCTCAAGCGGCAGTTTCAGATATTTCCCGCTTGCCGTTGCCGCTACTTCTCCGTTACTCAATAATAATTCGCCTGTCCCTTCAAAGAGACGCTTACCTTCTTTTATGATCCGTCCGACGACCTTCAGTTCTTCATCGAGCGGTATCGCTTTTTTAAAACGCGTTGTGAATTCAACAGTGACACCCCATACTTCCTTTTCATGGTGCATCAGTATGGCCCTACCTATTGCTTCATCAAGAATGGCAGCAGCGACCCCGCCGTGAAGTCTGCCCGGATAACTCTGGTGTTCTTCTATTGGTTTGAAAACGGCAATGATTTCCCTGGTGTCAGTTTCATAGAAAAATGCTTTTAGGCCAAGCGGGTTTTTCATACCGCAGACCAAACACAGCTTGGAATTCGGTTGTTTGCCGGTTACCTTATGTTTCAAAATCACCTCCTTGCATTCGACTTTGCCAAAAAAGCATCCAAAGCCATTGCTGCGAGATATAGTAATATATCATGAGAAAAAGTCAATAACTGACAGCGTCTGAATTTTCGCTGCCAGCAAATCAGCTGGACCACTTTCTGGTAATGTTGTGTTTTTCTGCGGTATTCGCTTTAGCAGATTGCACTACGCCTTGTTCCTTCGTATTAACAGTCG